>Ga0066605_10002514_pt1 | contig 11613 bp, 7 predicted proteins | sample SaaInlLV_DNA_10m_FD_60385 | JGI IMG/M metagenome (GOLD analysis project Ga0066605, IMG submission 60385) | Marine microbial communities from expanding oxygen minimum zones in the Saanich Inlet - SI075_LV_DNA_10m | ecosystem: Environmental > Aquatic > Marine > Unclassified | place: British... | reverse complement strand
CGGGGCCGTCATCGAGGCGAATTGTGTGTTGAAAGACTGTGTGATTGGTGAAGGCGCGCAAGTGCGTGCGTTTACACACATCGAAGGCGCAAGGGTTGGCCCAGACTGTCAAGTTGGGCCTTATGCTCGACTGCGCCCGGGCGCGGAATTGTCGGCAAAGGCTAAAGTGGGAAACTTTGTTGAAGTGAAGAACAGTTACTTCGGCGAGGGCGCAAAGGCCAATCATCTTGCCTACGTTGGCGATGCTGAAGTCGGTGCAGGTTCTAATATTGGGGCAGGCACGATTACCTGCAATTACGACGGTGTTAATAAACATCGAACTGAACTGGGCGAAAATGTCTTTATCGGTTCGAACAGCACATTGGTTGCGCCGCTAAGCGTTGAAGACAATGGATTCGTTGCGGCAGGGTCGACGGTGACCTTCCCAGTTGGTGAGTCTGAACTCGCGGTCAGCCGTGCAAAACAGCGCAACATTAAGGGGTGGAAACGCCCAGAAAAATCTAAGAAGTAGGAATTTCTATGTGTGGAATAGTGGCAGCGACAGCTAAGCGCGAGGTCTCTCAGATTCTACTCGAGGGTCTCAGGCGCCTTGAGTACCGCGGCTATGACTCTGCAGGTATGGCGCTGGTCGATAGTGATCACGCACTTCAGCTCCATAAGTATCAGGGCAAGGTTAAGGGGCTTGAAGATGCCAACGCATTGAGCCCCATCGTGGGTTGCCGTGGTGTAGCCCACACACGCTGGGCGACACACGGCGCACCGACCGCTGCAAATGCGCACCCCCACATCGCTGGGGACCGAGTAGCGCTGGTTCATAATGGTATTATCGAAAATCACCTAGCGCTTCGTAGCGACTTAGAAGCCAACGGCGTGACGTTTCAATCAGAGACAGATACTGAGGTCATTGTGCACCTCATACACGCGCAGCTGGATTCGGGATCAACGCTATTTGACGCGGTAAAAGAAACGGTGACAAAACTGCAGGGTGCGTATGCTCTTGCCGTGGTCGATACCAAGTACGAAAATGAAGTGGTCGTAGCGCGCGAGGGAAGCCCCCTGGTGTTAGGAGTGGGCATTGGTGAGACGTTTGCGGGTTCCGACACCCTCGCGCTGCGTCAAGTCACTGACACGTTTGTTTATCTTGAAGACGGTGATCTGGCGACTTTAAAGCCCAGTGGTTTTCGTATCTTTGACCGCAATGGTACTGTCATTGAGCGCAATCAAACACGACTTGCGGGCGGCGATAATCAGGCTGACCGCGGCGGCTTTGAGCATTACATGCTCAAAGAAATTTACGAGCAGCCCGATCGATTGCGCGACACGCTCACGTTTACAGGTCTTGATGATGCGTTATTTGGTGATGCAGCCTCCGACATCTTTGACCAAGTCCAAGCGGTTCAAATTATCGCCTGCGGTACTAGCTATCACGCAGGTCTGGTCGCGCGTCATTGGCTTGAGGGTCTTGCCGGCGTGCCTTGTCAGGTCGAGGTGGCCTCTGAGTTTCGGTATCGGCGATCGGTTTCGCTGCCCGGTACGCTCGTCGTAACTATTTCTCAATCTGGTGAGACAGCGGATACCCTGGCTGCCATCAAACACTTACCCGACGACTATGCGCTTGCCAAGCTCGCGATCTGCAACGTGGACCACAGCGCCATTGTTCGTGCGAGTGATCTTGTGTTCCTGACTCAGGCCGGCCCTGAAATTGGCGTGGCGTCGACTAAAGCGTTTACCACTCAGCTCGCTGCGCTCATGGTCCTCATGGCGTGTATTGCGCGTCGCCAATCCGCGAGCGTGTTGGACGAGGCCCAGGTCACGCGAGCAATTGCTGAAATTCCATCAGCGGTTGAAGCCACACTTGCTCAGGACAAAAAAATCGCGGCGCTGGCGCCAAGCTTTGTTCATCGCAACCACGCCCTATTTCTCGGGAGGGGTGTTTATCATCCGGTGGCTAAGGAAGGTGCGCTTAAACTCAAAGAAATTTCTTATATCCACGCTGAAGCTTATCCTGCAGGAGAGCTCAAGCACGGGCCTTTGGCGTTGGTCGATGACAAGATGCCGATTGTTGCCGTCGCACCGAACGACGAGCTTTTGGATAAGCTTCGCTCGAATCTTGAGGAAGTTCGTGCACGCGGTGGTCAGCTATTTGTGTTCGCTGACCAGTCTGTCCGGTTTGAGAGTGGCCCAGGCTTAACTGTGATCGATGTGCCTTCCGTGTCAGAGCTCGCAGGACCTATCGTGTATACAGTGGTACTGCAGATGTTGGCCTATCATGTTGCGGTCGCCAAGGGCACTGACGTAGATAAGCCGCGCAACCTCGCCAAGTCAGTTACGGTTGAGTAGTATTAAAGGCTACAAACTCCCCCAGTGGAAAAACCCCTTATAACTATTACCAAGAATGAGAGCCACCGACATGAAGGCTGACAGCCCAAAGTAAAAACTCAAAAAGTAAACAAACGACATTTCAACTTTTAGCCGAAATTACAGAGTTCTTAATTGAAGAGAGTAGATATTTCACGTGCAACTCTTCTGTATCCAGATGCCTCACCGTATAGAGATTTGACGTGTTTAGATTGAAATTGATTTTTGCATCCTAAATCGAGAATCGTTGACTCTGCGCACAACCGCGGTTGTTTTTCACTAACGTCTCCAGGATTAAATAATGACAAAAACAGTTATTACTTATGGCACTTTTGATATGTTCCATGTGGGTCACTTGAGATTAATCAGGCGTCTACAAAAGATGGGCGATCGAGTGATCATCGCGGTATCTACAGACGAATTCAATCATCTAAAGGGGAAGCGAGTTGTCATTCCATTCGAACAGCGAGTAGAAATAGTGAGCGCCATTTCTGGTGTCGATCTAGTAATCGCTGAGTCTTCTTGGGAGCAAAAAATAAGAGATATTTCAGATCACCAAGTCGACGTGTTTGCTATGGGAGATGATTGGACAGGGCATTTTGACTTTCTTAATAAGCACTGTGAAGTTTGTTACTTAGAACGCACAATAGGCGTATCAACTACCCAGCTAAAGTCATCGCTTGCAAACGTACTTTCCGTTCCGAAAGAAGAAATCATTGCCGCGCTAGAGGTCCTAGATATTCTACGGGAAGACTTTCAATGAAAAATCGACGTTACTAATATAAAAAGTGAGATTAGGTCCAAAAAGACGGTTAGGAAATAATATTCTTGCACTTGGTGTCGTGCAAGTTTCTAACTATATTTTACCGTTGATTATTCTGCCGTTTCTTACCCAATCCTTGGGTATTGAAGGGTTTGCGACGGTTGCACTCGTACTCGCACTAATACAAGTTGGATTCGTTTTCACGGACTATGGATTATCAGTGTTCGCTCCATATGAGATATCGCAAAAGCGGCAACTAACAGTCGAGGTTAATCAATTAATTGGTAATATTTATGGGCTCAAACTTATAGTTACGACCATTTTTTGTGCAATCTTAGCTATCGTCATGAGGCAAATGCTAGGTGCAGACTGGCTAGACTTGTATGGTCTAGCTGCGGTTGCGATCTTTGCACAGGCATATCAGCCAAACTGGCTTTTTCACGGTATAGAAAAAATGAATCGGATAGCGCTCATCGTCCTTTCTTCAAAACTATGCTACCTCGTTTTGATTTTGCTCTTCGTTCGGAACAGTTCTGACGCTCCACGAGTGATAGCGGCATGGGCTGTATCACAAGTTATTGCGTCGGTTATTTCCAATATTCTGGTTTTCCGTGAAGGGTTCGAAGTACGAAAGCCATCGTTAACGGGTATGAAAACTGTACTTCAAAACGGCCGAGGATATTTTGCGTCGCGCATTTCGGTAAGTATTTTTACCGATGCAAACGTCGTTATGCTGGGCATACTTAGCAGTCCTGGCCAAGTTGCACTCTACGCCGTCTGCGATCAACTTTATAAGGCGGGTAAAAATGCGACAATGCCCGTTAGTCAGGCCCTCTATCCTTATATGACTAATTCAAGAGATTGGGCGCTATTTTACCGCTTATTAAAAAACATCACGATTGCACTAATAATAGGTCTAGTATTCGCGTTCGTTGGAATCGAATATATTTTAGGCTTGGTGTTTGGATCGAGCTTTCTTCCAGCCGTTCCTGCAATGCAAGTTTTACTGATTGCTATTTTAGTTAACTTCATCTCAGTGCTGTTTGGTTATCCAGCCTTTGGCGCCTTGGGTCGACCAGATTATGCAAATAAGACAGTGATCCTTGGCGCAATATGGCATCTCACTAGCTTAGCGTGCTTATTTTTGGTGTTTCAGGTTGATGCTCTTGTTGCCGCTTCAGTCACGCTTTCAACGGAGTTTCTGATAATGATTTTACGAATTATTAAGTTAAACAATTTAAAACGGTCGATGTTGGAAACTGCATCGTAAATCTGGATATGGCAATCAATGTCTCAGGCATCTTAAACCTCTTAAAATTGCTCGTTGTGATCGCGATTTTTATGCCAATATATTTAATTAGCCTTTTGTGCCCTAGATCTAAGCACATTTGGGTTTTTGGGGGCTCTGGTGGAAGACTTTACTCCGACAACGCTAAAGCACTATTTCAGTGGGTTTACGAGTATCAGAAAGATGAGATCAAGCCTTACTGGATTACAAAAGATAGAAGCGTACTCCAGCATTTACGTAATAGCGGTATGCCTTGTGCCCATGCGTATAGTTTTTTTGGCTTATATCTAACTCTACGCGCGAGCTGCTACATTTATACTCACACGTCTAGCGACATTAACTTTTGGACCAGCGGCCGGGCTCGAAAGGTAAACCTATGGCATGGGAGCGCCATAAAAAAAATACACCGAGATGTTGAGGCGCCAACTTCGATTGAGGCGCGAGTCTTTAATGCACGGGGTCTAGCTTATTTAAGGTATCGGCTGTTGAAGCCAGGATATTTTGAAATCCCCGACTTAATTTTTGCGGCTTCCGCTTGCGTCGCCGAAAATTTAAAATCAAGTCATAACGTTAGTGAACGCCAGATTTGCATATCCGGATACCCTAGGAACGATCGACTTTTTGACCGACATGATTATTTTCAGGAAGACCATGTAAAATTCAATGAACGAATGGTCCTTTACTTGCCAACTTTTCGAGAGCGTTCAGATTCAGATTCCGCACTATTACGGTTTATAGCATCTGCTGTTCGATTGCCAGACTTGTTGTTTATAATAAAGCAACATCCAGCATCCCACCTGAATCAGAAAATCGATCTACCAAAAAATGTTTCGATAGTTGGTAGTGAATTTGATACGTACGAGCTTATGAGGCAATCGAGCGCGTTGATTACTGACTATTCTTCGGTTGCCTTAGATTACCTACTATTGGACCGTCCCATATTATATTTTTGCTATGATTATGAAGACTATATAACTAATGAACGCGGATTTTATTTTGATTTTAACGAGGTTATCGGAGGAAAAGTAATTATGGATGTCGACGAGTTATTAGACGAGATTGCGCTGCAGGTAATAGATGGACACGATCAGTATCGTGAAGCGCGCCATCGACTAACGGAGAAATTTAATGCGAAAGCAAGTGGTAGTTATTGTAAAGATGCTTATACGAAAATTATAGGTCATTAATAACGCACATTACTAATTTGGAACCCTATTCTACTACTGCCTTTTTAGGTACTGAGTTATTGCGTCTCGATTTACCGCTCTATGTTACCCTGGTTTACGAGGATGAATTATTACTGGTCGCTTTAGGGTACTCGAGCGGAGACGGTGGCCCGGTGTTTGATTATTCTAATACTCATATACATGCCAACGGACAGCCACAGCATTAGAGATAGTCCCCGATTCTCGAAACTTTGATTACCAAGACTTAGTAGGTGAGTCGAGAAAATAAGTAGCACGGCTATCCGCGCTAGTCGAGCTACTAGTGGGTCTTGATGCAATCGGTCTTGCCACGCTGATCTTAAAATACGGAAGTGCATGGCATAAAATAATGCCGAACCTATTAAGCCGTAATAAGTAATTAAGGCTGCGGGGTAAAAGTCTTCAAGAGTATCAATAAACGTCGCCATAAATACGAAGGGTAGAACGTCTCCAAAGTTTTTTAGTACATACTCAGTGGCAAACACACGATCTGGCGAAAGGCCGAAAATTACTACTGGGTCCTTAACGAGATTAGGCAAATAAAGTAACGCATGGCCTAGCCGTTGTTGCATTAACGACTCAATAAATTCTGGACGAAAAATTGCTAAAAATGTACTGTATTCAAATTCAACGCCCGCCGCCATTTGAATTATGACGGATAATATCCATGGCGCGATCGTTACTCCTGAGAAAACCGCCAGGAGCCGCCACCTGACCGAGATTTTGGTAAAAAGGTAGACTGCGGTCACTAAAAGAGCGCTCAAAAAGATTGTCCGAGATCCACTAAAGAAAATTAGTGCGAGGAAGCAGACCAGGAGCGTTGAAGCTTTAATTGTGAATATTCGCTTGCTCAGTAATATGATGATGCCAACGAACATTAGGTACCCGAAGGTAATGAAGTCACCAACGGTACCTATTAACATTTGTCTGTTCAGCCCACGGTTTGACGTAAATGATCGTTCAGATCCAGTCATTACGTTTAAATAGTCGTTGGGCCGAAAGAGATCAACAACCTGAACTCCACCAATTTTCTGAATTAAACCAATAGTGGCTTGAAGGGCGATCATTAACCAGACAAAACGAAGGAGCTTCTCGAGTTTTATTTGGGTATTAGCAATCATCGGAACTGTCAATGAGAGGAAAATAAAACGATTCAGCACAATAACTTCCGCAAGATTTGTACTGAGATTCGACTGTGTTGTGAGAATACTTATAGATATTGAATAGCCGAAAAATATTATAAAGAGTCTTTCGTATCCGGTGCCGCCAATAGTTAATGGAATGCGGTCCGAGAGGTTTCGTAATATTGCATAGAAAAAAATAAGAATAGAAAGCTGGTCAGCGAGAGCCCGCATAAAAAATAGCGGCGTACCTGTCAGCCCTAAGAAACCGAATAATGCTTCCTGCAGGATCGTGATAGAAATTACAAAATAAAGGAAGTACATGGTAGACGTATAACCTAACTAAGTAACAATAGACGCATTTCTACGCGACATCGATGTAGCCGCTTCGCATATCATAATTAACGTATTTTTTTAGGAGCTTTTGAAAGCGGCACTTTTACTGTCCGCGTCGCCTGCCCGGTGCCCTCCATGCTTTCTTTTAATATAGTACTGTGGCTCGCCGGCTCGAACGCTGCGGTACTCGCATACCGTCGACTCGTCAGTTTATCCTATCGTAACTGGGGAAGACCAAATTATTCAAGGAGTATAGCGCTGCGGGTGGATAGGACGCCCCGAGTGGTCCACCATATGGCCTTTTGGTACATCAAATTAGTGCTATGACGGACAAGGCGTATATATACTGGCGTAAGGCTTGTCGTAAGGTTTCGTTGTTGACAAGGTAAGACACTAGGGCTTCAACGGTTCACGCTGGCGATGGTTTCCTGATAGATCGTTTGTAAACTAGTAAGGTGAGCGCGTGGGGAGAAGCGTTTAATCACGTCTGATTTACCGGCCTCTCCCATACTTTCCAGGTCTATATAAGTCAATGCATCTATCGCGCGTGAAAGATCATCAGAACTGCCAGGTTCAAATAATATTCCGTCAATACCATCTTTTACGACCTCTGTTAAACCACCTATACGGCTTGCGATGACAGGTGTGCCAACAGCTTTAGCTTCAGCGGCTGTGAGCCCAAACGTTTCATACCATTCAGAAGGGACAACAACAGCGCGAGCTTTTTGAACTAATTCGCGAAGTGGGTTTCCAGATATGAAGCCCAAGTACTCGACATTAGGCATTTTCAAAATACGGTTACGTAACTCCTGACTCCACGCACCTTCACCTGCTATCTTTAGCTCCGCACCAGTCTTCGAAGCTGCGTCGAGAAGTGTTTGTAACCCCTTAAGCTTTTCAATTCGACCGTAATACAGCAGATAGCTCTCTCGTTTCTGAATTGATTGAGGCTGAAGGGACTCGAAATCGACAAAATTGTGCAAAGTGCTGAGTTTTTCAGCCGGAATACCACCTCTTATCATTATGTTGCGCTGAAAATCACTCACACAAATAAACCGATGAACTGACTGTAAGGACCCTCGCATTATAGAAAGATTGTGTTCTAACCAGATTAGACTACTTTTTGAGAGTGAATTGTTTTTACAGCGGTATTTTATGCAATTGAACGAACTGCCTGTCACACAAAGACTACAAACGGTTCCGGCGCGCTCCATGGTGTATGTTGGGCATACGGATTTATACTCATGCAATGTCTGAACAATCGGCACGCGCTTTTCTTTCAAAGGTCGCAAAATCGCTGGTGTAAGGCGTCCGTAGTAAATGTGTAGGTGGGCAACATCAATATCTTTTTTAATATTTAATAAGTTATTTAGCGCTTTTTTTGCATCGTTGTTTTGTAAAAATCGAAGCGCATCCGTTGTCCTAGCGGTCTTGGTATCTAGTCCCTCACAAAAGAGTGGAGAGTCCTTACAAGGCTCATCGGAGTCGCTCTTGGCCGCAAAATAGCTTACCGAATGGTTATTACTTTCAAGTAGTTTTCCGGTTCTCAGATAAACATTATCTGATCCTCCAACTATTCGGTGATTATTATTGATTTGTAAAATGTGCATTGGCTTAAATTTTTGCCTTCTGTAGCCACCAAATTTTAGGCTTAGCTTGTATTAACACTTTAAGCTTAATGTTGTGAGCGCAATTGCTTTTTCAAAGGATGAGAATTTTAATAGGTCTATCGAGGGTTATGTCGAAAAAAAACGAGTAGAGAGCTAAATACAATACCGAACATTGTGCCGAAGATACAAATTAATATCCGATTTGGCTGGCTTTCTTCTTCAGGCACGACGGCTGGATCGATGGTTTTAAAAACATATTCAGGCCGGACTTCCGCCAACATGACTGTTTCGGTTTGGGACTGTATAAGCTCAAAAAACATCGCTCTAAGTTCAGCTAGTGATGTACTTGAAATTTGTTGTTTCAGGTACTCAATCGATCTTGTTGCCTCACTAACATCTTGATTTTTAACGGTAGTATTTAAGTCGCTAACTAACCACTCTACCCACTGAGCCGCAACTATTGGTGATTTGTGTTCGATTGAAATAGAAACGTAGCCAGTTTGCGCGTCTTCAGAAATACTCATGATTTCTTGGAACTGCTTAAAGGCCTCTTGTAAGGACGGCTTTGATGTTAACGGTGGGTCAACTTCTCTGGTCCAGGTTTGTTGTTTAGCGTCATACATAGCGGGGTCGTAGGTCATTTTTTTTGAAACAGCATCCCATCTGTCGACAGCCATGAGATCAGGCAGTAGGCCGTGTTGATTTACAAACGTTCCGATGAAGATGCGAGACTGTAGTATCTGAATACCCAGTTGAGCTTTCGAACCGTCGTTGCCTGACGGTAAAGATACGCCCGCTAAACTTGCGAGGCCGCCATACTGGCTCATTAGGCTATTTAAGCCGCCGCCGGACTCTTCTGCTGGTGAAAGGAGTGCGCTAGCGGTATATATATTTGGCAACAATAACGCAACTATTACGGAGACGATTGCCGCAAAGCCCGACACACCGCTTATCAACCGCCTGCCACTCCAAAGGACTAAAAACAATTTGTGAAAATCAATTTCATCACTGACCTGGGAATGACGAGTCGATGAACTATTTGTTTCTTCTTGGTTTGATTTCGTCATAGCTTAGCCACTGCAGCAATGGATACAACTGATTGGTAGATTATTTGCGTAATTTCTCGCCAACTCGCCAGGGATTCTTTGTATTGCGTATTAATCGGCACAACGATCGTATCGCCTGGGTCAAGCATTGCGTTATTGGTGGAAAAAAGCCAAAGGTCTCGATTTAATGCTGTGACCGAACCGTTTGCTCTAACAATATAGATTTCTCCATCATCGGCTCGGCGGGTAAAGCCAGCTGATAAGTCAATATAATCACTAAGGGAGAGCTCTTCATGAAATATGTGGGTTCCAGCCCTTTTCACTTCGCCAACAACCGAAACCGTGTTGGAGAGTCGTGGTATGAGTAAAACATCGCCATCCACGATCTGTATGTTAGCTGCGGTATCACCTGACATTGCGGCAGGTAAATCAATGAGTAGGCGCCCTTTCCCTTCTATGGCTTCGAGTGACGCTATTATCTGTGTGACGTCCGCTATGCTTTGAGACGTAGTTTCCTCTGTAAGAAGTCGCGTTGCAAAAGATGATTGAATTTCACGAGTAAATTCAGCTGCTCGTGTTGCCTCGAGCCTCGCAAGAGAGGTTCTAGTAAATAGTGCTGACTCAGGCGAAGCCTCTTCAGTTAAGCCGCCAGCTCGATCTACAACGTTCGTTAATGTTTCACCTTTTCGAATTCGATAACGCCCTGGAAAGCGAACTTCGCCTTGAATGACAATCGCGTCGGTAGGAGACCAGTCAGGTATATCTCGAACTGTTAGGTGGTCCCGGCTTTGAAGAGGTACAGCTTCACCGCCTTGCCCAACTGTTAAGTTGATCTCTTCATAGTCCGCGATCACCTCACCACTTGAGCGCTCAGAAAGCCGACGTAATTCGGCAGCACTCAAGAATGCGGAGTCCGTCAAACCACCGGCAGCTGTTATGAGGGTTCCTATTGTTGATTCAGCTATAAGTGGGTAGGTGCCCGGCGCTCGGACTGCGCCGGAGATTGACACCAGTTGCACTGGTTCATTTTGCCTTGCTTGACTGCGAAGCTTCGAAATAACCGGCTCCAAAAGCTCTAAACGCGCGGTTTTCGTTTCGGTTGTAACGTTTGTCGAGGCTAAAGCCTCTAATTGCGTTTTTATGATCAGATTGTTCAGATCTGCTTCTGCTTCTGCTTCTGCTTCTGCTTCTGCTTCTGCTTCTGCTTCTGCTGCCTCGATGAGGTCGGAAGTAACCAAGGAAAAGACCATTACCTCATCGAACTCTGCGAGGATCGGATCATTCTCTGACTTTGGTGATGCGATGACTCCGGCTAAGTTGAATGAAAGCACTTCGATATCAAGTAATTCATTTTTTTGGCGTATTATCATTCCCAAATTGAGGTCGGCATCACGCGCTAAATCTCTTCGCGCATCGCTTATGAGATCTGACACACGCATGTCTTCGACCCAGCCATAATCGCCTGCACGGGTCACTGCGCCCTTGAGGGTTACGCTATTAGATATTAGGCTACCTATCTCAGGAATGCTTAGAATGTCCCCATCCTTTATTGGATTAGAGAGCCCTTTTTCCGAGCTCAGATCGATTGTTTGAGCCGATGCAAGTCCTTTAGTGCCAAGAGTACGGGTTAAAAGAGTTGCTGCTGGGTAGGCGGCTCGACTAAATGAGCCAGCCATAGATACAACGTCGCCAATCGTCTCGCTGCCGATTAATTCATAGATCATGGGGCGCTTCACAGCACCTAGTACTTGAACCTCGCCAGAGAAAGTGGGAACGTAAAGTACGTCACCTGACATCAAGCGTACATCATTCGTTGCATCTCCCTTTATTAAGAGGTCGTATACATCGAATACTGCGACTACCCCCCCCCCACGCCGAACTTGAAT
>Ga0066605_10002506_pt1 | contig 11628 bp, 4 predicted proteins | sample SaaInlLV_DNA_10m_FD_60385 | JGI IMG/M metagenome (GOLD analysis project Ga0066605, IMG submission 60385) | Marine microbial communities from expanding oxygen minimum zones in the Saanich Inlet - SI075_LV_DNA_10m | ecosystem: Environmental > Aquatic > Marine > Unclassified | place: British... | reverse complement strand
CTCCTACCTCATGGCGCTTGCCGTGGGCAACGTTGAGTTTCGATCGGTCGGTCCCCACACAGGCGTCTACGCAGTGCCAGAACTCATCGATGCCTCCGAATACGAGTTCGGTGAAATGGAACAACTCTTGGTGGCGGCAGAGAACCTGTACGGAAAATACGCTTGGGAACGCTACGATTTGCTCGTGCTGCCGGCAGCCTTTCCCTTCGGTGGCATGGAGAATCCTCGCTTGACATTTGCCACACCGACGATTATCGCCGGCGATCGCAGCCTCGTTTCATTGGTGGCACACGAATTAGCGCACAGTTGGAGCGGAAACCTTGTGACCAATTCCACCTGGGACGATTTCTGGCTCAATGAAGGCTTCACCGTCTACTTCGAACAACGCATCATGGAGGCCGTGTACGGCCGTGAAATCTCGGAGATGCTCGCCACTCTGAGCTACCAAGGATTGGTCGACGAGGTTGATGAAATCATGGACACGAATCCCGATGACACCCACCTCAAATTGCATCTTCAAAACCGCAATCCGGACGATGGCATGACGGCTATCGCCTATGACAAAGGATACTTCTTCTTGCGTTTGATAGAAGAAACCGTTGGCCGCGAGGCTTTTGATGCTTTTCTAAAAACCTATTTTACCGAGCATGCCTTCACCGTCATGGATACGGACCGCTTCATCACATATTTGAAGGAAAACCTGCTCAATACAGCGGATCGTCTGACAGCCATTGACCTGGACGCATGGATTTTTGGCGCCGGACTACCCGCGAACTGTCCGCAGGTTCGTTCTGAGCGTATTGAGCAAGTCGACGCCAACCTCGCCGCTTGGGAAAGCGGATCGTTGGTGACTTCGGATTTGCCTTGGGAAAACTGGGTCTACCAAGAACGCTATCGGTTCCTTTCCAATTTGGATGACGGTACATCTGCTGAACGCATGCAGGAACTGGACAAAGCCTGGAAAATCTCCATCACTGGCAACAACGAAGTGTTGTTTGCTTGGCTAGAACAAAGCATTCGAAGCAATTACACGCCATCCTATGAGCGCCTTGAATCGTTCTTGATCAAGGTAGGCCGACGGAAATTCTTAACGCCTCTTTACCGCGCTATGGTCGAAACAGGACAAAAGGACATGGCCCTTGGAATCTACAGCCAGGCTCGGCCCAATTATCACAGCGTTGCGACCGGAACTATGGATGAACTGTTGGAAGTGGATTGATTCGAATCCATCTGAAATGAAAAAGCCCCCGTTTTCACGGGGGCTTTTTCATGTTCCAAGATCAGAACCCAGCTTGCGCATTCCTCCGCATTCATCCTACCTCATCAAGCTAACAGAACCTTTAATTTCCTTTCGTTCAGCAGGATTGCTCAAGCTGTATACGACGACACGGTAGAAGTACACACCGTCCTGAGCAAAATGCTCAGAAGCATCATTCGACTTGCCGTACCAGACTTCGTTTACATCCGTCGTCTCAAAGACCAAGTTACCCCATCGGTTAATGACCTGCATGGAAAAACGAGCAGGATCAATATCCGTTCCAACCGCGAAGAAAGCATCATTGGTTCCATCATTATTTGGAGAGAATGCCGTTGGAATGTAGAGAGAAAACAAATCCAAGATCTCAATGGTTCGGGTGATTTGAGATGAACATCCATTCTCATCGGTCACAACTAGCGTTACTGGATAATTTCCTCCTTGGTCAATTGGGAACTCAAATAAAGGATTGGGCTGGTTGGAAGCTCCCAAGTTCTGGATACTATCAAACAACCAAAACCAGTCAACAACATTGGTGCTGTTCACGGATTCAAATTGAATCTCCGTGTCCGGCACACGCGTTGGCTGAGGCGTTGCAGTGAATCCCACGTAAGGCGGTGTGAACACTTGCAAGTAGTTGGGCTGGAAATTCCCGTATTCACATCCCACCAAGGAGGTGATATTGAAAGTAATGTCGTACGAACCCGGACTGAGGTAAGCATGCGCAGGGTTCGTATCATACGACAGCTCACCATCACCAAAGAACCATTCCGTCTGTGCGATCAGTGTCGGATCGACCAAAGATTCGAATTGAAAAACACCCGGCACGCAAGAACGGGTAGTATCAGAAGTAAAAGCGGCTGGGATAGACGTTTCGATGACGACCTCTTCGCATTCCGTCACCGCGGGAGATTCACAGTTATCGGTCAGCGTAACACAATATGTGCCTGTCGCCTGAGGATAATCGACCCAATAAATTTCATCACCGCCGACTGGATTGTTTTGCCAAGACCAATTGAATGAATAGCCCGCGCCGCTTCCGCCATTGAACACGTCAGCTTCAAGCTCGGCAAAGGCCCCACCGCAAATCAAATCAGGAGCACTAATGGAAACGTTCAACGAATCATAAACTTGAACTGTAACCGTTTGCGCGTCAGAGGTGCAACCATTGACATCCGTCGCAAAAACGGTGTAATCCGTGTCAACAATCGGATTGACCACTTGAACAGCACCGGTGCCCAACCCATTGTCCCACGAGTAAGTCCAGGTTTGACCTGGATCCATATCCGAACTGGTTTCAATTGTGGCAAAGCCATTGATACAAATGTTTGGATTTGGCGTCAAATCAAAATCCATCGGCTGCGGTGGACTCAGAACAAACGGAACGGTATACTCACATCCAATCGCATCACTAAGTTCTACGGAGTAATTGCCTTCCGTAAGGTCGTCGAAGACATCCAATCCTCCATTGGAGATCACCGTTTCAACAGGCATACCATTTTCGAATAATTCGATGGTCCATGGTCCTTCTGATGGTGGCTCATCTATTTCTACAGCGATGGTGCCATCTGTAAGCACACATGTAGGGTTGGAGAAATTTGTCGTGAACATGAATCCAGGTACAACGAGGACCGTGTCAGTCGTTGCACAGTTTTCCAATCCTATGGGCTCAACAAATGCAACATATTCGGTTGGGAAACCATCAAACGTTTCCACGATTGGGTTTGCGCTATTGGCATTGGTTAAGTTGTCGGCGGGCTCCCAATTCCACATAAAGCCACAAGCGTCTTGGCCGCACCCTGCACACCAGCTTACCGGATCATAATTTCCTGACCCACAACTTATTGAACCATCAGACGTGAATTGTACATAGAGGCAACCGTCGGGATTCGTAGCAGCTACGAAGGACTCGGGATAAGCGCCACTCAGATCGAGCAATAAAGGTGCCGTATTATCATCCCCATCAAAAATCTGGATGTGATCGAAAAAACCTTCGATCTGTCCTTCGTAGAACAAGATCTCCATCATGGTTCCATCCCCTGGAGTATCTGGGCAATAAGTCCAAGATGAATTTTCATTATTGTCGTAACAATGAACGACCGTTTCAGCACTTCCCGCACAAGGTGAGATTCCGCCACCAAGGAAAGCACCCTGTAACTCGACCGCATCGCCACAAAAAATCTGGTCTGGCCCCGCAGTGATGCTATTGCCCGGATTCTCAATTACATCAATAACCACCGTAGTATCCCAGCTGCAGCTGAAGCTATTCGTAACCGTATAGGTAAAATCATAGACTCCAGGCTCATCAAATTCGAGATTCACGTAATCCGACAACGGGTCAATCGCTTGAACACCATAAGTCGCAGAGTTGACTTGCCAATAACTCGAATCTACACCTGCCCCAATCGTGGGCGTAAAAGTGGTGATGCCTGGTACAATTTCAGGATTAAAATCAATGCTCCACTCGAACAAAGTACCATTGTCTGCAGTCCATTGGTCGATGATGACAAATGTCCAAATTCCATTGAGTGGACACCCCACGAAGTCACACAAATCACCACAGGGCAGATAGGTTCCTGCAGGGATAGGGTTTGCAATGTCTGGATTGTTCGCGTCGTCCAGAACCCATTCCGCATCCATGTCCCATGAATAATCAAAGCCTTCCACATCAACGATACCGAGATCATTGCCGCCTACATCATTCGGCGTACAACCGTTTGGATCTGCAGCTCCTGACGGTCCGTTTTCCATGAGTATCACCTCCGTGCCGTCGGGACAAATCACCGACATTGTCAAATCGCCTATGAAGCTATGCTCAATATTTGCCGTGATCAATTCAATGTCATCACATTCCTCAAGGACTTGGCCATCGTCAAAGAAATCGATGGGTAACTCAGAGACAAATGGTATTCCCGTGTTATCCGGCAAATCTGCATTCTCGGATACAGCCAATGGAGGCAAGGCAGTCCATGTGATACTTTGGACAGGGTTTCCATCGAGGTAACCTGGAGAACCCGCACAGAGCGGAGTGCTAAAGTCCGCATTGAAGATGGGTATGGTCGACACCAAAACTTGGTACACCTCGAAGTTGACACTCGTGCAGCTATTCTCATCCGAAACTACCAATGAGACGAGGTATTCACCAGGCTCATCGTACGAATGAACCCCCGTTGCGGTCTCCGTTGAGTCCACACTGCCATCCCCCCAATTCCAAATCCAATATTCAAGAGGCTCCGCATCTGGAATGGAATTGGACCCATCAAATGTTATTTCCTGGCCCGGGCAAAGGCCAACACTCGGTGAATTGTCGTCGAATGGGTCGGGATCAGTCAACTCATATCCAGAACTGGGATAGGTGCATGGTGTAACACACGCCATTTCTGCCAGCCAACCAATATCTCCTCCTGATGCGCCATTTAAAACAACAAAGGAAAATGTGAGACAACCAGATGGATTATCAACCGATCCGGTAATCGAAACGCCTTGGAAACTATTTCCCGTGCCTACACCCACAGCCGGCGCTCCGGTATTATCTCCGTCGTAAACAACTAAGTAGTCATTGTTATCGGGATTCGCATTTGTTTGAAGATCAAACGCAATGAAGTTCACTTGGATGGCGTCACCGGGAACATCCGGGCAAATCGTAATCGTATAATTCTGGTCTGAATAAGGAGCACCATTCGGATCGGTCGGGTTGATATCGGTGCCATCATCGATAAAATACCCTCCGCAAACCGAAATGTCGCCTCCACTAATCGTGTACGAATCTTGCGCTAGAATGCCTTCAATTGTGCAAATGCCGGAAAGCAGAATCATCACGAACGACACACGAGTGGCTTTCAACATGATCAATGGATTCAAATGACTCATCTTAATCAACGAAATTAGGTAGCAAATCTAAAACCATTAAACGCACTCAATCGTTGCACGTCAAATAAGAGACTTCTCGTAGTTGTTGAAAACTTCGAATGTCACATTCAGTCAGTCCTCAATTTCTACCTCATCCACAAACAGAACATGATCGTGGTTTGGAGAAAGGGTCTCGAGCTGCCATCGGTATGAATTTCCTGCGATGGCGGCCTCACCATTTTTGAGCGTGCCGTCCCAAGGAAGGTTATATTGCGTGGTAGAATAAACGACCTGGTCTTCGTCCCAAATTGTCAAACGCCAATCGCCAGGCAATTCTGACACCACAAGCGGCATAAAGGTATCATAACGACCATCGTCATTGGGCGAGAATCTCGCTGGGGCCAATGCCTCTTTTCTGGAAAACAGCTGAATGTTTTCTGCGGCTACATCCTGACATCCATACGCATTACTCGCGATGAGGTTTACAGGGTAAATTCCGGGCACGTCCAGGGAGGCAATGGATAGAGGTAAATCTTTCTGCTTCAAAATCCACGCGCTGCTGCTTCCTCCCTTGGTCTCGTCAATAAAATGGACATCGACCTGGCTCACCTCATCAATGGATTGAAAATCCCAGCTCATCTGAGCATCCGGTTTGGGACGAACGACAATCATATTCTCGACCGTTCGGGTTCTGATCGTACCGTCACCTGGAGCACGGACCGAAACGGTGATATCGTATGTGCCAGGAGAATTGAAAATGTGAGACGGAGCGTTCAATTGAGAGAAAGCACCATCACCGAAGTTCCATAGTACACTCCCCGCTTCGTCAATTCCGTTCAACGCAAAAGAAACTTCCGTTCCCGCACAAGCCTCCTGTACTGAAATGTTAATTGATGAAGCGTCAATCTCGTCGTCTTCGGCGCGAACCTCTGGTCCTTCGCTCAATGCCTCCGATGCAATGTTCTTCGATGCACTCAAAGCTCCCTTGTGCTCCTCCAAACTAGTCCCGCTTTCTCCATTCAGGTTCAGACCTGGATTCGAAGAGTTCTCAACAGATGCTGAAAATAGTATCCCGTTGGAATTCGCATCGGTTGCAACTGACAAGTCAACATCTCCTTTATTGGATGCGCTAGGCGCAGGAAATTGAACGACCACTCGCTTGGACGTTCGGGCGAAATCCCCGTCAAATCGTGCAGGCTGCCCTGAATAATCCACAATTGAAGCCATGTCAATTTTCATCGAAGATTCATTCGATGGTGAATCTTCAGACAAAAAGAAACCTGTGTGATTTGGTTCGAAACCGGTTTCAACTCCTCTCAAATTGGTCGATGTGCGCAGGGCATCATCTGATTCATTGCCTCCTGCACCCTGCAGGGAGGAATTCGATTCAATCGGCCCAAAAACAAAAAACGCGAGCCCAACGGCCACTGCCGTTGCCCCGAGTGCGAAACGCTCCGCTACTTTCGCCCTTCGAATAAAATGTTCCGCTGAATTGTGCCCCCCAACGTTCATTTCATCCAGCCGAGCTTTCATAGCTTCCCAATTCCCTGACACATCTGGCTCAAAGCCCTCAAAAGCTCTCTTCAATCGCTCCCACTTATTTAAGTCCTCGTTCATTTCGATACTTTTTCATTCATAACACCCAACAAAACAGCCCTGAGATTTCGTCTCGCCTTGGCGAGGTTCGATTTTGAAGTCCCGACGGAAATGCCCAATTGATGGGAAATCTCCTGGTGGGTAAGGTTGTCGAAAACATACAAATTGAACACCGCTCTGTATACAGGTGTCAGTTGTTTCATTGCAGCCAAGACATGTTGTATCGTGACTTGTTCCTCTTCTGTTTCCAAGAAGGACATTTCTTCTCCATCATCGGAGTATTCCAACGTGCCTTCTGCCGTCAATTCTTCAGGGGAAGCTTTTTCCTTCCTAATGAAGTCGATGGCAGTATTGACCATGATTCGTTTCATCCAACCTTCAAAAGAACCTTTCGAAGTAAACCCTTCGATGTTCGAAAACACCTTCAGGAATCCCTCTTGAACAATGTCCTGAACCCGATCATGATCTGAATGATACCTCATGCACACTCCAAACATCAGCCTGTAAAAGCGTTCGAAAATCCATTTCTGGGACTTCGAATCTTTTCGCTTACAGCCTTCTATATGTTTGATCAGTTCGTTTTCCGACATGGCCTTCGCCGATTCTAAGACGCTCCAATTTTTGAATAGTTGCCTACTCAACGCACCCTACCATGCAAAATAGTCTTAATCCGAACATTCTCATCGGTTTATGGTGAATAGATTTCACAAATGATGTGTTTACAGCGCATCCCCCTGAATTAAATTTGCGGCATGCGAGTAGTTGTAGGATTATCAGGAGGAGTCGACTCCAGCGTAGCTGCGTGGCTCCTCAAAGAAGCCGGGCATGATGTCATTGGTTTGTTCATGCGGAACTGGCATGATGAATCCGTGGTGATAGACAACGCTTGTCCCTGGATCGACGATGCCAATGACGCAATGCTTGTCGCAGCCCACATCGGCATCCCCTTCCAAGTCCTTGACTTAAGTGATGCTTACCGTGAGCGCATCGTGGACTATATGTTCCGTGAATATGAACAAGGACGCACACCCAATCCGGACGTGCTATGCAACCGGGAAATCAAATTTGACTTATTTCTCAAAGCAGCAGAAGAACTTGGCGCAGAGGCCGTGGCTACAGGCCATTATTGCCGCAAAAGCACCCAATCAATTGAGGGCGTAAACATCCATCAGCTCAAAGCCGGCATTGATGGAAACAAGGACCAGAGTTACTTCCTCTGTCAGCTGAATCAAGCGCAATTGAGCAAGGCTATCTTTCCCATCGGCGAAATGACCAAGCCCGAGGTTCGGGCCTTGGCGCGAACCATCGAATTGCCAACAGCCGAGAAAAAAGACAGCCAAGGACTGTGCTTCATCGGAAAAGTGCGATTGCCTGAATTTTTGCAGCAGCAACTCAAAGTTAAGAAAGGCGATATTATTGAGATTCCTGCAGACCACATCAAATGCCTTGAAACCATCGAAGCAACGAACACGGATATAGCATCACCGATTGCATGGACGCGTCAAGATGGTTTGGCCATCGGGGAGCACCAAGGAGCGCACTTCTTTACCGTTGGACAGCGCCGTGGACTTCATGTTGGAGGCAAACCCGAGCCACTCTTTGTGCTCGCCAAAGATGTGGACGAAAATGTGCTCTATGTCGGTCAAGGCGAATCGCACCCCGGACTTGTGAGAAGTGCATTGCGCATGCGAATGGACGAAGTTCATTGGATTCGGGAGGATCGCTCTCTGGCGTCAGGTCAATCGACGCGGACGTTCGAATTTCGCTTTCGCTACCGGCAACCTCTGCAGCAAGGAACCCTCAAACGCGACGGTGATTTCATGACCATCACATTCGACCAACCCCAGACGGGAATTGCGGCCGGTCAATTTGCTGCCTGGTACGATGCTGATGAATGCGTTGGGTCAGGCGTCATATCGGATTGACTTCACTGTTTCAAAGGAATTCCCATGCAGCGATTGTGGAGTATGACGATTGTGGAATGCAACGAAAATTTCAAACGCAACCTTTTGCGATTACCTGTGTTTTAATCACAGAAACTGATAATAATGAAGAAATTAACTTCCGTCATAATACTGTGTCTTGCATATATCGGCATTGTCAATTGTCAAGAGGATTGCGCCAATGAAGCGATCATTCATGTCTACAGCGACATCTGGGGCGAAGAAATGTCCTGGGCGGTCATCGACATAGATGGCAACAGCGTACTGGAAAGCACGCCATACCCGAGCGCTTTTTCAGATACAATCACTTTTTGCTTCGAAACAGGATGCTATGGATTGATATTGTTTGATTCGTTCGGAGATGGATGGAATGGCGGAGGCATCGATATCAATTTTCCAGAAACGGGCGAAATGCTAAACGGACTGACGATTGAGTCAGGTTCGTTTGCAGGTTTTGGCATTTCTGTGGGCGCCGATTGTGAAGCGTTCGACTTTGACTGGGAAGACCCAACGGACAATCAGCAAATTTGGGGTTGCACCGATGAGGGTGCGGCGAATTACAACCCGTATGCGACGGATGACGACGGCTCTTGTAACTACCCATGCGAAGATGGACTGAGCGCTTCCATGCTTTACGTCTGCACCTTCAGTCAAGGAACGAACGTGGAGCTCGAAATCACGAATGAAGCCGGCGAAGTGGTATACTCAGGGACGGACTATTCTGATGTTGACATTGTTTACACTGACTTGTGCTTGGGCGATGGATGTTTCACAGCGACAATGAGCAACTCAGCCGGAGAAGGTGGATGGTATGGCGGTTATTTCTACATCAACAACGGTGGGAGTCAAATTGTGTACGCTTCGCTTCCCGATGATTTTTCGGAGTGGAGCTTGGAATTTTCCATCGATGGATCGTGCGGAGATGTTTACGGGTGTACTGACGAGGAAGCTCTGAATTACAACCCTGACGCGACGTTGGATGATGGCTCATGCATTGAGCCTTGCGTCTGTGACGATTTGTATGAGCCGGTATGTGGCATGATTTGGTCGACAGGCGAGACGCTCACGTTCAACAACCTTTGCGAATTGGAATGCGCGGGCGCTTTCTTTTACTGGGAAGGTGATTGTTCAGAGGAACCGATATACGGATGCACCGACCCCGAGGCCCTCAATTATGACCCACTCGCTACATATGACACAGGTTGTCTATACCCTTTGGATTGCTCAGGCAGCAATGAGGTAACCGTCACACAATCCTCCGGTGATGATGCGTTCGGAAGCGCGGGATTTTTCCTCACGGATGAGGACGGTTCTTATGTTACAAATTTCTTGTACATCGACGAATCCACCTCGGTTGGATGCGTGCCCGATGGTTGTTATTACCTCTACATATTCAATGGCGGATGGTCTGCTGCTGCCACGACAATGACCGTCAGTTGGGACGATCAAATCGAAACGTTTACCATTGGTGCGGATCAGGCGCAAGCTGTTTTCGCTTTGGGCGTGAACGCAGAAGATTGTGAATATGATTCTTCGGGTTGCACCGACCCGTACGCGTTGAACTTTGACCCGTATGCAACAGAAGATGATGGATCTTGCTCCTACCCTGTTGAGTGCACCGATGAAACCGTTGCAGCTTCCCTTTACATCTGTACCTTCAGTCAGGGATTCAACGTAGGCCTCACCGTGGCTGATGAAGATGGCAATGTCGTCTATGACCAGCAAGGCTTCCCGGATATGACCATCGAGTACGTTGACATTTGCCTAGATCCCACGGCATGTTACACCGCAACGATGACCAATCTTGATGATTCGGATGGCGGGTGGTACGGTGGCTACTTCTACATCAACAGCCAAAATATGCAAGTCATTTATGGCGCGCTTGACAATGCTCCAGAAGCTTCACTTCTGTTTTCACTTGACGGCAATTGCGGAGATGTTTTGGGCTGCACAGACGAGGAGGCTTCGAACTACAACCCGAATGCGACCATCGATGATGGCTCGTGCATTTACGTGGTGGATTGCGAAGGGCTGATTTCGATCACAGGCCTTCTAACGCTTGGATCATGGGCAGAAGAAATTAGCTGGACGTTAAGCGACGCGTTTGGTGCGACTGTTTGGCAAGGTTTCGGAACCGACGCATACGGTGGAGCGCTTGGCGCGTATGAATTTTGCCTACCGGGAGGTTGCTACACCCTTGAGCTTATCGATTCATTCGGTGATGGATGGAACCAGAACATACTGACGCTTTTCTGGGAAGGCACAGCGACGGATTTCACCATGGAAGACGGAGCCTACGCTTCCTTTCAACTTGGCATTGGCGAGAACTGCGACGATCAGCCAGATCCATTCGCCGGATGTACCGATGGCGGCGCGATCAATTTTGATCCGAATGCAACAGAAGATGATGGATCCTGTGAATTTGCGTTCTGCCCAACCAACGAAGTCACATTTGTAACGGTAACGTTGGAAGATGGATTGAGCATGGGCTGGAATTTGAATGCCAGCGATGAAGCTGACGCAGTCGGAGGAGCGCAATTCGCCAGCAACAGCACCCACACCTATACGGCTTGCTTAAGTGACGATTGCTACACGGTGGACATGTGGGATTGGAATGCCAACGGATGGAACGGTGGTTGGATGGAGGTGTGGATGGACAGCACGCTCATCACCACTGCAACCCTTGAAGATGGATTCTCGGGAACGATGCAATTGGGAATAGGATCTGACTGCGGCGGACCAGATGGCGGAGGAGCTCCTTTCGATTTCTGGGACCCTATCGCTTTTGCTCCCTACCCGAACCCGACAGAAGATTACGTCAATGTCAATGGTGACGGATTCGACCAACACTTGCCGGTTATTGTTGACATCAAAGATGTTCTCGGAAGAACCATTTGGAGCAAGCAAATTGTCCCCAACGACAATCCGGCGAACTGGATCATTCCTGTTAACCAGTGGGAAGCTGGAATGTACTTCATCATCGGA
>Ga0066605_10002498_pt1 | contig 11637 bp, 9 predicted proteins | sample SaaInlLV_DNA_10m_FD_60385 | JGI IMG/M metagenome (GOLD analysis project Ga0066605, IMG submission 60385) | Marine microbial communities from expanding oxygen minimum zones in the Saanich Inlet - SI075_LV_DNA_10m | ecosystem: Environmental > Aquatic > Marine > Unclassified | place: British... | reverse complement strand
AGCGCCTCGGTCATGTTGAGCCGGGTAATCCAAGGCAAGAACTGGCCGCCATTTAAGATTTCATGAGGGCGTCGCAGGCGCAGATTCGCCTCATAATGCAGGAGCGAGCCGTCGAGCTTGGCCACGGGCGTCGTAAATAAATCGAACAGATCATTGTCGAAGGCTTCTTTGAAAATGCCGCGCCATTCTTCCATTTCTTGCATGGCATCGGTGGCATCCCCATTTCCCATGTAAGCGACGTGGATGTTTGACTCGCCTTCTTCTTCGCTGGTTAAAAGCCCTTTGTCGAGGGCGCCCAGGAGGCCGCCAACGGGGTCCAGCGGGTTAAAGTAAATGGCGGAAACCGCAAGTTCCGTTGCGTCCTGCATGCCGTGTTTTGCCAGGATGTTGTAGGACTCGGTTTGCAGTTCCCGGCCAACGCTCATGGGATCGTTAATACTGGCCATGGTGACCTGAATGGCATGCTCGGTGGTTTCACCCTCCAGGGTCACCGTGTACTTAAACTCGGTCACACCCTCGACGCTGATTTCACTTAAGTAGATAAACAGGCCGTCACCGGCATAAGTTACGTCCCCCATATCAGTTTGTTGGGTAACCGCGATCGTGGCGGCGGCCGCGTCTTGACCCTCTGCCAGCACTTGAATGTGCACCGAAGGCCGCGCTTGGGCCGCGCCATCAGCGCCTTGGGGCTCTTTGTTGCGATCGGCGGGCACAATGCGGAAGTAGCCTGCGCCGTCGACATAAATCTTGGAGCGCTGCTTTAAAGCTGGCGCCAGCACCATAAAGTCCGAGCCGTTCAAACGTGAGGCCGTCCAGCCGCCGTTGATGTTCACCAACCACCGAATTTGGCTGCCCAGGTCGGTCAGCATGGCATCGACATTTCGGTAACCGAAGGTATTGTTCAGCTCGACCAGCTTGGTGATGCGCATGATCGCAATGGCGCCTGCACCGGTTGAGTCATCACGCTGCAGGGTGGATTTGAACACGGTCATAAAATGATCCCGATTCAATAGCTTGGTTACCTTATCTTCTTGCAGTTCTTGACGGTATTGGTTGAGGGTTTCGGCTTCTTGTTCGAGCATTGCTTTGACCCGGGCGGCAAGTGCGTTCATCGCGACCACGACGCGCTTAAATTCAAAGGTATAGGGCTCAGGGGTGGTAATGAACCGGCGTTCGCCCAACGCATTGGCTTGAATCACCACCGCATCGAGCGGGCTCAATATGCGTTTCAAGGCAAGGTTGCCCAGCAGTCCGGCAATTAAGGTGGTGATCAGAAATAAGATAGACAACTGAATTGAGCCTTCCCAAAGTTCGGTATACACGCTCTCAGTGGGTGTGGTGAGCGCAAGATCGCCGAGAGGCGTCCAGCCGGCTTGGATACTCACCGTGCCGGGTGTGGGCTCTATGGGGAACAGACCCTTAAACCAATCGGGCGCGGAGCCTGGCTTTTCGGGTGCTTGATCGTCGAACAAAACCTCATCATCTGGAGAGACGAGCTTAATGGTGCGGATATACCCTTGATCCATCGGCGGCTTTAACCAGGTTTCGAGGTGAGCCTTGTCGCAGGTTTCCATCGCGCAATCGCTGTTCAGCAGCAGTCCCAGAAAATTCGCATAGTTTTGATTGTGACCGCTGACGGATCGCTCCATGTACTGTTGAGCCGACATGCTGGACGTAAATACGCTGCCCACGAAAATAATCGACAGCAGAATCAGAATGGCGATCCAGAGTTGCTTATAAAGCGTCATGATGTAAGTCCTCCAAGGGCGGGCACTAGGGCGTCGTTTGGGTTGGTGATGCTTTGGATGTTAAGCGCGTTCAACAGGCCTCTCCAGGTAGGCAGATGCCTTCGGTTTTCATTTTAGTGAGGGCGTCACCCCAACGCGATAATCGGTTAGTTGGGCTGTCGTTTGAGGCTTTGGTGCCATGACCTACCGTGATCACGCCCGTGTTAAAGCCGAACACGGGCTTTAAATCCCTGCGCAGCGAGCCGCGCACAATGTCTTTCACCATGTTGTCTAAGATCATGGGCTCGGCTTTGGGTTTAGGGTAGTAAGCCAGCACCATGTGAGCTTGGTTCTTGGCCCCGCTGGCGCTGTCAATTCGGGCTTTGACATAGGTAATACGGAGTTTTTCGTCAGGCATGCCGGCCATCACCAAGGTGATGTACTTTGAAATACTAAAGTCTTCGCAATCGCCTTTGCGGCGCGCCATGGTTTCAAGGGGGGTGGCCCAATAGTCTTCTTCTTTCCAATTCTCGATATCGGCAATCCACTTAATCCGAGAATTAAAAAAATTGTTCACATACAACAGTTTATCTTTATCCGGTAAGCCCCGGATTTTGATGATCATCTTGATCCATTGATCAATCATAGCGCCGGTTTCTGCGCCGTAGTTGGCCAGCGCACTACTCTTAACCGCGTCTAGCGAGACATTGGCCGTGGTAACCCCAACAACCCCAAGGCTGAGCAAGAGAGCAAAACGCAGGCAGTGGTATCTGATCTGTAAGATCAAGAGCGTTCCTCGGATAATATCAGGTGATGAAACAATTCAGTTTTACGGAATTGGCAACAAATAATGCAATGAAATGAGTAGGTTGCCTAGTGTTTATTTCACCTTTCTTGGATTGTCAATCAGTTGTGAAAGGCCTTTATTTCACTTACGATGCTTTCACTCTCAGTCTCTTTGAGGTTTTTGTGCACCCCCAAGTAGCCCAAACACAGAACATTACGCCGGTCGGTCTAGGATTGCACTGGATTAAGGCTAGTTTCCGCGCTTGTCGCACGATCTGTGTCGCATGGCTCATGGCATTGAGCGCGGCCGGGGCTCTGGCCGCCGAACCGGATCGCGTGTTTTCGGATGCGCTGCGCAAAGCCGTACTAGATAATCCTCGGGTGGCCACTGAGTGGTACCGGTTTGAAGCGTCGATTGCGGCAGAACGGGCGGCCAAAGGGGCCATGCTGCCGGATATAAACCTCGCAGCGGACGCTGCGCGAGAAGAGCGTCAGACCCCTCAAACCGTGTTTGAGCCCTATTCGACCAGCAACAACACGTTAACCATCAATCAAATGCTGTTTGATGGGTTCCGATCGTTAGAGCTTACAAAAGAAAAGCGTTTCGAAAGTTATGCCCAGTTTTTTCAGTTACGCGATGAGTCCGAGCAAGTTGCGCTGGACGCCGCTGAGGCGTTTATGGATGTTTTTCGTCAACAGCAATTGGTTGAATACTCGATCGACAATCTGGTTGAGCATCGGCAGGTGTTCCTCCGAATCAAGGTTCGAACCACCGGCGGGATGGACGCCGATGTTGACTTAGAGCAGGCTCAAGCCCGTTTGAGTTTGGCAGAATCCAACTTGTTGGTTGAGCTGAATAACCTCAACGATCGCAAAACAGGGTATCAGCGAATTGTCGGCGTGCCACCAGCCGATGGGCTGGTGATGCCAACTCGGAGTTTTGAATTACCGGGCAGTCGGGACATTGCTTTGCGAGTGGCTTATCAGCAAAGTCCGGTGCTCGATCTGAACGAGCAAACCAGTAAAGCCCGGCAAGCAGGCTTACGAGCCAACCGGGGCGCGTTTTACCCCACGATTGAACTCCGCTACCGCAACCAGAATGACAAGAATCGCGAGGGCGTAAGCGGTCGCTTTGAAGAAGAAGCGGTGGAAGTGGCGCTCAATTTGAATCTGTATCGTGGCGGCTCTGATCAAGCCTTAACGCGGGAAGCCCACAATCTGTATTACTCGGCCCTGGAGCAGCAAAAGTTGGCCTGCATTAATGTTCGCCAGGACGTGCTCAATGCCTATAACGAGGTAGCCATTCTGAGGAGCCGCGTTGAGATCTTAAAAGACAATCTCCGCAGTCAGGAAATTTCCAAAGATGCTTATAAAGCGCAGTTTGCCATTGGCAATCGCTCGCTCCTAGATATGCTCGATGGGGTGAATGAATATTTTGTGACGCGTAACTCTGTAACCAATGCCGAGATTGATCTGGCTAAGGCCGAAATTCGAACGCTCGCTGTTATGGGCGTGCTGCTGGCAACCCTTGGGGTTGAAGGACGGAATCAAGAAATTTTGTCTGAGTATGTTAAAAAGCTGATGGCGGATTCCACTGCGTATGACGAAACGATTTGCCCAGCAGATATTCCAGTACTGGCGGATGTCGACATCCAGGCCATTTATGCCAAGGCCGATGCAGATTTTGAAGCAGAAGACGGCGCCCAGTATGAAGGCGATGGCGGCTTTGGTAGCGATGGCGGTTTCGGTGGAGACGGAGGCTTTGGCGGCTTTGAGGAAGGCGGCTTTGGCAGCACGGAAGTGGAAGACCCTTTCGGTTTTGGTGAGCCCATGGAGGTTATTCCAGAGGCCAAAGAGGTTCTGGTGTATTACGCCTACGATTCCTCTGATATCCCGATGGATTTTGATGCTGAATTGGAAAGCCTTGCGATCCGGCTATCGGATGACCCCGAGGCCAAAGCCTTGATTGAAGGCCACGCTGATGACACGGGTACAAGAGGGCATAACAACACCTTATCCCTAGAGCGTGCAGAGGCGATCAAACGACGGTTGGTGCAGCAGTACGCGGTCAATCCCGAACAAATCGAACTCATCGGCTTTGGCGAAGATCGGCCAAGGGAAGATGCGCCAGAAGAGCAGCCTCAAAATCGGCGTGCGGTCATCCTGGTCGAGTAATCCGTTAATCGAATGATTGCGGCATAGCAAAATGCAATCGGGCCTAGCACAAGGCTGTGGCTATAAATTCAAGCAGTTCGTGGGTAGGCTGCGAGCTTGTAGTTACTATCGATCTCGTCCCTGTCTGATAATGTCCTGTTCTTCCGAGCGTTCAACACCTTTCAATGAGGGCTGGAAAGCCGCATTTCTGCGGTGCGAGTCTGTTAAAAAACCGTTACAGTTCAAAGGATCAACGGAATAAGCGCAGAGGAGTGAGTATGAAAACTTGGATGATTCGAATTGCGGCGGCATTGCCGGGTTTTTTGTTATTGGTGAATGCGGTCGGGCTGGCGGTTGCGCCAGAAGGCGTCGTGACGTCTCTCGGTATGACTTACCTTGATGGTTTAGGACGCAGTTCTCAAGTGGGTGATACCGGCAGCTTTTTTGCCTGCGGTGGTCTGTTTATTGTATTTGGGGCATTCCGGGCACGGCCGCAGTGGATTATGGCAGGCGCCTTTTTGTTTTTGGTCGCCGCGATTTATCGTGTATTGGCCGCGGTGCTGCATGGCGCAGAATTCGCAACCACCTTTATTACGGTTGAAGTGGTGTCGTTTCTTTGGCTGCTGATTGCTGCCAAATTAGTCGCCAATACCGATGCCGAATAAATGGATTTGATGGCTGTGCGGTTGCACTCTGCGACTGCACTTTGCGACTGCACTCTGCGCAAGCAAAGCGGCGCTCATCAGTCTTTTGGCTGCAATGATCGATCCAAGGCATAACTTGCGCATATTCGCTGAAAGTAGGATTGATCATCGAGTCGAAAGGCGCGTTCAGATAGCTTGGCCAGGGGCGGCGCAACTGCTTAATCAAGACAGGTTGGCGCAGCAGTTTAGCGACGTGGTTTGATCTGGGCATTACACCAGGCTTATGAGCATCCCGAATCAAAGATGCACCCCAACACACAAGGAGCAACTGCTATGCCTAAAACCCTGAAAATCGTATTGATTCTGATCGGCCTGTATGCCGCATCGGTTGCCCTGTTTGAGTCTATGCTGGGGTATTTTCAGCCTGAAAATCAAGCAACCCTGGTTGTCACAACCTTTGATGCCGCTGATGTGGGCGCCGATCGTGTATTGGTTCGTATTGAGCATGAGGGTGAACTCTTTGTTGCGGTGAATCACTGGCCACGTCAGTGGTATGGGCGATTGCTGGATAATGATCAAGTTCGGGTTCGGTTTGAGGACGTTGATGCCGGTTATACTGCATCGAAGGTGCCGGAAGCCGAGCAGGCCGCACTCGATACCGCACGACCATTGGGCTTGGGTTTTCGTGTTTTGACAGGGTTTCCGCCGCGTTACTTTGTGCGGCTGACGCCAAACGCCTAATAGCGCTTTGGCTTACTCGGGGCGAGCAAGGCCTGTTGTCGAAGGTGCGGCGCTAGGGGCTCCTCGCATTGGGTTCCCAAGGCGCCAAGGGCATGGTCCGGCTAATACGGCTTACATGGTCCGGCTTATTCGGCTTAAAGGAAAGGCACCTTGGGTGCTGGGCCCGCGCCATACCCACTGACGCGGTATAACGCGCTGGTCTGACTCGATCCTGCTGCGCGATCGGGCTATCATGGCGCGGTCGAAACGTTAAGGTGAATTCATGGCTCAGTGGTGGACAACGCGTGTCTTGCCAATCATTAGTATTGATTTAAGAAGCCTTGCCCTGTTTCGGATCTTGCTGGGCGGACTGTTGATTGCGGACCTGGTGATCCGCGGGAGTGATTTATCGGTCTGGATGACAGACGCCGGTGTGTTTCCGCGAGATTTTATCATTGATTGGAACGGGGATAATCGCTGGTCGTTGTATTTCATTAGCGGCAGTTGGCTTTGGGCACTGCTGCTGCATCTTACTGCTGCCGGCGCGGCACTGGCCTTGCTGCTGGGATATCGCACGCGTCTTGTCACAATAATTAGTTTTATTTTTCTAGTCTCACTGCACAATCGCGCGCCGTTGGTGCTGCAAGGCGGGGATAACCTGCTCTTGCTGATGGTGTTTTGGTCGATCTTTTTGCCCTTGGGGGCACGGTTTTCGATGGATGCGGCAAGGGTGCATCCTGATCAGCAGCAGGCGTTCAATGCGCAGCCAAATGCCTATTGCTCGGTGGCAACGGTTGCGATTCTATTTCAAGCCATGGCGGTGTATTTCTTTTCGGCCTTTTTAAAAAGTGGTTCAGAGTGGTACGAAGATGGCACGGCGATTTATTACGCGCTGAACCTCGACGAGGTTGCAACCGGGCTCGCGCATTATTGGCGGAACGAACACTGGCTGACCGTCCCCTTAACCCGATTTGTGTGGTGGCTGGAATTGCTTGGCCCCATCCTGATCTTTACGCCGCTTCTGCGGGTGCCGGTCCGGCTGCTAATGATGTTTTTATTCATAGCAATGGAGGTGGGCTTTATTTTAAACCTTCATATCGGGTTGTTTCCGTTTATCTCGATCACCTCGATTCTGCTGTTTACACCAACTGAAACTTGGGACGCGCTGGCTCGGCGGTTTTGGCCCGCCGCCGGCGACGGGCTCACGATGTATTACGACCAGGACTGCGGCTTTTGCCTCAAGATGTGCTGGCTGCTCAAAACCTTTTTGGGTCTCAAAGCCGCGCAGATCATCCCGGCACAAACGAATGCTGAGATGGCCGAGATTCTGGAGCGAGAGTTCTCCTGGGTTGTGGTGACACCTTCCGGCGAGCGCTTGATTAAATGGCCCGCCATGGTGGCCGTGTTTGCCGCCTCGCCCTCGGGCCGGTTTCTTGCGCCAATGCTGTCTTGGCCGCAGCGATTGGGTAATCGCCTTTACGACTCGGTTGCCAACAATCGCGGCGCGTTCGGCGAGTGGTTTGCGGCGCTGCTGCCTTGGCACACGACGGTTAAAATGCCGGGCTGGCCATCTCACGCGGTAGCCGGGTTTTTTTTAGCGTACCTATTGTTATGGAACCTGAGCACCATCCCGAATTGGCAATTGCCCTTTCAAGAGGGGGTCGAGGACAAACCCTATCAAGTGAAGTTCCCTAAGACTTGGCAAGAGGTTAAGCGGCTGCTTCGACTCGATCAAAAGTGGAGTATGTTCGCGCCCTATCCGAATAAATCGGATAGTTTTTTGGTCGTGCCGGGGGTGCTTTCCTCCGGCAAGTTAGTAGATGTTTACGATTTGACGGAGGGCGCGCCAAGCTTTGAAAAGCCCGATGTGTTGTTTGATGCAAAATTTAAAAACTATCGTTGGCGAAAGTATTTGTCACGGGTTGGCATCAAGCGTTACAGGGCGTATCGGACGCACTATGGGAGCTATCTGTGTCAAAGCTGGAACGCCGCGCATGGTAAAACGGATCCGTTAACCGATTTCAATATCTATCGGATGGTCGAGCGTACCAAGCCTCCGGGGGTGGAAAGCCAGGTAACGCGAACCAAGGTGTGGCGACACTACTGCATCAAAGATGATGGCGACAAGGTTGAACCGGCGCTTAAAGCCGCTGGACACTGGTAGATCCCAGAAACTTGCTGGGCCACTGCCGCGCACAGGGTTTGGATGCGCGCGCGTTAGGTTATCAGCCCCAACGGATCAGCGGGTATGCAATTTGCCGGGTCTGCTCATACGTTAGGGATCCCATGGTAATAATGCCAAAGAAATAATGCGCCGGCCGTGCGGTAGGGCTGCCAATGCTGAGTCATTACGCGCGCTTCTTTTGGCGTTGGTTTGATCTCCAAGCCTTTTAGACGTCCCAGTGCGATTTGTAAGGCCAGGTCGCCGGCAGGGAAAATGTCGTGTCGCCCTAGTGAAAACATACAGTAAATTTCTGCGCTCCAAGCCCCAAAGCCGCGCAAGCGGGTGATGTGTTCTATGACTTGGGCGTCCTCTAAGCTGCTCAGTTGGTCAATCGAGAGTGCCCCGGTTTGCGAAGCCAGGGCTAAGCCGCGGGCGTACTCAATTTTTCGCGTTGATAATCCCGCCGCACGCAGTGCCGCATCGGTCACTTGATCGAGACCTTCTGGGGTGAGGCTGGGTAGTGTTGCGCGCACTCGATTCATGATGGTGTTGGCGGCAGCCGTTGAGATCTGCTGACTTACAATCGTGCTTAAAAAGGTTTCGAAGCCCTCAGGACGTTGCCTTGGAGCGGGCGCGCCGTAACGATCAATGGCCTGGGCCAAATCTGAATCTAATTGGGCAAGCTGCTTGAGGTGGTGTGTTAATTTTTTTTGATCCACAGACTCTACGCTCTTAACACTTGAGGACTAACTTAACTGCTCGATAAATGATGTGCGAATAAAGTAGTGGTGAGATCTTCGGCAGTTTGTTCTTACAATGGGTCGCATCGTTATAGCCAATTGTTCTATACTTATAACCTTTTTATTATCGAGTTTGCCTGTGCAGAAGCAAATATTGCCATTTTACCATGCGTCGACCAACAGCTGGAGTTACATCTTGGCTGACCCGGCCCGTAAAGTGTGCGCGATCATCGACCCAGTCTTGGATTTTGAGCCGGGGGCTGGCACGGTTCAGCACGATTTTATTACCCTCATGCTTAATGCTGCGGCCGAGGCGGATTTACAGGTGGCGTGGGTTTTAGAAACCCACATCCACGCCGATCATGTGTCTGCCGCTGATTTCGTACGAGAGCAAACCGGCGCGCAAATCGGAATTGGCCGTGGGGTCGAGCAGGTGAGCGCGTTATTCAAGCCGATCTTTAATTTAGGGGATCAGCATCCCAGTGTTCGTGTCGCTTTTGACCGTCTGTTCGAGCCTGGTGAAACCCTGTTCGTGGGCGAGCTTGCCGTTACGGTGCTGGCGACGCCGGGTCACACGCCGGCTTGCGTCGCCTATCAGGTCGAGGACGCCGTTTTTGTCGGGGATACCCTGTTTATGCCGGATTACGGCACCGCGCGGGCGGACTTTCCGGGCGGGGACGCGCAGCGGTTGTTCGAGTCGATTACTCAGCTGTTGTCGCTACCCGATACCACCGTGCTCTATTTGTGCCACGACTACCCAACAGCCCATCGTACGGCGCCTTGTCATGAGGTGACGGTTGCCGAACAACGCTCGAACCGACAACTTTTGGATCGCGACGCAGCGGCATTTGTCGCCTTTCGGCAACATCGGGATGCGCAGTTAAGCGCGCCCCGGTTGCTGTATCCTGCGATTCAAATCAACTTGGCAGCGGGTCGGTTGCCTAACCCGGAAGACAACGGCCAGCGTTATCTGAAGTTGCCAATTAGAGAAACAGTCTAATGGATTTAACGATTTTGATTCCCTGCGCCCTGGCTGTGGGATTAACCATGGGGCTATTGGGTTCGGGTGGTTCGATTTTGACCGTGCCGATCTTAGTATATTTGATGGCTCTGGATGAAAAAGTAGCGATTGCCAGTTCGCTTGCGATCGTTGGTGGGGTAGCGGCTCTCACCACGGTGCTGAACATCCGAGATCGATCGATTAACTGGCGAACCGCGATCTGGTTTGGGGTGCCGGGCGTGTTCGGCACCTATCTGGGCGCGGCGCTATCGCAGTTTGCTTCGGGGCAGGTTCAGCTCGTGGTTTTCGCGGTGGTGATGTTGTTGTCTGCCTTTTTCATGTTTTGGCCGCCAAAATTTAAACCCGTATCGGGTGATCAAAAGCGCCTGGCTATCGTTTCGGAAGGGTTGTTAATTGGCGCGCTTACGGGGTTTGTTGGAGTGGGTGGCGGCTTTATGATCGTGCCAGCACTGGTCTTGTTGGGCGGTTTATCGATGACCACCGCGGCGGCGACCAGTCTTGTGATCATTGCTGTCAAATCGGCAGCGGGCCTTGTCAAATACCTAGAATTGATGGAAGGTTCTGGATTGGGCTTAGACTGGAATCTCATCTTGATCTTTATTGGGTTTGGGATGTTGGGCAGCTTTTTGGGTAGAGTTCTGGGAAGGGTTATTGAACAACGTAGGGCTGAGCAGGTTTTTTCAATTTTTTTAGTGGCTATCGCGGGCTGGATCTTAGTCCAATCTTTGTGAGGCGAGGCGATTAAATGAATCAAAAAGCGACTATACTTACGTTTGTAATGGTGGTTGGGGTGGGGTTTTTTTTGGCCAATACGGGCCAGAATTTTATTTATTCAAATTTGGAAGATAGTCATATGAATGACATAGCAGGTCGCGTTTCAGTGGGACCACAAATTCAGCTAGCCGATTTGGCCGTGTTGAAGGCGCAGGGTATTGAAGTCGTGATTAACAACCGGCCAGATGGTGAGGTGGCTGATCAGCCTAGTCATGAGGCGATGGCTGAGGCTTCGGCCGCACTGGGTTTGAGCTACTACTTTATTCCAGTCTCGCCAAGAGGCTTAACGCAAGAAAATGTTGATGACATGCAAGCGGCGCTTGTTGCGACTTCTGGGCCGGTTTTTGCGTACTGTCGCTCTGGCAACCGTTCTGGCATCTTATTGCAAGCGGCGACCCAAGGCGGGTCTTAATCGCTACCTGAGGCCGCGACGGCTCTGGCGAGAAGGGCTCCAGCGAGAAGGGCTTTCGGGTAAGAGGTCTTCGCTGAGTGTTCAAAACGTGTACTGCTGCCGGAACACGGATCAATACGCGGCGCAGAAATGCGCTTGTGAGCATCCTGAAATCAGGCGTGAACAAAGAGTCGATCAGCAAATTATTAGACTCATTAGGCGGTTATTACGCCCTTGTGACCTAAGGCCGTGAAGCGGTTCGTTCATGCCTGAACGCCTAACAGACGGTGCTCCGCCGCGCCGACAGCGCGTGTGCTCGCAGCGCTTTCTGCCTGCAGATGCCGGCCAAGGCGCTAGATGGGCGGCGGCGCAACCCACGCGCACAGAACCCGAAAACCCTGATATGCTTGGCCGCAACGATTTAACCAGCATTCGAAAGCGAGGCACATTATGAGCGAGTCTACCTATATTCCACCAAAGGTTTGGACCTGGGAAAAAGGTAATGGCGGGCGGTTT
>Ga0066605_10002493_pt1 | contig 11649 bp, 4 predicted proteins | sample SaaInlLV_DNA_10m_FD_60385 | JGI IMG/M metagenome (GOLD analysis project Ga0066605, IMG submission 60385) | Marine microbial communities from expanding oxygen minimum zones in the Saanich Inlet - SI075_LV_DNA_10m | ecosystem: Environmental > Aquatic > Marine > Unclassified | place: British... | reverse complement strand
TTAACTCCGACTAATACTCCTACCTTAACTCCGACTAATACTCCTACCTTAACTCCGACTAATACTCCTACCTTAACTCCGACTAATACTGCAACGGTTACACCTACTAACACACCAACATTAACTCCGACTAATACCCCATCGTTAAGTCCAACTTTAACGCCTACAAATACTGCTACAGTTACTCCAACAAATACGCCAACCTTAACACCTACTAACACACCAACATTAACGCCAACATTAACACCTACTAACACCGCAACAGTTACACCGACATTAACTCCTACAAATACGTCTACCTTAACTCCAACATTAACTCCAACAAATACACCCACATTAACTCCAACAAATACAGCAACGGTAACACCTACTAATACTCCTACATTAACACCTACTAATACCCCTACTTTAACTCCAACTAATACACCTACCTTAACTCCTACCTTAACACCGACAAACACACCTACATTAACTCCAACTAATACTCCTACATTAACTCCAACTAATACTCCTACATTAACGCCAACTAATACACCTACATTAACGCCAACTAATACTCCTACATTAACGCCAACTAATACACCTACATTAACGCCAACTAACACTCCGACAATAACTCCAAGTGTGACTTCTACACCTGATGCGACCATAACTCCTACTCCAACTAATACCCCTACTTTAACTCCAACTAATACACCTACCTTAACTCCTACCTTAACACCGACAAACACACCTACATTAACTCCAACTAATACCTCAACGGTTACACCTACTAATACACCGACTAATACGCCTACTTTAACTCCAACTAATACGGCTACGGTAACACCTACTAATACTCCGACTTTAACTCCTACAAATACACCAACGGTTACACCAACTCTAACTCCTACCTTAACACCTACATTAACGCCAACAAATACACCTACATTAACTCCAACTAATACCCCGACTAATACGCCTACATTAACTCCTACTAATACTGCGACGGTTACTCCAACGAATACACCTACATTAACACCAACGAATACCCCGACTAATACTCCATCGTTAAGTCCTACTTTAACACCTACAAATACTGCGACAGTTACTCCGACTAATACACCTACTTTAACTCCAACTAACACACCTACCTTAACGCCTACAAATACTCCAACAGTAACTTCAACACCAGCCGCAACACTAACACCTACTCCGTCTAATACACCTACTAATACACCTACATTAACACCAACTAATACTCCTACATTAACACCAACAAATACTGCAACTGTTACTCCAACTAATACTCCTACATTAACACCAACAAATACTGCAACTGTTACTCCAACTGTTACTCCAACTAATACTCCAACATTAACGCCTACTCCGACAAATACCACTACTGTTACGCCGACTAACACACCGACAAATACCCCTACCAATACTCCAACTAACACTCCGACAATAACACCAACTAGTACTCCAACTAACACTCCAACGAATACACCTACATTAACACCAACAAACACACCTACTCAAACGCCTACTAACACTCCTACAAATACTACGACTGTTACACCTACTAATACACCAACATTAACACCAACAAATACACCTACAAATACGGCAACGGTTACACCAACACAAACACCTACAAATACTACGACTGTTACACCTACTCAAACACCTACTCAAACGCCTACTAACACTCCTACAAATACGGCAACGGTTACACCTACTAACACGCTAACCAATACTCCAACGGTTACACCTACTAATACGCCTACATTAACACCGACAAATACTCCTACATTAACACCAGATGAGACACTAACACCTACTCCGTCTAATACGCCGACATTAACACCAACAAATACGCCGACTAACACTGTCACTGTTACACCAACTATAACACCAACTGCCACTCCAACGATAACTCCTACAAATTCAAGTTGTGTTTGTTTACAAATAGATACAAATATTCCGTTCTTAGCCACAGGTAATACTGTAAATCCTAATAATATTCTTGAAATTGATTATTATGATTGTGACAATAATTTTATAACATTTAGTGCAACTACGGCATTAGTAGGTGGAGGTGTTTTCTATCTATGTGTTAAAAATGGTCAAGTAACTGAGGTAAGGACTTGGCAAGACGATGTATTATATAATGGAGACTCGACTAACTTCCCACCAACATCACCATCGGGATGGAGTCCATCAATGAGTTACGGTTCAGGTTCTCCTGCTAATATGAATTATGGTGATGTTAGTTCCACATATCCATGTGTTGGAGGTGTATGTGGACCGGTAACTCCTACTCCTACCCCTACTCCAACATTAACACCAGGACTTAGTCCAAGCCCAACACCAACCAATACTCCAACTAATACGGTAACACCTACACCGACAAGTACGTTAATTAATGATTGTGATGCGGATATAATAATAGATGATGAGGTTACCCCAACTCCAACATCAACACCAACACCAACACCCACACCAACAACGTGTTTAACACCTGTTGGTGGAGCGGTAACATTTATAATAGATGATGGGTATTTTGATTGTGGTGAAGTTGCAAGACTAACTAATTGTGACCCTAATAATAAAGAACAAGAATTTTATGTTACTGCTCCGATACCTTATACCGGTGGTACTGTAACATCGGGTACGACATTCAATGGTACTATAGATGGTGTGGAGTATTGTTTAACATTTGAAGAAGAAGTTGAAGGGTCTTCAACACATATTTTAACTTCTGTTAATAGTATAGATGCCGATTGTTTAGAATGTACAACACCTGACCCAACTCCAACACCTGAAATTATTAGTGTATATGAAAGATGTGGTGGTGTCGGATGTGTTGAGACGGATATTTCATTTGGTGAGCAAACAGACCCTGACGTAATTATTAGTAATTGGGTTAGATTTTCTAATTTTGCGGGAATTAACTATCCTGGAGCAGGTGAATCAGGGTTACAAATAAATGGAACTATAATCACTAATGACCCTAACATGTATTTTTATACGGGAGCCACAACACCTCCATCGTCATCTAATTATTTAGGTGTTTATAGTTATCCGATGTTCGAAGGTGAAAACACTGGACCTTCAGGTTTATCACAAAACAATGCGGACAGTGGTAAATTCTATTATAATGATTTTATTAATAAATTTGTAGTTTGGTATAATGTTAAAGGTGCTAGTAATGGTTGGAAATGGTCAACATGGAATCCAACACAAGACACAGGATTGGCATATGGTAATCCGACAGCTACAAGATTTTTAACTACATCAAGTAATTGGTCTACATCCTCTTTAGCGAATAGTAATCTAACCGTTAGTGGTGTATCTAATACAGTTGTGACGGCAATCAATAAAATTACAGATGCGGGTGGAGTTACAAAAATGATTGAATGTTCACAAAATAGTGGATTAGTGAATGGTTTTTACTCAACATGTGGTTATAATGAATATAACCATGAAGTAACTTTGGGTAGTACTGCAACCGATAATGATACTATAGGTCTTGTTTTAGCGGCATTTAAGGATGAGAGTGGAGTGTATGGTCCTTCAGGTCAAACACAAACGTTATACTTTACGTTAAACAGTAGTAATAATTATGCTAATATAGTCTTCAATCAAAATAACAATACTCAATCGTTTACTGATGGTTCAGGTAATTTCAGTACTTTAGTATGGAAAAGTACTTCACCATTTGGTTCGGGTAATTACAATACTAAGGGTCAAATTAGATTTAAAGTTATAAAAACCAATACAACTATTAGCATATACAATACAGGTAAAATGGGTAATGGAAGTGGGCAAATACCTTTAGGTTCAACTAACCCATATACGTTATTAGTTTCTATAGATTTAACTGATGATTCGACATGGACAGACAAACCTTCATACGCCGTTGGTGATGAGTTGGAAAGATTTACGGGAGGTACTCGATTTGGTTACTTAACCTCATCACAACCACAAACTCAATTTTACGATATAGTATTTTCAGGTTCACAATTAACAAATACCGATACATTATATGGGTTAAATGTTGTTAATCCTGGAGCTAATAATGTTTCAACATTTAATGAAGTACCGGGATGTTGGGAATATATTGAAGATATAACAGGTTACTCAGGGCCATCATACTCGTTAAGTTTAGATACAGGATATCCTAATTGTACTCAATGTCCAACAGACAATTCACCCCTACCATCACAAAGTCCGACACCGACACCAACACCTACACCGACAAGTACACCAATTGATTCACCATCACCGACACCTACTAATACAACTACACCCACACCTACACCTAGTTCACAACCAAGTGGAGCTAACGCCGGATGGGTTTCCGCAGGTACTATTCCTTGTAATACGTTCTGTACTAACTTTTACTTCATAAACACCCAAACGACTTGGGATGGTACTATTACAGCTCCTACATTCATTTACGGATTAGATGGTTGGGGTGGAAATCAAAATAATCCTGCATGGTTCGCCTTTAGGTCTGATGTTGGTACAGGTCAGACAGGTCCAGGAAACGCTAATAGTTACCAAATAGCTGAAATAATAAAAGAGACAGATTCATCATCTCCAAATTTCGGGGTATATGGTAGAGTTACCTCACTATATGCTGGAGCATGTGACAGTATTACTGGGTTGTGTATACCTGAATAGATATTATGAATAAAAAAAATAAAATTGAAAGAGATATAAATACTTATAGTAACATAACATATTCACTTAATAATGTGAGTGATTATAATAATAGAATAGAGAATTAATTAATGAATATAATTGTAAATAGCGCATCAGGAACACCACCATTTCAAATATGGGCTACTGATAGTTGCGACCCATTATCTCAACAAATATATGTTGGTCAAGTTCTCACTAATGCTGACTTTCCGTTTATCGCTAGCATACCTACACCTTATGCAAATTCGCCGTTTTGTGTTAAAGTTATAGATGATGATGAATGTGTGGTTTGTGATTGTTTTTTTGGTGGACCAACACCTACGCCGACAGCTACACCTACTATTACCCCAACTACTACTCAAACACCTACCCCAACACTTACACCTAGTGCCACAAGACCATGTCCAAATGCGACTTACTATGATGGAGTATTTGAAGGTAATGGATTTACGGTAACTGCTAGATATACATTATCACAAACGTTATTTAATGGGCAAAATCAATGGATTTCACCAAATAATGGTTCCATACATTGGACAGGTGTAAGATGGGAAGTTTCAGGTTGGAATTTAGCAGGTGTAATATTTTATAATTCAGCTCCGACAATCCCTTCACCTAATACAACAAATTGGTTATACCAAGGTTGTGTAAATGGTGCGACATGTAGTGTTTCTTTTACAACTGAGGATTGTGGTTTTCCAACACCAACACCTACTCCAACAAATACCGCTACGCCAACAAACACTATAGACGTAAGTCAAACACCAACGGCAACATTAACACCAACTAATACGCCGACAGTTACATCTACACCTGATGCGACTTTAACGCCAACTCCAACCAATACTCCAACTAACACACCAACTAATACTCCAACCAATACATCTACTATTACACCTACACCAAGTGTTACATCTACACCTGATGCGACTTTAACGCCAACACCTACTTTAACTCCGACAAATACACCAACAAATACGCCAACAAATACACCTACTTTAACTCCGACAAATACACCAACAAATACGCCAACAAATACACCTACTTTAACTCCGACAAATACGCCAACAAATACACCTACTTTAACTCCGACAAATACGCCAACAAATACACCTACAAATACACCTACAAATACTCCTACACCAACAAGTAGTTCCCCATCATTACCAACTACATATAGATTGTGTAACGGAGTAACACTTAGTATGTCTGATTTAATGGTTGCTCCAACAACCTTTAATACCACATTAAATGATGATGATTTTGCGAATTTCGTATTTACGATAACGAATCAATTGAGTCAACAATTTACTATTGACGAATGTTATGAAAAAGTCCCGTATGACGCTAGCGCACCATTATTAAATCCAACTCTAAATACAATTAATGATGATTGTAGTAATAGTGGTAAATGTCAACTGATACATATATTAGCTAAAGGATGTGTGAATAATGAAACAATGATTATACAAATGGATACGTTAACAGCGTCATCATTAGTTAGTGGTGATACTATAAGTGCTGCCGGATTAGCTGGAATAGGTGCACTTGTTCAGGAAATTGTACCATCGCAAGGGGTTAATACTTGTTATACTTTAGGTGGTAAAACTTTTACTATAACGTCAAGTCAGAATAATACTATAATTGGTACTAATTGGTCGAGTGCAGCACATAGATATTCAATAGTGACTGACTGTTCAAACACTTATTGTGGTTGTAAAACAGGGTTTGGTGTGAATAATCTTTCATCATCACAAATAACCTTAAGTAATGTAAAAACTTGTAATGGTGATGCTGTTACTATAATACTAGGTGGTGAAAATACTACTACGGTCACGGCTTGTATAAATATGAATAGTTTCTGGCAAACTGTATATAGTGGGGGTTACTCGACTCAAATACAAATAGCTTTAGGAACATATAATGATTGTACTTAAAAAATAAAAAAATGGCAGGATTAACAGGAAATCAATGTACAATAATAACCATAATACCTATGGAGGTAGAATGTAATGTTACTAACGCATCTTCCCCAACAGCATCTGATGGTAGTGCCGTAGTTCAAGTATTTGGCGGTACCCCTCCTTATTCTATAACGTGGACTAATGGTCAACAAGGTAATACTTTAACTAATTTATCTCCAGGTACATATATAGCTAATGTTGTTGATTATTTTGGAGATTATATTAAAAAAACAACATGTGTTGTGGGTAGTAGTACCGAAACAGTTTACAAGTTTATTACATGTCCAGGATTTTCATCTCGAACAGTTTATGTTTCAGGAGCAACTTATGAACCACCATTCCCAAATTTCAAGCCTACAATTATTTTTAATGAAATACCGGGATGTTATGAGTTTATTGGACCTGTTAGTTCGGCGGGACTTGAAGTGTCTGGATTAACAATTAATAGTTCTTATACTACTTGTACTGTTTGTAATCCACCAACACCGACACCGCCTACTCAAGACCCATTATGTTTAAGTAATAGTGAATTAAATCAACAATATGATTTCACACCTAATGGTACTGATAGTAATGGTAATTTCCAATGGTTAGATACGGTAAATGGTCTTACCTTAACATATAATGTCACTAATGTTCGGTGGGAAGTATTGGTGTGGACATCAGTTAGTGGTAATCAAGGAGCTATGAGACTAAATCAGAGTCCTCCGCAATTACAACCAACAGGAACGTGGCAAAATCAAGGTGTACCACCGACAAAGGTAAATTGGGTGATGACAGTAGGGACATGTTCAAGTAATTTAACCGGATTATCCTTAAGTGTTACTCCAATATCACCACAATGTGAAGGTCAATTGGGTACTGTATTAATGAATGCTAATGGAGGTTCACCACCTTATAGTTATGTCATCGTAGGTATCACGTCTTCTCAAACATCAGGTCAGTTTACAAATGTTACACCAAACAGTTATGTTGGTCAAGTAACCGATAGTTTAGGTAATGTTGCAACTGCTAACTTTACGATTAGCGAAGGAGTGGGTGCACCGTCATATACAATACAACTTAATAAGTTTAACCAAGTAGTGACTAATAACTTAAGAGAGCAAGTTGTTAGTTATCAATATGATGTGGTCGTCACTCCTCAATTACCATCAGGTGTGCAGGTATCGTTTGATTTAGATTTCGCTCATACTAGAACTAGTACGTACCCTGATAATGGTAATTCTGACCCTGTAACATATGAAAATACGTTTACAGGTAGTTTAGATGGTAATGTGGTAAGTATCAGTTCAACATCACCTGTTGGATTAGGTTCACCACCCCCACAAAATTGCCCTAACTCTCAAATTACTATTTATACATTTAGTAGTACTTCAGATACGACTATTACTATAGATGGTAGTTCAACTTTTAATGGTACTGTAAGTACAACGGTTACATTACCTAGATTCGTTAGTAGTAGTTCATGTAATTGTCCTATTACGGGATTAAACAGAACTAATGTACAATTAAAGAATGTACAAATAATTGGAACAACAACCTGTGGAACAATAAACAATATATCAACACCAATAACTGGTGAGTCTACTCAATCGGGATGTCTTCCATTAACGTAGATAAAAAAAATAAAAAATTAGATAATAAAACTATTTATAAAACATGGGATACATAATAAAAGATACCGCAGCATTAGTTAACAGTAAATTAACTGACGCAGGAAGAAAAAGAATTTCAGAGGGAACATTCAATGTTTCATATTTTCAAGTAGGTGATAGTGAGGTTTGTTATGATTGTATACCAAATGCCGATTTATCGACTGGACGAGTATTAGATGCTGAGTATAATGCACAAAACTTATCCCCATTGCCTGAAAAAAATAAAGCAAATGTTAAATACCCTTTATTAGTTTCAACTCAATCAACAAACACTTATGGTATACCAATTCCTGAGCCGATAATAGATAATATATATAATACGGCTGCTACGTTAGGTTTTTTTACTGGACAAACTTCATATGACTTTAGTAATGTTGTAGATAGTAATTTTACCGCATTTACATCGAGCGCTTATACCATTAATCCTAATTATGTTATACCTATGAATACTGTAAATTCAGGAAACACAATTAGTTTAAACGCCTCAATTATCGACGCTAGTGTGACGGGTAATGTTATATCTAACCATATAATGACAGTTTATTATTCGGATTTTAGTACACAACCAATAAGTAATAACTATCCCGTTTTGACTTATAAAGTTATTGATATTACGGGAAATACTTCAGGAAATACGGGAACTGTAACTATTAAACTTGATAGGCAATTACCTGACTTACAGAGTATGGGTTATGTTGGTGACGCAAGAGTAATATTTTATCCTTCAGGTATGACTGAATTATATGATACGTATACTCCTGAATTTTATTGGAATCAAGACGCTATTAATTTCGAAAGTAATTGTGATATCTCTAATTATTTTGTGAAAGTTTGGAATATGAATATTCCGTGGACCGAGAGTCCTGCCGGATTGTTTAGTAACGTATATCAAGGGTATGACCAATTTGGTTCTACAGGGTACACAGGTACTAAAGAATATTTAGGGTATAATTCCAATACTGGACAAACCGATACTGATTCAACATATTATTATAATTCATTTTCTGAAAAAATTAACTTATCTCCAAGAGACCAAAAAGCTATATCAATAGTTCACTATACTAATCAATCTATTGATAATTTTTATGGTGAGAAATTTGCATTAACAACCACGGATAATCAGTTTCCACTTTCAGGTCAAACGGGACCTGGACGTAGGTTTAGAGTAAATGTTCCAACACTTATGTGGCACAAGTCCTCAGGTGGTACTATGGGACAAACATTTTATGTTGACCCTGATGGGTTTGAAAAAGAAAATTTATTTAAACCTCATTATATTGAATCAAATGTAAATAATGATATGAATAATCCGGGGATAAGGTATTACCATTTATGGGATAATAATCCTAATATAAATGGATTCCCAAATAGAGTAGGTAAAGTTTGGCCGGACCTAAAAATGATAACTTTTGATGATGATGAAATTATTGCGTCATTAAGTTATAAATCAAATAGAAATTGGACGTTACCTGCACCAAAATTAGGTCTAATTGTACCTAACACCTTTAATGGTACGACTGGTAGTGATACGGGTCTTCTATCGGGTACAACTGAATGTTTATGGTTAACTTATAGGTTTAACCACTCCGCATTTACTGAGTCGTTACATTGTAATTACTATACACAAATATGTGGTACAGACCCAGATTGTCCACCTGACACTGCGGATGTAACAGTTAGATTTGGAAATGAGTTTCCATTTTTATTCAGTGATGGTTCACAATCAGGATTTTCGGCTAATGACATAGTCTTACTAGCTCAAAAGGTAACGGCAGGAGAGAAACCCGACCCAACTGAATGGTATGAGGTAGATGTCACTAGTCAAATAAGTGGAACATCGGTTAATGGTAATATTACAGTATCAGGTTTAACGGGTAGTACTTTAATTTTAAATAAGACTATGTACGATGATGCGGTATCTAACGGAGATGTGTATGATTTATCAAATTATATTGAGTTACCTAAAAATAATGACCCAGAACCTACTTTAACGTTTGGAGATGAATATTATTTTTATGGTAATATTGCTTCAGACATTCAAGCTACGATTTACGTTATGAATTATAAATGTAATTTAGGACCCACTCAATTTTTAACTTCTCAAAACCCAACATGGTCAACCGCAGATTCGGCTTACATAACTGAAGTTGGTCTTTACGATTTGAATAAAGAACTTATGATTATATCTAAGATACAGTCTCCTGAAAAGAGACAAGGTATACAACAGTATACTATAAAATTAGATTTTTAATATAATCACATGTCAAAACAAGAATTAAATAATACCCCTAAAGTCTTAGGGTTGGATATATCTACAAAAACTATTGGATGGGCACTATTTGATGAGGGTAGTCAAAAATTGTTAGAATTAACACACTTTTCACCAGTTATAAAACCTAAACCTGAAGAAAAGATTGAAGAACTATTACTTAAGGTAGATGGTTTTAAAGAGAAAATAGAAGGATACAAAGATTTAAATATTGTTAAGGTGGTTATCGAAGAGCCACTTCTTAATTCTAATAATATATGGACCGTGGGAACACTATTAAGATATAATTCTATGATTTCAAGGGTAATCTACGAAGTTTTAGGTTTAGTACCTCGTTACATATCAACATATAATTCACGTAAGTTTGCATGGCCAGAATTAGTTAATGATAATGGAAAAGGTAAAAGAGTTTTATTTGGAGGTCTTCCCAAAACAATTGATAAGAAAGAAATTGTTTGGAAAAAAGTTGCGGAATCTGAACCGCAAATAGTGTGGTTATATACACGTAACAATACTTTAAAGAAAGAATGTTTTGACCAAGCAGACGCGTACACATGTGTTCAAGGTTATATGAAACAACAAGGTCTTTGGTAGTTGATTTTGTAAATACTTTATTTTATATTTAGTCCTATATGGACAATCAAGATGAATTATTGGTAGTTGACTTATTAGTTAACATTTTTGGTGAATCTCATTTACATAATGAAATGAGGGCTCAGATATCTTTTGACTGCCCTGTTTGTTCACACGACATTAAAGGTTCAGATAAAGGAGACGGTAAAGGTAATTTAGAAATAAATTATGGTCAACACGTTTATAAATGTTGGGCTTGTTCTGAGACACATGGGACTCACGGTCATTTAGGTCGATTGATTGATAAATACGGTTCAAAGAAGGATAAACAATTTTATACTTTAGTCAGGCCCGATGAGTTTATTAGGGACCAAAGAAAATATAAAACACTTAGATTACCTAAAGAATATCAAAAATTTAGTGATGTTAATCCTATATTTCCACCAAGAGCACAAGCTTATAACTATTTAAAAAGAAGGGGTATAACTGATGAAAT
>Ga0066605_10002470_pt1 | contig 11694 bp, 12 predicted proteins | sample SaaInlLV_DNA_10m_FD_60385 | JGI IMG/M metagenome (GOLD analysis project Ga0066605, IMG submission 60385) | Marine microbial communities from expanding oxygen minimum zones in the Saanich Inlet - SI075_LV_DNA_10m | ecosystem: Environmental > Aquatic > Marine > Unclassified | place: British... | reverse complement strand
TTGTTGCTCTTGATTAGCTTCTAAGCCGTCAAGAGCCTTGCCTATGAAGGTTGTTAATAACCCTAGTGTGGCGAGCACTAGAGCAACCTTTATTGTGTTTTTCATGATAGAATATGAGCAGTTTAGACACTTGCTCAGGTGTGTTGTAATTAAGCTTTAGCGATCAGAGCTTTAGCCTCTTCAAGCGATATACTAATCTCTCGACCAGATCGGGTGATTTGGTCTTCATTCATGTCCTGCCCCCGATGGGACAGAAACGAGAGGAGGAATGCCTCCTCTTTTAAGGTGAAAGTGTAAGCTTCCCACACTGATGCGATCTCACTCTCCTCCTTTCTCTGGAGGGTTTTATATCTAGCTGTTGACGAATCCATAATCTCTCCGTCATCTACACGCTCCGAGACTCTCCTTGCCCTATCTTCATAAAAGCTGTGAATATGATTCCCTTCTCTCCCTAACTGATCAGCCGTGAGCTTCATCTTGTTGTAAATAGCCTCTAGGCTATCCCACACAGCTTCCCACTTAGCAGGAGTCTCATTTAGGGCGTCAAGGATCATTTCTGCGTTTTCTTTGTATGTGTTCATAATAGTAAGTAGACATTATGGTTTCTGAACCCCTTAGCTAAACTGTAGCTGGAACAGGACAATTTACGTGCATTGCACAGATATGTAGTAGTCTTCTACATTACAATCGAACTCCGATTGATGGCATTCTAGAACGCCAGAAGGAGAAGGTGAGCAGTTTAGACACTATGCTCAGGTGTGGCGGTAATTACTTCCTCTTAGCGTGGAAGCGCGCCGCTCGACGATTGAGTGACTCCGAGCGGAGCTTAGCCATCTTACGCTCATGGCTAATGGCGTGTAGGATCATCATGCCAGCCATGAAAGACAAGCAAGCTATGATGACGATCTCATACGTCTTCATTGTATTGTATTGGTTGTTGGTTAATGTATGTGAACAGCAAGAGCGCTGATACATACAGATCTGTTTAATACAATGAGACATCCACTCTGCATTTACACGGGCTTGTGACCGTCATAGGCTGCATTAGATGGCATGTTGGTGTCGCAGTCATGCTCTGCGGTTGGCTATGCAAGCAGCAAGTCCATCTCCTTGGTTAACTCAAGGAGTAAGGCTTTAGCGGCTTCATGCTCCCTTATATGGGCGTCACGTAAGGCATCAAGACGAGCTAAATCCATTACACCATTAGGCAAGCGTGGTGTGCTGCCTACATCCATGATGTATCGGCTACCCATCTTAGAGATCATTGATCTCACTGAGTCAGCCTGTTCGATTAGCTGCCTGCTTCTTATGTGCTTATGCATTGCTGGGTTGTTCATTGTATTGTATTGGTTGTTGGTTAATGTATGTGAACAGCAAGGATAGCTGATACATACAGAGCTATGAATACAATGAGACAGACAGAGGACAGGCAAGCAGACAACAGCACACACACAGACAGCACACACAGACAGCGTAGAGAACTGAAGGGGCGGCGGGTGTCTTGCTTGGGGGACATCCTCACAGAGCGTCGCATGAACCTACTATGGAACTATGTGGGTTTTTATTTTGCCAAAGCGACTTTGTGGAAAAGAGTGTGGGGGGAAATGTGTGAGAGGGTTTGTTTTGGGATGAAAAATAAAATTCATGTATATAAAGGCGGTTTATTTTGTGTTGTTTAGAAATCGCAAAAAAAAATCGACGCTGCGCGCAAGGCGTGGTATTTAGAGTTTATGAGTTTGGTGGAGAAATTGTTATCGTTGAGGAAAGCTCGCAACCCCGTGGGGCGCGACAAAGCAGCGGCTACCGTTGTTGTACCATTTGGGGCGGGCATGAACCACAGCCCATCGTTGCCTTCAGCTGCAAGGAGAAATTATATTGACGTTGGGGAAGAGCCATTTAAAACTTACAGTGAGATAGAAGAAGTGGTGCAAGCGGCGGAGGATGTTGATTCTGTGGTTTCGAATCTTGGTGCATTGGCTGGAGGGGCGTCGCGTTTCGTTTCGCCGTCATCTGGGGTTGCTCCAACATTAAGTAGGGTGAGAACCCTTGGGAGTAGGCTTGCTCCTGTTCAGGCTGCTTTATGGGCGGCGGATGGTGTCAGGGCAACGGTTAGTCCTGAATATAGAAAGGAGTCCTTGGGTGCTTTTGATGAAAGGATGGCTGATTACGGGACATCAACGGCGAGTAAAAGCCTTGATACAGCTCTTAATGTGTTCGCTAGACCTGTCTCCACAGTAGGGGCTATGATTCGCAGTTCGATGGCGGAGATGAATAGACAGGCTGAACTTGAGGCAAGGAGGGTTAGGATTGATGCGAAGAACTACAGGCAACGAGAGCTAAATAAAAACAAGGCTAGAGCAAAGATCATGCAAGACATGATTGATGAGCTGGAGAAAAAGGGCAAACTTGGACACTCCAATCTGAACAACCAACCAGCTAGCATGGGCGAGGATATTGGGACTACCTTCGATCCAGAGTGAAGGGGTTATGATTACATATCTGCAAGGGCTGCTGGAATAACTCCTGATTATACTGGGCATTGGAGTTCCCGTGACCCCAGCACAGGAATGTTACTTAAAGGGGCTGGGCATAAAACTTGGAGCAAAACCCTTAAGGGGGAAGAGGAAGCAGGGTATGAAGTGTATAAGAACCCGAATAACGGTAGATATTATTCTCGAAAGAAAAAGTAGAGAATATAAAAAAAAATCGTTCCCTGAAGGGAATTGTGGTAGGGGTTGTTTATGAGTAATTTGAATGCTGGTAAGGGCGTGGCTGGTTTGTATGAGTGGGAGAGTTCTTATTTTCCTGTTCCTGATGGTGTTATGGTGGATGAGTTTCATATGGAGTGGGAGGGGAAGTTGTGGGATGTGCGTATTTTTGGGGAGATGGAGAGGAATTTGTATATGTTGGCGATGGCGTATTTTGATGAGGGGGAGGGTGGGAAGTTGCTTTTGAAGCCTGAGTATGATGATAGTAAGGGGGGTAGTTGGCCTAGTGGTGAGGAGTTGTTTGTTTATTTTAAGAGGGTGGTGGATTTGTTGTGGAATGAGAATGGGAAGAGCACGAGGAAGGTTATATGGAATGAGTGGTGTGAGAGGATGATGGTGGGGATGTTGGGGAATAGGTATTGTGCTTTGGCTGGGTGTGCGTCTTCTGGGAAGAGTGATGCGATGGCTGTTTATGCTATAGTGATGTATTTGTGTTGGCCTCAGAAGACGAAGGTTATTGCCACCTCTACGACTATGAAGATGGCTAAGATGCGTATATGGAGGAGTGTGAATGAGTTGTGGCAGAAGGATTTTCCCGGAAAGATGGTTTATAGTGACTGTGTTATTAAAGGGGTTAATATGGATGGGGACTTAACTGAGGACACTGGGGTGTTGTTGATGCCTGCTGCTGGTGGTGCTGGTCAGGAGATTGACAGTAACTTTTTGGGGTTGAAGCAGGAGAGGTTTTTTACGATGTTGGATGAGCTTTCTGAGTTGCCTGTGAGTGTGGTTAATGGTTGTTATAGTAACCTTAGTAATAATACGTGGTTTGAGATGAAGGCGGCTAGTAACCCCAATAGTTACCATGATGCGTTTGGTGTGTTTTGTAAGCCTATGAATGGTTGGGCTAGTGTGAGTGAGCTTAACATGGAGTGGGAGACATCTAGGGGTATTTGTTTAAGGTTTGATAGTGAGAAGAGTCCTAATATGAAGGCGGGGAGGGTGATATACCCTTGGTTGCCTAAAGAGAGGGATATTAATCATGCTCGGCGTGAGTTTGGTGAGAGGAGTAGGTATTTCTTTCGGATGTATAAGGCTTTTTGGTTTTCTGGGAGTAGTGATGAGACTGTGTTTAATGAGGGTGAAGTAATGAAGGGCAGGGCTGACACGCCTGTTGACAAGAGCGAGATAGACAAGGGGAGTAGAGAGGAGTTGGTTTTGGCTGGTGATCCTGCTTTCACTCAGGGAGGAGACAGGTTTCCTTTGATTAAAGGCCGTGTTGTTAAGATTGATGGTAAGAGCGTTTTGGAGGTTACGGATCTGGATATTATAAAAGACGATATTGATAATGAGGATGTGAGCAGGAGTTATAGCTCTATTCGATACATTCGTGAGCGTTGTGTTAAGGAGGGTATTCCAGCTAGTCATTTTGCGTTTGATATGACTGGGGCGGGTATTCCTTTTAGGGACATTGTTGTGAGTGAATGGAGTAGTTTGCCTATGGGGGTTATGTTTGGGGGGAAGGCTAGTGAGCTTCCTATTAGTCCTATTGATCCTAGACTTGCCAGCGAGGTTTATGCTAATAGGGTTACTGAGTTGTGGGCTAGGTGTAAGGGGTTGATACGTGAAGGAAGGATTAGGGGTCTTACGAGTGAGATTGTTCAGGAGCTTTGTCAAAGGCAGTGGGATGAGATGCGGGGGGCTAAATTAAAAGTCGAGAGCAAGAAGTTGATGAAGCTGAGGACGGGTAAGAGCCCCGACATTGCTGACACTTTAATTATTTTGGTTGAGCTTTGCGTTAAGCTTGGATTGCTTGGAGAGATGGAAAACGTTGATGTTGACGAGTCTTCTAAGGAGGTCTGGTCGAAGTCATATGAGTCTATTGACAGTGATGCTTGGGACGATACAGGTCTTTCTTGGGGAGGCGGTGGTGGAGGCGATATGGATTTAGAGTGGTAGATTTTATTGACATCTTTGTTTTTAGTATGTAGGAGGAGTCATATGGACATAGTTACAATTTACGCGCAACCAGATATTGACAACCCTTTAAAGGCTTTTGAGGGGTTAATGAAGAGCTTTAAAAAGTATGGATTTAGGTCTTGTGATAAATTGAAATTGGTTGTTCCTAATGGCAGTAGAGAGAAGCTGGCTAAGTTTAGTTACTTGCTGGATTTGATTGGTGAGGGTCATGAGTTGATCCCTATAATGTATCCTACGCTTCGTTCTGATCGCATTAGTTTTTCAGCTTATCATAATAATATATTATGTAGGGCTGTTCGTTCAATTAAAGGTCAAGGTCGTTTTGTTTATATTCCTTTTGGTTGTGAGCCATTAGAGAAGGGATGGGGTAAAACCGTCGAGACAGTAGCAACGATGCATTCAGAAAAGAGTTTTATTGGAGAGACTAGACAGAATAGTGACGGTTATGATTATTTAAGTGGCGTTTGTGTCTTGGATTACTCTTTCTTTTCTGAAGGGGTGGTATTTCAGGCTGTTAACGCTAAATGCTATCCTTTTTCTCGCGCCGCTCGCTCGTATAAGGGGGATTTGCTTAGCTACCCACTTCCTTTTAGTGATTTGGATTTTGGTGATGAAAAAGAGTTTATGTCTAAAATCACTAAGGGTTTAGCCACCCACAAAGAGAAAAAGGCAGAAAAACACATCAAAGATGTTCCTGATGAGGTTTCTGATGAGACTGAAGAGAAATTAGCTGAATTTGTTGCTCCTGAGGTTATTCCTGAGCCTGAAGTTATTCCAGATGTGCTTGGTGAGCTCTCAAAATCTATTTCAGAGACAAAAGAAGAGTCTATTTCAAAGAAAACTGTTGAAAAATTGCCAAATGATGATCTTTTGATGGAAGAATTTAGCAAATTGCATCATTTAACATTTATTAAGCTTCACGGAAAGGAACTTTACGATAAACTGAAGAAGAAAAAGAAAGCTTCTTCTAAAAAGGCAAAAAAGAAAACAGCAAAGAAAGCCAAGAAGAAAGCCTCTAAAAAGACAGCTATTAGCCGTGAGGCGAAAAAGCAATCAGATAAGTCTACTTCTAAAGCTTACGGAATTAACGCCAAAGCTAAAGATGTTGATCGTATAGACCACAGCGTTTAATTTAAATCTAAAATATTATGAAAGATACAGAAGAGGTTGGTGATGTTGAGTTTCAAGAAAAAGGAGAGCGCCTAAAGAGCGTAGACCAAGCTAGGGCAATTGTTAATCGTTTAGCTGAAGATGATCGGCCATCTGAGCGAAACAGGGCGAAGGTTCAAGATTTGCATGACTTTAAACCTCCTCTTAACAGCGCTATGCTTTCCCGTAGCGGTCAAAAGGGTCGCTTTAATATCAACTTTGGTGATTTAGCTCGTGCCGTTGGTGAGGCAGAGACTTCTTTTATTGATGGTTTTGAAAGCCCTGAACATCTTGTTCCCATTAAACTGAATCGCGGGTCATACGCCCCTGAGGAAAAACAGCAGTTTGAGCGCATTATGTCTGATGAGTTTACTAAGCTGATCAGAAGTTGGGACGGCGGTTTCTTTAATTACGGTCTATTGGTTAATCAATTTCTGCTTCAAGGGGTGGGCATTGGTTTTTTTGAGGACAAATATACATGGCAATGGCAAGGCGCTGGTCTTCGTGAGTTTAAGTTTCCTCGAAAAACAAAGGCTCATTGTGATTCAGTTGAGATGACATCTTGTGATGGTCAGATTGGCAGATCTAGACTTGCTGACATTCTTGAAAACGAGCAGGCCGCAGTAGACATGGGTTGGAATCCAAGTGCTATAAGGGCTGCCTTGAAGGGCGGGTATGAAGACCAGCTTTATGAAGACGACAACGCTGAGGATTCTCAAGAGAAAAGCAAAGCGAACGACTTGGATGACGAGGCTGGTAGCTTTCATCCCATTAACGTAAGTTATATGTGGGTGAGGGAGAATGACGGCACGGTTAGCTATTATATTTTTACGAAGAACTCTAAATCTAATGATTTTGAAGATTCTGATGCTGGATCTGGTGATGGGTTTCTTTATAAGAGATTGAATGCTTATGATAACATTGGTCAGGCTTTACAGATATTTCCTTACAATACAGGCACTAAAGGTAACATCTATACTATTAGAGCTATAGGTTTTCAGCTTTACCCTCAGGTTATGGCTAAGAACTTGATGCAGAGTGCTGAGCTTGATGCTTCTATTGATGGAATGAGGACTAAATATCGCGCTCCTTCTGAGAAAGAGATTAATTCGATGCCTTTCTTGAATGCTGGCCCTGCACAGTTTGTTCCTAATCAGTATATCGCCATTAAGGATCAGCACACTCCAGATTTAACTAAGATTGCATCACCAGTCATTGATCGTTTAGATATGCAATTAGCGGCTAAGAGCGCATCTAGCTCTATGTCTAGCGTGTTTAATAATAAGCAAGACAGACGATCAAGCTTGGAGGTTGGAAGCGCTCTTGAGCATTTCAACAGCCTTAATGATGGTGCTCGGTTGTTATTTTCACGACCTTGGCGATCATTGATGTCTGAGAGTTGCGTAAGAGCTTTTGCTGAGATTATTGACGAAACAACCGATTGTGGGCGAATGGCTATGGTCATGCAGAAAGCCTGCATTGATCAAGGTGTCCCCGCTGAGGCTTTTGGCATGATAGACAGACATGAAACCAGAACCAGCATTCCTGTTGGCGCTGGCAGTAAAGCTGCTCGTAGTGCTGAGTTTGAGTCTGGAGCAACCCTTTATCAGGAGATGGATGATGTTGGTCGCGCCAACTTTAATAAGGACAGGGCAATACACGGGTTTGGCGTTCAAAACGCTAAGCGTTACTTAAACTTTGAAGATCGTCCTCGTGAGATTATTGATGTGAGGTTTGCTATTCTTGAGAATAACGACCTAATGGAGGGAACATGGATTGAGCCTAGCAATAGTGAAGTTCACATTGTCCACCTTAGAGAACACATTAAGCCTATGGAGGAAGCTATTCAGGCTGTCGAAGAGGGTCAATTAGAACTTATTGACTTTACTAATAGGATGGAGGTTGTTTATGAACACGCCGTTGCGACCATTAAACTTACCGCTGTTCCCGATGAGCAGAATGATGAACTTAATATGTATGAACAAAAGATTCAGCAGATTGGTGAATACCTCAATAACGGCATCAGGGAGCGAGAGAAGATGCAGCGTGAGCAAGCTGAACAAGAAGCTCAGATGCAAGCTCAAGGCGCTCAGGAGGGAGCTGGTGATCCAGCAGCGGAGGCTAAAGCACAAGTTGAGCAGATGAAGCTGCAAGTGAAGGAGGCTGAGGCACAGATTGCCATTGAGCGCAAGCAGACAGAGAACATGCTGGATGCTGAGAAGAAGTCTCGTGAGATTGCTCACATTGACATGCTTCATAAGCAGAAGTTGATTCAGAATCAGGAAGAGAGCCTGCAGAAGATGAAGTTGGCTGATGCTGATACGGCGAGCAAGATCAAGAGAAGCTAATTTATGAACAAAGACAAAGAACAACTAGATAGCCTGATTCATTCTTTTAAAGAGCTTGAATTAAATCCTGCATATATTTATATGCTAAATCGTTTTAATGATTCATGTTTAATGAACCTTGATGACGATTTGCAGAGCAAAGCCGAGCGTTACATTGCAGAAAGTGCAGTGAAAAGCTTCATTCGTGATATTAAGATGTTCTCCAATGGCTTGCCCGATGAGGAGATTGATGAAGACTTGATGCTTGAGGATGAAGTCTATGTTGCATCTTATAACGGGATTTTAGATTAAATCATTAAAATAAACAAACGATATGGAAAACGAAGAAATAACGACAGGAGAAGAAGCTATGTCTGACCAGAGTGACCGAATTGGCGATTTTTTCGCCAACGAGGGCAACCCTGCTGGAGTTGAGGCTGATTCTGAAGGACAAGGTGAACCACAGGAATCAAATAGTGATTCTGGTGGTATGGATGAGCCTTTTTTGGCTAACGATCCAGATTACGACCCAGACGAGCTGTATGATCCAGATAATGAGCCAGAACCTGAAAAGGAACCAGAGCCAGAGCCTACTCCAGAACCTGATTCTGAGGTCGCTCCAGAGGATTCAACTGACGACACTGAAGCCTCATCCGACAAAGATGATGTTTTAGAAGAATCTTCCAATGATGATATTCTCTCTGAAATCAAAGAGCTCTATGAAAATCCTAACCAAGGACTTAAATGGGCAGAGATCAGAGGTGAAAACAAAAGTCTCAAGGAAGAGAACGCTCAACTTAAGAGCGGTTCTATGACGACCCCCGAGATGCAGGAAATTTCAGCGAAAGCTGAAAGGGTAGCCCAAGTTGAGGTTGCTCTTAAAGAAGCTCAAGACAAACTGGCTTTATTTGACTTTCAGGCAACTCCTGAATACAGGAATCAGATTGAGATTCCGTATCAGAATATTGCTTCAACAGCCAGCAACATTGAGGCTTCAGCCTCTATTCCAGAAGGTAGCATCTTGAAGGCTATTTCTGCGGGTGACAAAGCCACTCAGGACGCGAACATTCAAAATCTTGTTGATAGTTATAATATTAGCCCTCGTGATGTTAATACTATTTTCAATAAAGCTGATGAGATGCTGAATTTGACTCATTTTGAGTCGAATCTTCGCTCCACTGCTCAAGAGCGACTTAGTGAGAGCAGAGCACAGCAAGAAGCTCGTGACGCTTACATGTCCGAGCAGGCGCAGAGCGTTTACAGAGATCACGTTAACAATTCTTTCTCTGAATACGAGGGTCAGATTGGGGCGTTTCTTAACGAGGATGGCACAAATAATGAGGATTGGTCGAAAGCTATATCTGACAGCCACAATCTTGATTTTAAGAATGATCCAGAAATTCAAGGCTTAGGAGCTTTTGCTCTTACTGCCGTCCCTCATTTGATGAGACAAAACTCAGAGTTCTCTTCTGAGATAGCAAAACTTAGGGCATTGGTGAATAGGAACAAGGCGGTTTCTCCTCCATCTGTTTCTAAGACAGCAGCCTCGCCTTCAGCTTCTCCTTCATTTAATAGTAATATGAGCTTATCCGATGCTTTGGGAGAAAGAATGAAATCTATTAACATATAATTTCCTATGTGGGGAACATGACAGTTAACGCTGTTGTGTAAGCCCTGCCCTCTTTTTTGTTCATTTTGTGGGGGCAGGGCTTTATTTTTTTTAAAGGAACATTAAAAAAGATGTTGACTATGTATGTCAATATATGTTAATCGTTTTGCGAGCTTAAGAAAACAGCTACTAAATTAGTCTTCCGTATTGCTTGGTTACGTCACACCTCTCTAAAGAATCTTTATGATTCACTATGAACAATTCGTCTCTTCGTATTGTAAAATTCATGCTTTAGAGGCAAAAACTAACTTATAACAAACTAATACTATGGCTAATGAAATAGAAAACTTCCTACAGGAAGAAACGCAAAGGCTTACTGGCATCATTGATGCTCTAGTAACACCGTCGAGCCCTTGGCTCAGTCAAATCCGTAAAAAGACTTGGAAAGGTCAAATCGGACACGTAATCAGTAATGTTCGCTGGGAGCGCAGCTTCCCCGATACAGAGAAGGCTTGGACGCAATATGTGTCTTCGACTACTCCAGGCACAAACAACATTTGTTTGCCTGTAACTGAATCAGCTACATTCGCTCAGACTGTAAGAACAACCAACCTCGCTGCTAAAGCTATCGAGTCTCCAGACTTTTGTGTGGAAGACCTTCGTGTTAAGTGGAAGCGTGACGAGCAACTTGGTAATGTTACTCGCACTCTTGAGCAAATGACCAAGGAATACATGCTACGCCGTAACCGTATGTCTTACGCTGCAGCTTGTGATTCTAAGATCATCCCTACAGCTACTGGCTTTGTCACTACTGGCGAGACTAGCGTTGTTAATGATGTTACTTCGTATAACAACGGAGATGCAATCTTTGCTGATGAAATCCCTGCTTCAATCATGACTCAATCCATGCTGGATAGTATTCATATTGATCTTGACCGTGAAAATGCTGGCACAGCTGGTGTTGCACAATCTGGTGGTGGATACATCTACAAGCTTGTAACTTCTGCTGAGCACAGTTCTTATATTCGTAAGGGCAATTCTGAGATCCGCGAGGACTTCCGTAACTCTGGTCATGCCGACATCCTTCTTAAGGGTCTTGGTATCACTCATACTTATGGTGGTTACGCTCACGTTATTGATCCTCAGCCACGCCGCTTTACGAAGTATGAGTCTGGTGATGCTGAATATACTGACGCAGCTGTTGTTGGCGCTGACGGTTCTGATACCTTCCCTCTGGTTTCTACCATGAACGGTTGGTTTGAGGAGCGAGCTTACGCTGCTGACGGCTCTATTCGTTCTGAGTATAAGAACGCAAACTACGAGATGGGAGCAATCCTTGTGACTTCTGTCCTTGATTGTCTTGTTCCTGCTCCGCTTAGTGCTGTAGGACGAGCTAAGTTTAAAGCTCAAAACTACGCTGGTGAGTATATCTTCAATAACATTAAGGATCGTGATACGAACCCTGATGGGACTCTAGGATACTTCCGTGGTAAGATCGTTAATGGATTCCAGACCCGCCACCCTGAGCGCGGTGTTGTATTCATTCATCAAGTTGCTCCTCTGAGCCTTGCTGTTGACGATGTTCTTGCTTAACCCTTAACTCAACAAGCCCTCTTTTATCCTTGTGGTAGGAGGGGGTTTGTTGTTCTTTTTCAAATTTTTTAAAACACTTTTATTATGGCACATCCCGACCCCCTTCCACATAAAACCGATACAGATTCTGATATTTTAGAGAAGATAACCGACAACCTTGGTGGTGACGCTAAGTGGATTGATTCTTTGCAATCAAAGAAAGCCTTGGCCGCTAAATCTATTCTTGGTAAACTTTCAGAGCTTGAGGCAAGGCGAGACGCAGAACCTATTGACTCATCTAAGTCATACTCAGAGGGTGAGATCGTCTATGCAGAAGGTGCTTCGTGGC
>Ga0066605_10002464_pt1 | contig 11714 bp, 13 predicted proteins | sample SaaInlLV_DNA_10m_FD_60385 | JGI IMG/M metagenome (GOLD analysis project Ga0066605, IMG submission 60385) | Marine microbial communities from expanding oxygen minimum zones in the Saanich Inlet - SI075_LV_DNA_10m | ecosystem: Environmental > Aquatic > Marine > Unclassified | place: British... | reverse complement strand
CCTGTCCTATTCGAAGACGATCTTAAAAATACGGCTTACCACGAATGTGGCCATGCCATCGTCAGCCTCATTGTTCCAAAGTCGACTCCGCTGCACAAGCTAACGATCATCCCTCGTGGAAATGCTTTGGGCGCAGCCTTTTATTTCCCAGAGAGGGACGAACTCTCCAAGACAAAACGGCAGCTCCTTTCTGAGATATCCATCCTTTACGGAGGAAGAATAGCCGAAGAAATCTTTTTCGGTGACGTCACCACTGGGGCCTCCAACGATATTCAGCGCGCAACCATGATCGCCAGAAAAATGGTCACTGAGCTAGGCATGAGCGATAAGATGGGGCTCCTCAACTATGAAGCTGGAGAAGATCGAATGTTTTTAGGAGGAGAGATTTCAAAATCAAATCCCTTTTCCGATGAAACCGCCGATCGCATCGACCAGGAAGTCAAAGCCATCACTCAAGACTGCTACAACGAAGCAAAATCTATCATTGAGGAAAATAAGGAACTCATCGCTCACATTGCCGAAAAACTCTTGGTTTATGAAACTTTAACCGGTGATGAAGTTAGAACCCTAATGGATGGTAAAGACATTGAAAGAAAGCCACCCATCAACCCCATCATCAAGACCTTTGATGCAAACGGAAAAAGCTCTGACGATAAAGTGGCTGAAGAAACTGCTCCTGTCTCCACCTCCGATACTCCAGAGGCTCCAGCTGATAGCCAAGAAGATGGCCCAGTTCAACCTGGACTCAACACCCAAGCCTAGCTAGATGGGCTCCCTGCTTCGCTGGCTGAAGCGAGGTTACTTCCGCTTTCTGCGACTAGTCCTCTACAACAAGGACTCCGTGCACACCGTGGCTCTCGGAGGAGCCTTAGGCATGTTTCTCGGCATGACACCTACGGTTGGACTTCAAATCACTGCCCTCGGCCTCATTTTTGCTTTTGTCACGGCGGCCAATCGCTGGTCCAATGATCGGCTGAAAAGTTTAAAGTTCAACCTGCCCATAGCCATTGCGATGACGTGGATCTCCAACCCTGCGGACATGGTCTTCCTTTATTTCGGCTTCTTCGCAACCGGGTGCATTGTTTTGCCTGGCTATGAGCTCCTCGGCTTCTCAGACTTTTTCGAACTCTTCAAACCTATGACTCAAGTCCAAGGTCTTCTTAGTAATTTGGATCATATTGGAGAATACCTCCAAGACCTCAAAAGCATCTTCATGTCCCTCGGCGAGAAAGTCCTCGTTCCCATGTTTCTCGGTAGTCTGATTCTGGCAATTCCCCTGTCTTTCATCACATACTTTGGCTTGAGATCATTCGTCATGAATTACCAGAAAAAGCGACACATTCGCCAAACGCCCTGATGAGGCTTTTAAGGTATCTACAATCTCTCATTTTCCTACTCACCTCTCCAAAATATTTTTCTGAGAAGGTGATCTCCTCCATTGAGGAATCTCGGGAAATTTCCAAATGGGCGACCCCTAGCCAACATCTCTTCTTCGACATCGACGACACTCTTGGCATTCACCGTGGAGGCCTGAATGAAGAGATCTGTATTAACCTAAATACTTTGGTCAATCAAGGTAAAAGCGTGTACTTATTAACCAATTGCTCACTATCCCGAGCGAATGAGCACAAAGATCGGCTCAAACGTTACCAATGCAAAGCTACTCTTTGGCCCCACGGCCAAAAACCTGATCATGTATGGCTGAAGCAAGAACTTTCGTCAAAAGGTCTAAAAGCCGAGGACTGTTCTTTTTACGGTGACCGACCGACCATGGACCTCTGGATGGCCTGGAAAGCTGGTTTTGGACACCGAATCTGGATCAAGGGATGGCGCTCCCTTTCTAAAGATCGCACCGGACCCCTCCGTTGGATCCAAGACCTTGAATGGCGCCGCTTAAACCCTCAATTCCTAGAAACAGAAAGCTAAGATGGCAACTTCCTTGAATGCCTTCGTTTCTCCTTGCCCCAACGACACCTTCGCCTTTGGGCCCCTCATCTTAAATTTAATCGAGTGGAGTGGGCCAAAACTTAACTTTCACTATGAAGACATCCAAACCCTCAATCAACTAGGCCTAGGTCAAACCCCTCCAGACATCCTTAAATTCAGCTACGGATGTTGGCCACGACTGAGAAAACACTACCAACTCTTACGAACAGGTTCGGCACTGGGCTTTGGAGTTGGCCCCCTCATCGTAGGCCAAGGAGATCAACCCATCCATGAAAGAGAACGTCTTGTTATTCCCGGAAAAGACACCACCGCGACTCTATTAGCAAAAAGGTACTTTCCCAGCGCCCACTTGGAAGAAATCAGTTATGAGCGAATCATTCCTCTCCTCCAAGAAGACTCAACAAAAGCTGGCGTCATCATCCATGAATCACGATTCACCTATTCCCAAAATGGCCTCAAGCTCCTCTTTGACCTCGGCAGTCACTGGGAGAAAGACACACAAGGGCCACTTCCTCTTGGGGGTGTGGCTATCTTAAAGAAACATGGACCCGAACTCGCCAAAAAAATTGAATTGGGCATGCAGCTATCCATCGACGAGTCTTGGAATAACCCAGATGAATTACTACCGTTCATGCAAACCCACGCTCAAGAAATGTCTCCTGAAGTCATGCAGCAGCATGTTGATCTCTATGTTAATGAAGACACAAAATGCCTCAGCCCAAAAGGGGAAAAGGCGATCCAAAACCTTTGTTCAATTCACGAGAAACTCTTCCCATAACCTTCAGCTATTTCCCACCTTCAGGCTTTTCTTTTCTTCTTCCTTAGTTGATCTGACGGCTTTGAGGCTTAAATCATTTCTCACCTTTTGAGATCCACCATGTCATTGAAATTTGGAACCAGCGGCGTTAGAGGTCTCGTTACCGAAATGACCGATCAAGCCTGTCATCGCTACGGCTTGATCTACGCTAGATACCTTAAAGAAAGCGCCCCAGATACCAAAACGGTGATTCTAGGTGGAGATCACCGATCCAGCACAGATCGGATCATGGCCGCTGTGGCGTTGGCCTTAGAAGATGAAGGGCTCACGGTTGAGAATGCTGCCAAAGTCCCCACCCCCACCATTGCTATTCGAGCTCTGGAAACTCTTAGCGGGGCCATCATGGTGACTGGTTCCCATATCCCCGAAGACCGCAACGGGATCAAATTCTATATGCCCTGGGGCGAAATTCTCAAACCAGACGAACAAGCGATGTCTAAAGCCTTGGCAATTCTTCCCCCATCCCACGACAGTCGTTTCGATGAGGCAGGCATGCTCAACAAATCTCACCACCTTCCCAAAGAAAACCTACTTTCACGAAAAGCCTTCCTTGATCGTTATTTGAACTTTTTCCCAGGTGATTGCCTAAAGGGATTGCGTTTGGTGGTCTACCAACACTCAACAGTCCTCAGAGAGCTCTACCTTGAGATTTTCAAAGGCCTTGGAGCTGAGGTCATTCCTGTGGGCTGGTCCGACACCTTTGTTCCCGTTGACACTGAAGCCGTGGATGCTCCAGAACAACTGAAAGCTTGGACGCTAGAACACGAAGCCGACGCTCTCATCTCAGCCGATGGAGATGGAGATCGCCCTTTGCTGGTTAATGAAAAGGGCGAAGTCATTCGGGGAGATATCTTAGGCATTCTCGCCTCTCAGAAGCTCAATGCCAAAGGTGTCGCATCACCCGTCAGCTGCAACACCGCCTTAGAAGCTTGTGGAACTTTCCCTCAAATTCAGCGTAGTCGGATTGGCTCTCCATTTGTCATAGCAGCCATGGAGGAATTACAAAAGAATGCCTCGGGGCCCATTGTTGGATACGAAGCCAATGGTGGCTACCTCACAGGGAGTCCTGTAACTCTTCAAGGATGCAAAGGAGCACTCTCTCCTCTTCCCACCCGTGATGCGGTCTTGCCCATCCTTGCCGTTTTATTTGGACTAAAAGGGGCAACCCTTTCTTCCCTCCAAAAAGCCCTGCCCCAGCGCATCACCGACGGACTCCTCCTCAGGGGCGTTGACCTCAATAAAGCAAGCTCCCTCCTTGAAAATCTCAAAGAACCAAGTTCCTCTGAATCCAAGAAATTGGAGGCCGCTTTTGGAAAACCTAAATCCATCGACTTCACCGATGGAACTCGGTTCACTTTTGAAACTGGTATCATTCTTCACTTTAGGCCCTCTGGAAATGCTCCAGAGTTTCGGTGCTATATAGAAATCGGCCCAGATGATGACTTAGAAACCCTTAAGAATCAAGCTGAGGAGTGGCTCCTCAGCTTCATCGCCTGACCTTACCACAAAGTCTTTCAGAAGGACTCTTTTCTCAGGAAACCTTATGGATGACGAATCAAAGACCTTAACCAAGGGTCTTTAGGATGAAACTCTAAGAGCTTAAAAGCAACCTTCTTCGCTTCATCTTGGCGAGATTTTTTCTGTAATAGCTGAATCACAAAAGCACCCGCGTTGTAATCTCGAGGACTTAAGGCCAAAACCTTTTTCATTGTCATTAAACATAAGTCTTCATATCCAACACGATAGTAGAGGAGACCCAAGGAATAATGAAGCGATGGCTCTTCGGGAACCGTCTTGATTTGTACTCTTAACAAATCAATCTCTTCCTTCAACAAAACCAACCCCTCTTTTTCATTTTCTACTAATCCGGCTAAAGCCGGCCGAGCTCCCGTCACATCCGCCTGAATAGCTATCGCCAGTTTGAGATGCTGAACAGCTAAACCCTTAAGCCCTCTAAATATAGCTACTTGTGCCTGTAACTGATGAGCTCCTGACTGATCTGAGTTCGCCTTCAGAAACAGCCTCACATCTTCAAGAATCACTTGACTCATCACCTTTTCCCTTTGCCCCTTCGTCAGTCTTTCCCCTAGTGGCAGGACCTCCCTCAGAGTCGCCATTCTAACAGAACGCACAGGGTCCTTTAATCTAATAAAAAGTTCTCCCAACGATTCGGCAGGAATTTGAGGTCGGACCCTCTCCCCCAAGCCCTTCAGTATATGCCTGTCAGGTCTCCAGCCTTCTGCCAACAACGTTGCAACCCAAATCTCAGGGAGGCCTCCCCTAGACATGAGGCTTAATAAGCCTTGATCATCTCCTGCTCTAAATCTAGAAACGATTTCATAGACTGACTCTTTAGGGGTTCCATACCAAAGAGAATAAGCTTTGCTCATCTTTTTATTCAGTTCAAGGATACTCTCTTCTTTTTGGCCTTTGGCTAACCAGTTTTGATAATGTTCATTTTGGGTTTCTTTCTTAAGGTCGAGATGGCAGCCCGTGCAGGCATTAGGTGTTGAATTTTTAAGGGAAAGATCCGGTCTTGGGACTCGAAAACTATGGTCACGGCGACGATCAATTCCCATATACACTGATTCCGGCATGTGGCACTCCAAACAGCTTGATCCTGAGCTCCCTTCCTTGTGGTGATGGTGTGAACTCACGGCATACTTATTTGGTTCATGACATTGAAAGCAGACTTGCGAACCTGTTTTTTTTAGCTTGAGGCTATGAGGGTCATGGCAGTGACTGCAACGGACTCCTGCCTCATGCATTTTTGACTGCAAGAAAGAGCCCATCACATAAACCTCTCCTTTTATTTGACCATCTAAGTGATACTGATTAGCGTGGGGCAACACTAGATTGTAGTGGTCTTGGAAGTTCGCCGCTGGCTTCTTGCCACCAGCAATTTGCTCACGAAAACTGTGACAAGAAGCGCAACGGTTCAGTTCATCCCTTTGCTTTTTTCGATCAAAACTCAATGGTGCTTTTAACTTTTTTTCTACCTTCTTTTTCTCTCCATGGGGGTCATGACAAGCCAAGCAATGAACATGGTCATGATGAAATGTCGAGTTAAACTTTTTCTGATGAGGATCAAAATTTTTCTGATAAGAAGTTACATGGCAGTCCGCGCACATGTGATTCCAATTTTGAGCCCAACCAGTCCAATGAATAGACTCCCCCGGCTTTGGATTCTCAGAAACAAAAAGGTGAAACCACCGCTCTTTCTCTATGTCCCAAGCCCATGGCAAACACTGCAACGTCCCAAGCCCTTCTCCCAAAGGAGCTTCGACCTGAACTAGATACTGCTGAAGAGGGTGCCAGCCAAAGGTGTAGGCGATTTTATAAGCTCTGACTTTTCCTTTTTCATTTTCCAACTGAACCCAGTAGCTGTTTCCACTCATCGAAAAACGCGCTCGATACTCACCCTCAACGACATCTCCTGCATCAAAATCACCCAAAACCCACTCTGGGTCAGCTGGGTGCATCGCATGGCGATGATGAGAGTTCTCCCAGGCCCTTTTCTCTTCAAGATGACAAGAGGTACAATCCTGTTGAGATCCGAGTAAAGCGTCTTCACCAAGGATGATGGCAAACATCATCATGGCTAACACAAAAGGCATCCGAAAGTTTAACAACAAGGATTTAAAAAGTTAACAAAGCGACCAGCAGGCTTATTGATTCCACTCTCCACCATTTTAGGCGTCAGAGAGCAATGGCCTAAAAAACTAAAGAGATGCTAGAAGCTTTTCTACTGTGGACTGCAATCTCTCTTCATTGAGATATCGTCCTTCTTCGATTTCATTCTTCAGTTCTGCCACCAGGGTTTCCCGAGAGGCATCTATTTCACCTAATTTCTTGATTTTTCCCTCAACGTTTGGACCTACAAACTGGTCTTGGGCCACAGGTGAAGCCTCACCTTCAGCTTTAGCCTTAGGGGTGGCCCTGCGATTAGGGTCCTGGGGGATATTGTTATAGGATCGGATTTCCATGGGCTCTCCAAAAATAATATCGGAGGAAAGAAAGAGATCCTTAAGGTCTCTAGGTAAAAAAAGTTACTTTTTGATCCGGGGCAACCCGAAATAACTCAGACCTTGATTTTCTCATCCATTTCTTGGATGGTGTCCTTCATCTCGTCCTGGCTTGCTGCATTCCGAAGAAACTTGCAGAAAAACTCATCACGAAGAGCCGTACTTATGAAAGTTAGAGCTTTCAAGTGATCGGTTGGGTTCTTATCTGGAGAAAGCAGCATAAAAAACAAATGCACAGGCTCTCCATCGAGAGCACCAAAAGAAACTCCTTTCTCAGAGCGGGCAATACAAAGCTGAGGCTTATCAAAGCCACTGTACTTAGTATGTGGTACTGCGATACCGTTACCAACACCCGTCGAACCCAACTCCTCCCTTTCGATCAATTTCTCAAGAATCTCATCATAACTCCCATCAGGGATTCCTTTATGAGAGTCGATCTTGGATAGCACTTCTTTAAGGGCATCATCCCTAGAAGTCGCCTGAAGATCGTAGAGAATTAAGTCGTCGGGGAGAAGTTCAGCAAATGACATGGGTCTTTCCGTGATTACTTGTGATGATCGTTCCGCTTTCCATTCATTTTGGAAACCAGGTTATCCATTTTTTGAATGCCCAAATCAAGGGCAGCCAAATTGGATGGTGCCTCAGTGCGGGCTACGAGAGGGTTGTGGTGAGCCACATGAAAGTTCAGCTCCAGGAGGTGACGATCACCTTCAAGGTTAAAGGTGACCTCAATCTTTGTGAGATCACTTACCTTTTTTTCATACTTGGCGAGCTTTTCTTCAACAACTGACTTTTCACTTTCAGTGAGATGAGTGTGCCGTACAGAGATGAGAATTTGCATAGAATTTTAACTCCTATAGGTTTTTAACCTATTGTAATTTTATAAGGAGGAATGAAACGATTTTTTGTATCTTAATCGATGATGAAAGCCTTATAGATCGAGTTTAGGGCTCTATCAAAATCGGGATTCTCTACCCCAATGATGATGCTAAGCTCTGAGGCTCCTTGATCCATTAGTCGCACATTGACTCCTTCATCAGCTAATGCCTTCAGGACCGTAGCGGCAATACCTGGGTGAAATGCCATTCCAGCTCCAACCACAGCAATGAGCGCAATCCCTTCAAAACAGGTCACTTCATCGGGATCCAGAGTCTTACGGATATCGGCCAGCACTGAATCTCTATGCTTTGATATACTATCGCTTGAAACCACCACCGAAAGGTTATCAATTCCCGAAGGGAGGTGTTCAAAGCTGATTTGGTGAGATTCAAAAATCCCCAACAAGCGACGTCCAAAACCTATGATCTTGTTCATCAAAGTTTTTTGAATGTAGATGATTTCAAAATCTTTTTTTCCTGCCAATCCAACAATGGGAACCGCTCGATATTTCACCTTGTCCACGATTCTCGTTCCAGGGTGCTCTGGTTCATTGGTATTTCGCAGATGAATTGGTATCCCTTGGCTCTTCACGGGAAAAATGGCCTCATCATGTAAGACCTGCGCCCCCATGTAACTCAACTCCCGAAGTTCGTAATAACTCACTTCTTCAATATTCCTAGGCGAATCCACAACCCTAGGGTCAGCCATTAATAACCCACAAACATCCGTCCAGTTTTCGTAAACCTCAGCCTGAACCGATCGAGCAACAATTGCTCCTGTTATATCTGAGCCTCCTCGACTAAACGTCACAACCTCACCCTCAGGTGAAGATGCGTAAAATCCTGGAATCACATATCGACCCTCTCCAGACAGAGCAGAACCCAAAGACTTGTAGGTTTTCTCTTCTTCAAGATTGCCTTGCCCGTCCATAAAAATGTGCTCAATAGGGTCGATAAAGCTTGCTCCTAAAACAGCTGAAATCACCTTCCCATTCAAGTACTCTCCTCGACTCGCGGCATAATCTCTCGATGTACCGATTTCTTTCTGGATCTCTTCCAAGTCCTTAGAGATGTCTAATTTGACGTTCAAACCATCGACGATCTCCTGATATCGACTCCCAATCTTTGCGATAATTTCAGATGGAGAAAGACCCGCCTTAGCGGTTTCGTGAGCTAGATATAAAAGATCAGTTACCTTTTGATCTTCATCATGACGCTTTCCTGGAGCACTAACGACAATATAACGGCGATCTAAGTTAGCATCGACAATGCCCCTAACCTTTTGGATCTGCTCGGAACTAGCGACCGAGGAACCTCCAAATTTACAGGCAATCGACATGGGCAGCGGGAGGGGGGAAACTGGGGGCAGTGTGCCAAAACAGAGCTTTCAACAAGCCCAACTCCCCAATTAAAAGCTGAGTCTTTGGCTACTTTTTAGATGAGGGGATCGTTGACCTCTCCCCTTCTTCGATTTTCTTGGCACCAAGACTTTCAGATAAGTCGTAGGCAATGAGCTCAAGAAAGTCTCGTTTTGTCCTAAGGAAACGCTCAGGACCAAAACCATATTTATCCGCACGATGGCCTTTTACATAATTCGCAACTAATTTTTTTACCCGACTTGAAGATCCATCATAATAAGCGCTTTCATTCCATAGCTGACGAAAGAAAGTTGGATCGTAAGCCCCCATGGGCATTCCAGCATGAGCCATCACTGATATTTCGTTGTAGGTAGCGAATCTCTGAGCCTTCGTCAGATAAAACTTCATCGAGAGGCCTAGCCTTGGAGGGAAATACATTCTGTACTGGCGAATAACTCCAAAAACAATGGCATCGACGCCCAACTCATTACCTATTTCTTGGAGATGAGCTGGATCAAGAATGTTTAGATCAGAGCCAGCTAATTTCTCCATCGCCTGAGCGGGATATAGAATATTTTCAAACTCTCCGCTAGCCGTCAGGTGAGAGGCAAACTGCTCCGCAACCAAGGTCAGATCATCCATCGTTAAATTATTCCTTGCCCCACGACTTTGATCGTGAAAAGGAAGAACAGCTAGGCTTTGAACTTTCGCAAGAAGCTCGTGTTCAGGAAGGTCTGCCGGATTAATAACTTCAGCGCCTTGTGGAGCTTGCCAAGGCTGATACGTCGGCCCAGACTGGCAAGCTGGGAGCAGCAAAGCCAAGGTAGCCATGGCGATCCAGCGCCAGAAGCTCATGCGGAGTTTCCTAGATTTCCGACTAGAGAGTGTCCAGCGAACCTGGTCCACTGGCAGTCTCTACGGTATCTGGGTGAAAACTATCAATATTCCTAGGCTTCAAACTCCAAATGTTCTGCTTGCCATTTCTTTGAGAAACAAAGAAAACTCTTCCACTCTTTGACCAAATAGGGTTCCAGTCAGGTGCGTCGTCATTCGTGAGACGAACCAGATGAGTTCCGTCAGCCCAAATGGTATAAATATCGTCACCGGTGAAGGCTCCTTTTGAATGAATACTCTTATTGATGGCTGCGAAAATAATTTTCTTCCCATCAGGACTCCAGTTAGGAGTCACAGCAGCCCAAGTTGAAGAGCTAATCAGTTCACTAACAATCTCTCTTTCCAAGTCGAGGATCCATAGACTGAACCACTGTGGAGCTCGAGTACGAGGGCGTTGAAAGAGAACTTTTTTTCCATCTGGAGAAAATTTTGGAAAAAGACCAGGTCCGTAGATTTTTTCTTGTTGTGTCTTTCGGTTCATGGTCGCGATATACCACTGGCCTTTACGAGGCATCCAAGTTGCATAAGCAATGGTGTTGCCATCAGGGCTATAACAAGGCTGCTCGTTGACTCGTCCATTTCGGACGACTTCAAGAATCATGGATCCACGTTGGCTAAAAGAAGTCTCATAGATGTTCCACTGTCCTTCTCTATCCGATGCAAAGATAACGGTTTTGCCATCGGGGCTCAACTGAGGCTGCTTCTCATTTGCATTAGGAGAATGAGTCACCTGCTCAATAACGCGACTATCAGCATTTTTGTAATAAATGTCAGCTCTTGGAGAGTGGCGGGTCGAGGCAAAAAGAATGTGGCTTCCACCTTTAGCGATATATGGATCGAAGTCCATTCCCACTTCAGCAAAAGAGTGCTGAACCAAAGCGCTATATGTCTCGTTCATGGGACGGAGATCATCGTAGTCGACAGGAGAGGGCACCAGCCCTTGACCTTGATTCGCAACGCCTCCATCCTCGTCTACGTTTCGACCCATGGTCGACTCACAGCCCGTTGAGAAAAAAGAAGCTAGGGCCACGATGCCCAAAGTTGTCATCTTGAATTTAAACAAGATTCGTCTCCGTGTCTTGAAGTTTCACCGCCGGATTCTATGGGAGCCTCAAAGATTCAAAGCCCAAGATCAGGAATAATCCTCATTAAAACTGACTTGACTCCAACCAATGCTCTCTCAAGGGCATCGGAGCTCTCGCCCAGGTGTGTGCCAACCACAACGCATCGAGCTCATGTTGATTCAATTTGTCAGCTACTCCAAGCGAGCGAGCAAGAAGTCCTGCCTGAGCCTTATCAAAGCCTGGAATCCAAATCATCCTCACCTCAACTGCCTTCAAGGCAAGACAAGTACCATAAAGGGCCCCTTTCGCCAAATTAAGCTTTTGAGCCGAGGCATGGGACTGATTCTTGTTTCGCGCAAAGTACCGAGTGTGCTCAATAAGAATCTCTTCTAGACCTTTACAGTCTTCGATGAATTCATTCAGCTGATCACAAAGGTTCCTTATTTTTTGGGGGCTATTTTCACCCTTTGACTTTAATCGCCCAGACCTTAGCAAATCACCACTTTGATTCACAACGACCAACCCAACATGATTGATCGAAGGGTCAATCGCCAGAATCAAACGCTCTCCTCCACATAAGTCAACTTTCTCAGGCGCCCTGAGTCACACCCAACGTCATCCTTAGAAAGATAGGTCACTTCTCCTCCCATTGCAAACCTGCCCCTAAGTTCTCAAAGGTTCGGCGCGGAAAAATCTCTTAGCTATCGAGAATGCACTAGCTCCGACCAGTG
>Ga0066605_10002453_pt1 | contig 11746 bp, 9 predicted proteins | sample SaaInlLV_DNA_10m_FD_60385 | JGI IMG/M metagenome (GOLD analysis project Ga0066605, IMG submission 60385) | Marine microbial communities from expanding oxygen minimum zones in the Saanich Inlet - SI075_LV_DNA_10m | ecosystem: Environmental > Aquatic > Marine > Unclassified | place: British... | reverse complement strand
TGCTCCGCACTGCGGGTCACTATGTTGACCACACCCGCCATGGCATCACTGCCGCGCATAGAACTCTGCGGCCCGCGGATCACTTCGATACGTTCTATATCATCGGCAGACAATGTACCCCAGTTGAGCTCATCACTCTGCGACGGGTCATTGGCTTCAACACCGTCAATCAATACTAAAAGATGGTTGGCCTCTGCACCGCGAGCACGGATTTGGGTCTGAGAGCCCTGCACACCAGAACGGCTTACCGCCAGACCAGGCACATCGCGTAGTAGATCGCTAACACTCAAGGCTGCCCGGTTTTTAAGTTGCTCACTGTCAATCACAGTAATAGCGTTGGCTGATTTACTCGCGGCAATTGGGATTAATGAAGCACTGACCAGTACTTCTTGGATTTCAGTTTCATCAGCGGTAACTGCCGGACTAATAAGGGTTGTTGCTGCCAGCGCTATTGCTGCAGCAAAAGTCGATGATTGGTTCATGGTTTCCTCTAACGCTCACACCCGAGCGAACAATATAAATTAACAGGGGCGTACAGGCAGAGGGACAGAGACTGTCAATCAGCGCAAGACCGCACCCCGCGGTTTGTCTGCATAGCGATAGGCCGGTCTCCGGACTTATAAGTGAGCAATGTTGCCAAAACTCTATTTGACTACCTTCCCATGCCAAAGATGCACAGTGGTCATACAGTCAAACATTCTTAATTTACCGTTGCGGGGGCAGTACCGGAATTGCAGCTAGAGACAGTCTTTAGCGGAGCGCACCGATTTCCCGTTTCACTCAAATCTACTCATATACCTTTTTGAATAAATCTAAGAACCTATTGCCGAAGCAAGATGGGGCAATCTACTCCCGCACGGTTTTGATGTCAATCTGGATCATTAATAAACGGTTATTTATCAGGCTGAAACTGCATTTTGTCGATTTTTGCTCACTGAGTTAGAGCATCCAATGCTTCGGTCACTCGACGAACTGGTATCACAGTCATACCTTTGATCGCCTGCTTAGGTGCGTTACCAGCCGGCACAATGGCTCGGGTAAAACCATGTTTTGCTGCTTCTCTAAGGCGCTCCTGTCCATTGGCGACTGGACGAATTTCACCGGCCAAACCAACCTCTCCGAAAACCACTAGATCCTGAGGTAATGTCCTGTCTCTAAAACTTGAGACCACCGACAAAATAAGCGCCAAGTCGGCACTTGTTTCCATTACCTTGACCCCGCCCACTACATTGACGAACACATCCTGATCACCTACGGAAATTCCACCGTGACGGTGCAACACCGCCAGCAGCATAGAGAGACGGTTATGGTCCAGACCCAAAGTAACTCGACGCGGATTGCCCAGATGGCTGTCATCAACCAGGGCCTGCAACTCAACGAGCAGAGGGCGTGTACCCTCCCAAACCACCATTACGACGCTACCTGAGGAGACCTCTTCACCACGCTGCAAAAAAATTGCTGAGGGATTAGCTACTTCTTTTAGACCCTTATCAGTCATAGCAAAGACACCCAACTCATTAACCGCCCCGAAGCGATTTTTATGGCTGCGCAGGGTGCGGAAGTGACTGTCGCTGGAACCCTCCAACATCAATGAACAGTCAATCATATGTTCCAATACCTTGGGGCCAGCCAGTGAGCCATCTTTGGTAACATGACCAACCAAAATCAGCACTGTGCCAGTCTGCTTAGCGAAACGCACCAGCATTGAGGCGCTCTCACGCACCTGAGAGACACTGCCAGGAGCCGAGGCAATCTCCTCCATGTGCATTACCTGAATTGAGTCGACTACCAGTATCTTAGGCCGCTTCTGCTCTGCGATGGCACAGACTGTCTCGACCGATGTCTCTGCCATAATTTCGAGCTTTTCAGTGGGCAGATCGAGACGGCGAGCGCGCATGGCTACCTGCTGAGGGGATTCCTCGCCCGTCACGTAAAGTGCTGACTGGGTCCCTGCTAATTTACAAAGCGTCTGCAATAACAGGGTACTCTTTCCTGCACCTGGCTCACCGCCTACCAAAATTGCAGAGCCTGGCACCAGACCGCCACCAAGCACCAGATCCAGCTCACCAGTACCTGTATTAATTCTGGGAATTTCATCCAGCGCAATTTCCGCCAGCGTTTTGACCGCCCCGTCCACTGCACCTGCAAACCCCGAGCGCAACACTTTGCCTGTACCTGAGGTTGGCCCTAAACGTACCTCCGATAGAGTATTCCACGCTTGACACTCACCGCACTGGCCCTGCCATTTGCGATAGTCGGCGCCGCAGTCGTTGCATACATAGGCTGATTTTGATTTGGTGGCCAAACAGTCTCTCCTAAATCTATGAACTTATTTAAGCTTATTACTGGTATTATGTACAGTAATAAAAAGAAGCCCGTGCCGCTAAGATAGAAGCCGGTTCAATCATCAATAATAGTGTACTCAGCTATGCAACTATCTATCCGCAAAGCCAGCGTCAATGATTGCCCGCTGATTCTGTCATTTATAAGAGAGTTAGCAGACTACGAAAAACTGCTCCATGAAGTGATTGCCGATGTCGCAGGCTTGGAGGAGTCCCTTTTTGGTGATCGCCCATACGCTGAGGTGGTTATAGCAGAGCATGAAACTCAAGCGGTTGGCTTTGCTCTGTTTTTTCATAATTATTCGACATTTTTGGCGCGGCCCGGCCTCTACCTAGAAGACCTTTATATACAGCCAGCAATGCGTGGCAAAGGGTTTGGCAAACAACTGCTAGCCTATCTGGCTAAGCTGGCAATAGAGCGAGACTGTGGCAGACTGGAATGGTGGGTACTAGACTGGAACGAACCAGCCAAAAACTTCTATCAGTCATTGGGTGCCGAGCCCATGGAGGACTGGACTGTCAACCGGATCACTGGCGATGCATTGACTGACCTAGCCAAACAGAGTGTGATTTAACTATCTGTAAACGACGACTCAAGAGCAACCCATGAATAGCAGTGACCTCACCGGAAAGCGTATCTTTATTACCCAAGCAGACAGTTTTATGGGTCCCGAGCTATCTAAAGTCTTGGCCGAAAATGGTGCAACAGTCATTAGCGATACTCAGCCGCTAGTTGATCCCAGCCTACCCTCCAAAATCATCGCGGCTGCGGGGCATATTGATGTGCTGGTAATTAATCTGGCCATACCTGCTCCATTTACCAAGGTTGAATTGGTTGGTGTAGACGAGTGGCGTTCAACCTTCGCCGCAATTGTCGATCCTATGCCGCAATTAGTGGCCGCAGTGCTGCCACAGATGATTGAGCGCGGCTCAGGCAAAATTCTAGTGATGGGTAGTGCCTCGGCACTGCGAGGCATGAAGAGAGCCTCTACCTACAGTGCAGCACGGGGCGCGCAATTGGCCTATGTAAAGGCTGCAGGTGTTGAATTAGCACCCCAGGGCATTCAAATAAACGCCATAGCGCAGAACTTTGTTGATAACCCTACATACTTCCCCGAGCAAACCAAGGCGAACCCAGCCTTTCAGGAGCGCCTAAGACGCGAGGTACCTCTTGGGCGCCTAGTGTCTATGCAAGAAGATGCGCAGTTTGCAGCCTATCTCTGCTCCGATGCAGCGGATTGTTTTGTGGGTCAGGTCTTTCCAGTGAGTGGAGGCTGGGCAACCTAAGGTTTATCTCGTTCCAAGCTAACCTTTCTGCTACAGTAATCCGATGTCTCTAATACCAGAAAAACCAATCGTTATATCACCCACGCTAGCCGCCACCCTGGGGCTGGAGGAGACCGTTTTGCTGCAGCTATTGCAAGAGTGCCAGGCCCATGGCAACGCGGTGGAGAGCAGCGGTTTTAATTGGGTAACTGTCTCTGGGCAAAGGATCCTCAGTTTGGCGCCGTTTTGGCGCGAAGAGGATATTCGCCGCCTGTCAGCAAGTCTGCATGAAAAAGGCCTGTTGCTGATTGGGGGCGGTGGCTTTTCTGCGCAACAGGATTTCCGCTTCGCCTTTAATGAGAGCTCTGGCAGTTCGCAGGTGACTCAAAAACCAGCCTATCAGACAGCGGTTAATCCCACCTCAGCAAAAACCATTGGCGGCAGTTGGCAACCCAGCGATGATGCACTGCGGCAACTAGCCCAACTTGGAGTCACTAGACAATTTGCCCAGCAGCAGATACCACAGTTTGTAGCCTATTGGCGTGAGCGCAATGTGCCCCGCCACAGCTGGGAATCAAAATATATTAAAGAGGTCTGGCGGCAGTGGCAGCAGGCAGAAAGTACTAATCACCGCCGACGCCTCGAGGTCTCTGTTACCGATGAGTGGCGGCCTTCTGTAGATGCCATGGACATTCTGGTAAAACAGGGTGGCATCAACAGCAACTTTATCGAAGACGCGATTCCTGAGTTTATTCTCTACTGGCGGGATCGCGGTGATGTCTCTAGTACCTGGGACTCAAAATTTATTCAGCATGTGCGCCGTCAATGGCAGTTCTATACTGGCATGATGGATCAAGACACCATGCCGCGCACCATACCTGCGCAGTGGCAACCCAGAGAGACTGTCTATGATGTGCTGCAGATGGCGAATATTGACCGCCAGTTTGCTCAACAGATCATTCCTGAGTTCGTTCTTTACTGGCAGGAGAATGGCACCCCCCATGCCTCCTGGAGTACCAAGTTTTTGCAGTTCGTAAAGCGCCAGTGGGCGCGACATAATCAACCTCAGTCAACGAGTGGAACCCATGGCAAACAGCACGGATCTTATTCAGAAGGTCGCATCAGAGATCGCAGCTTCGTCGAAGACCTCACCGACCGCAGCTGGGCAAGCTAAGCCCGAGCCGCCTAACCCAGAACTGATTGATGCTATCAATCAGATTTTTGGGCTGTTTCGCGCCAACTACCACAATCAATACTACAGCGCCTTTGGCGATAAAAATGAATCCGTTGGCCTAGCGAAAAAACTATGGCTTGCCAAGCTCAGTGACTTCGCTCCACAGACTATTTTGTCGGCGGCAGAAAAGATAATCGGCGATAGTGAGTACTTGCCGACACTGCACAAAATGCTTGGCGCCTGCCGCTCTGTCAGCATGCCCGCCGGACTTCCCAATGCCCGCAAAGCCTATCAGGAGGCCTGCAATAAACGCAGCCCCAAAGCTGAGCAGCAATGGTCTCATGCAGTGGTCTATTTAGCAGGTCGCGACTGTGGCTGGCACCTGCTAGCTAATGAGGTCGAATCCAAAGCTCTGCCAGCATTTACAGAAATCTACCAACAGTACTGTGATCAGGTGATTAGAGGCGAAGAATTCTCCATAGAGCCTCCCCAGGCACTGCCAGAAACATCTCAGACACTGGCCAGTAAAACGCATAATCGCGAACAGTTAGATCAGCTTAAGCAGCTTTTAAGCTAGGGCCCAAGAGGCTGATATGGCAGGACAACTCCTCACCCATAACTCTACAGCGCGGCGCATGGCCAAGACCATTCTCAATGGTTTTCGCAGTTATTTTGCCGACTATCTAAATAGTACCCTAAGCGCCAAAGCACGCTTTGAAAAAGCCGACTGGCACGGTGTGCAGCAGGCTAATGTGGATCGCCTAGAGCTCTATAAAACAAAGGTTGCTCAGACAGTTCAGTATTTAGAGATGGTTACCAACAGAGACATTGCCAACCTCGAGCTCTGGAGTGAAGCCAAACAGGCCTATACTCAGCTGGTATTTAACTTTCCAAATTTTGAGATTGCCGAAACCTTCTTCAATTCAGTATTCGCCGATATTCATGACCATGACAAAATCAGCGACGACATTATCTATGTTCTTTCCTCTCAACTACTCGAGGCACCAGAGGCTGAATACAGTATCTTTGTGCGCTATGAGGGCGAAGGGTTTCGCGAGACCTTTAAGCGCATTTTAAAAGAGTCGGAATTTAGCCTACCAGGCGAGGATATCGAGCTGGATCTCGACTGTATTATGCGGGTCTTTCAACAGGAGGTCGTCCCTCAGCTACAGAGCCCAGCGGACGATATTAAATTTGATATTTTAGAATCCACTTTTTATCGCAGCAAAGCCGCCTACATGGTTGGTCGTGTAGTGGATGGCGATAATATCTTCCCTATGGCCCTGGTTTTTCTCAATACAGAAGAAGGTAGCCTGTATGTTGATACGGCACTGTTCAATGATGACGATCTAAGTGTGGTGTTTAGCTTTACCCGCAACCATTTCATGGTGGATGCACCGCTGCCCTACCAGTACGCACATTTTTTGAAGACGCTGATGCCTCGCAAACTCGACTATGAGATCTATAATTCTCTGGGCTTCCCCAAGCATGCAAAAACCGAGTTTTACCGACAACTAGTGGGCCACTTAGAGAATAGCGATGATAAGTTCATCGTTGCGCCAGGTATCAAAGGGATGGTGATGACCGTATTTACACTGCCCTCCTACAATATTGTGTTTAAAATAATTAAAGATAAGTTCGCTCCGCCAAAAGAGGTTACCCATCAGATAGTACGGGAAAAGTATCGCCTAGTTTCACGCCATGACCGTATCGGACGAATGGCTGACACCCAGGAATTTGATAATCTGGTCTTTCCTTTAAATCGTTTCTCTGATGCGCTAATTGAGGAACTGCAAAAAGTGGCCAAATCCTCCATTGAAATGCGGGGAGACAAGTTAGTTATCAAGCACCTTTACACAGAGCGCTACATGACACCGCTCAATATCTTTCTTGAGAGCGCCGATGACGAGCAGATTCGCAGTGCCATGGAAGAGTATGGCAACTGTATTAAACAGTTGGCGGCAGCGAATATTTTTCCAGGTGACATGCCGCTCAAGAACTTTGGTGTAACCCGACATGGCCGCGTCGTGTTTTATGATTATGACGAAATCGCGTCGTTGACTGATTGCAACTTTCGGGAAATTCCTCAACCGCGCAATGAACAGGAAGAAATGCAATCAGGTACCTGGTACACAGTTGGGCCCGACGATATTTTTCCTGAGGAGTTTCGGCTGTTTTTCTCTGGCAACACAAAAGCCCGAAAAATGTTTGAAGAAATGCACGGTGAACTCTACGAGGTGGGCTTTTGGACTGACCTGCAGAAGCAGATCCGCAATGGCTATGTGGTGGACGTCTTCCCTTATCGCCGAGCCAAGCGGTTTGATCGCGGCAAAAATGCAGCGGCTCTCGCAGTGTTTTCTGATTAACGGTAAGGCAGGGTTTCCAGTCGCTCTCCAGACCTTATCTCAAGTCCCTCTAGCCCTATAGATTCAATGACCCAGTTATCGTCAAGGCTATCACCCAGGCGAAAACTCCTATTGCCAGCAAACAGGCGATTGGATGAAGAGCCCTCAGAAATATACATATGACCTGAAATAGCTAGATCTGGCAGTGGCACAGACGGGGCCGGCTTGGGGACTATGGGTTCAGGCTCAGACGCCATTTTAGGCTGAACTATAGGGTTAGATATCTGATCAAGCTGTGAGATAACTGAGCTAGTGGGCTCATCGACCGCAGTGATTGGCGACTGAATCTTAAAATTTCCAGAGTAGATAACGAGCGCCACTAAAATCACCAGAGTAACCGCCAGCAACAGCAGATATTTAACGCTGATTGAACTGGATGTTTGTTGGTAGGGGTCCCAGTTAGCGCTGGCAAAGTCATCTAGCTCCTGAGGGTCCTCACGCAACCTATCTCGCTCAGCTTTTTTAAGGGCATCGAGAATATAAGACATTAATTCTGCTCCTGTAACAGCAGTGGCAACTCAGTATTGGTGAGCTGATTAATTCTCATCAGGGTCTCACGCCCCACTACTCCGTCGGCTTTAATATTTTGTTGGCGCTGGAAGTTTAACACCTGCTCCACGGTCGCCTGAGTATAACGACCACCAGTGATAAGAGGCTCTGTGGTCGGGTCAATGGCAAGAAGTTTATCCTGCAACCAGGCTATTGCCTGCGGGTCTCTGTCGCCCAATTTAAGGGTTTGAACCGACTCGGGAGGTTGCCACAAATAGATGAATCGGCCAGACCAGTATTGAGCAAATTCCTGATGGTTAAGCTGCAATTCCTTACCACCCTGAGCCAGAATCAATATCTGGCCGTCGGCCCGAGTTAACAGGTAACTTTTAAGATAGCCAGTTGGCTCTTGCAACCAAAGAATTCCCGGGCGATTAATTTTCTCTAAATCTGCAATCTCGGCCCCATCTATAACCTCTGCTCGCAACCCATAAAAAGCGGCTCGACTGACAAATTCCTGCTCCGAAAAAATCTGACTTTCAGCGACAGACCAAAGCGCAAACAACCCGGCAAATGGATTAACGCTGAACTGAGAGCCCTCAGCAGGTAAAGAGCCCTCAGCAGGTAAAGAGCCCTCAGCAGGTAAAGAGCCCTCAGCAGGTAAAGAGCCCTCAGCGGATAAAAAGCCCTCAGCGGATAAAGAACCCTCGGCAACCTGAGAGCCCCGACCCAGCCCAGACTTTTCCCCTAAAGCAAGCGGCATACCTGCCTCAAACTGTTCCCCACCACCCTGAGCCTCTGAGGCTAACTCTGATAGCTGAGTATTTACTGACTGCTTAGTAACTTGAAGCATCGACCACTGGATGTTGTAACCCAACCAAATAGCAGCCCCAAGAATAGGTATCGCCAGAAGCCACCATCTACTGATTTTTTGCTCTGTGTTTTGGCTGCCTAAGATTTCTTTGGCAGCCTGCTTGATAAGTTTAGGCGTCACCCGTTGGGTGCCTGCGGCATAGGCCGCCAGCAAAGAGTGCTGACATACTAGGTTAATCAGCCTAGGGACACCCCCGGTCAGTCGGAACAGCACCGCCATGCAGTTGCGATCAAACAACGGGCTTTTAGCGCCAGCGCGATGGAGCCGGTGATTGACATAATTAGATAGTTCGTCTTTTTCCAGGGGCAGAAGATGAAATCTAGATATTACCCGCTGGTTTAGCTGGCGCAGCCCCTTTTGAGCTAGAGTCTCCAGTAATTCCGGCTGACCAACCAGCAGTATATGCAGTAACTTGTGAGTTTGGGTTTCAAGGTTACTCAGTAACCGCAGAGCCTCTAACACCTCGGCGGTAAGGTTCTGGGCCTCTTCAATCACGATAAGTGTCTTCTTGCCCTCAGCATGAGCCTGCAGAAGATCCTGATTGAGAGAGTCAATACAGATTTTTGAAAATGATAATCCCGGGGAATCGGGCAAATCTATGCCTAGCTCATGGCAGATACTTGCCAGCACATCACCGATCTCAAGTTTGCTATTGAGCACATAGGCCACGCGCACATGGGCTGGCAGCCTCTTGAGCATGGTGCGGGTCAATGTGGTTTTACCCGTACCCACTTCGCCGGTGAGCAATATAAAGCCACCCTCGCGATCAAGGCCGTATTTGAGATGGGCTACGGCCTGACGATGATGGTTACTGGGATACAGAAACCCAGGGTCTGGAACTATAGAGAAAGGCTCTTTGGTAAGGCCAAAATGCTTGAGATAAATACTCATAGCGCAAGGTTACTCTTGGTCCTGCTCCTTTATAAAATCTTCCAGCTGCTCTGCGAGTGCGCCTTCGTTTTTACCGGTTAAATCTCTGGTAATCAGGTGCTCAAATTTTTCTTTTGATAGCTTTCGCGCATCCTCAGCAGTGCGAATAATTGTTGGTCGGATAAACATCATTAATACCGACTTGCTGTTCGCTTTATTGGAAGAGCGAAAAAGCTGACCCAGCAGGGGAATATCCCCCAGCAGAGGTACTTTTGACGCCGTATTGTCAGTCTGATCCTCAATCAAACCACCCAGAATCAGCAGCTCACCATCTTGGATCATTACATTGGTTTGCATTGTGCTTTTCGAGGTGGTTTGCAGGCCGGGCTCACCACTCTTCACCTTGGAAGACTCCTGCTCTATCTCGAGACGCACACCGTTGCCCTTGCTAATCTGGGGCTTAACCTTGAGCATCACACCAACTTCTTCGCGGTTGACCGTAGTAAAGGGGTTGCCGCTAGAGCTATTACTACTGATACTAGAAAAACTTCCTGTTACAAAGGGCACCTCTTCACCAACACTCAACACTGCCTCTTCGTTGTCCAAGGTCACTACAGAGGGTGTAGAGAGAATATTGGTAGCGCCATCCTTTTTCAGGGCCTGAATCAATACGCCCATGCCTTTGCCAGTATTGGGGTCAAAGTCGCCAGCAACACCAAGTGCTGATTGCGGCAATGCGCCAATCGCAGAGGTTAGAGTGGCTGCATCTGGTGTGCCATCAATACCCACCCCGAGTAGAGACGCTAGCAGCTGGTCAAAATTAGTTAGGTAACCACCTCGGCTCTTGCTGGTATAGGCCAGCTCTGTACTTAGAACTTTGGCCTGAGTCTCTGATAATTCTGCAATAACAGCCTCTATCAACACCTGTGGCCTTGATAGATCTAGCTTGCTGACCACGTTTTGGATTTCACGAATAACCGCGGAGGGTGCAGCAATAACTAGGGCGTTATTTAACTCATCAATTTCAATTTTATAGGCGGTTTTGTTGCTGCTCTTGGCACCAGCCTCTCCAGCGAGACGCAAAAATATATCTGATTGCAACATGCCTTCTACTATGGGCTTCATCTCTGAGGCTCTTGAGTAGTCGAGATAGATAACCTCGACACTACCCTTCTTCGTTGAGGGTAAATCCAGAGTTTTAAGCATGGTTTTGAAGGCGGCGCGGGCAATACTTGGGCCGCTGACGATCACGCGATTATTCAGACCATCTTCGACCAGAGAGAGGTCTTGCTTTTGCAACTGTTTAAGCTGACCAGCAATATGCACGGCTTCCGCTGCAGAGATGTGCTCGAGATTGATCACTTCCACAATGGTCTGATCCGGGTCATCCATTTCGTTAAGCAGGCTTTTTATCTGTTCAACATTGCTGCGGATATCAGAAATAACCAGATAGTTACTCTGATTAAACGCCTGAAGGCGAGCGCCGTTACTCATCATAGGCTTGAGAACAGGGACTAACGTAGCGGCTGGTACATACTTGACTTTTAACAGCTCGGTGGTGAGTTTGTTATCTCCAAGACCACCAGCAAAGCTAAAGGCCTGATTAAAGGGCACAACGCGAGTGACCGCACCATCCTCTACCGCCTGAAACCCCTGAACCTGAATCGCTGAAAGCACGGCCTGATAAAGCAGTGACGAATCGATTGGCTCTGGTGCGATAATCGTTACCTTACCCTTAACCCGAGGGTCCAATACAAAGGACTTGCCGGTAATTTCTGCAACACTCTCAATCACGCTGCGGATATCAGCATCGCGAAAGTTGATGCGCACCTGCTCTTCAGCTGAAGCCTCTGCCAGCAGGGCAAAAGTGACAATTACAGGGCCTAGCAAGCCAAGTAGCCTGCGCAGTTTACTTTGATGACCAACTGCCATAGTTCTATTTCGCGTTGTTATTGTACTTTTCATTTTATCTGGTTAATCCAAGGTTCGGTAACATTTTAGCCGACAGGCTGGCGGCATTGACATAGATCGTCTCTTGCTGGCCCTCACGCATGATGGTAACTGGTAAGCTGGTGTTGGTACTGTAGCTCAGCCATTGAGCTGGGTCAGCCAGAAGGTCCTGCACTGACATACCATCGACCTCCAAGACCACATCACCATCGCGAATGTCAGCCATGGCACTTATCTCGCTGGACAGGTTATTGAGCTTTAATCCTGCACCGCCACCTGCACTCACCGGAACGGCACCAAACATGTTGGCTAAGGCAAACCCTTCCTGAGGTTCAGGCTCAGCTTCGGATACAGAGGCTTCAACCTCTTCAGTCTC
>Ga0066605_10002448_pt1 | contig 11755 bp, 10 predicted proteins | sample SaaInlLV_DNA_10m_FD_60385 | JGI IMG/M metagenome (GOLD analysis project Ga0066605, IMG submission 60385) | Marine microbial communities from expanding oxygen minimum zones in the Saanich Inlet - SI075_LV_DNA_10m | ecosystem: Environmental > Aquatic > Marine > Unclassified | place: British... | reverse complement strand
GGTTGCGGCTGTTTGTAGATGGGTTGATGGAATATGATGTCAATCTGGCCGAAGACGAACAAAATTCAATCGATGGTGAATGTGCCGCGCGTGGTATCAGCGTTAGTGAATTGCTGGAAAAAACAAGTAGGACGCTTTCTGGCCTGTCGAAATGCGCTTCGCTGGTGCTGTCGCCGCCTAGCGATGCGGCGCTTCAGCATTTTGAATTTGTGCCGATTGGAGATAATCGGGCGCTGGCGGTGCTGGTGCGCGCCGATGGTCAGGTGGAAAACCGGCTGATTGACTTGCCTGTCGGGGTGCCTGCCAGCTTGCTGACCCGCGCCAATAATTATATGAATGCAAAACTTGAAGGCAATAATATGGCCGCGGCTATGCATCTGATCCGCAGTGAAATTGCCGCCAGCAAAGCCGAAATTGACGAGCTGACCGCATCGCTTGTCGAACAGGGGCTTGGATTATGGTCGGATGGCAAAGGTGATGAAGGCGCGGCACTGATTCTGCGTGGCCAGTCAAATTTGCTTGAAGATGTGCAGGATGGCGATGATCTGGCGGAAATACGTGGTTTGTTCGATGCGCTGGAAGCCCGCGAAAACGCCTTGCGTCTGCTGGATGCGACCAAGGATGGGGACGGCGTGCAGATTTTCATTGGTGCCGAAAATAACCTGTTCACCAATACGGAATGTTCTCTGGTGATCGCCCCCTATCGAAGCGCCAGCCGTTCGATCATTGGTGCGATTGGCGTGATTGGCCCGCGCCATATGAATTATGCCAAAATCATTCCGATGGTTGATTATACCAGCCGCGCGATTGCCCGGGTGCTTGGCCGCTAGGCGATCATCTAGCTAGAATGCCGAGGATAGGTTGGTCAGCATTTCATTCCATATATGGGTAAGTTGCTGGCCTGTCTGACTGGCGAGTTCGGATAGCGCATCAAGATCAAGCGCAATCATATTCTGGGACAATAGGACGCCAAGCGCGATACCAACGCCGACGCCAACCGCAATCGCAATCGTCAGAATGCTGATGCGTGTTCGGGTGCGGGATTTGGATGCTGGTCTGGAGGTGCTAAGAGCTTTGGGCGGGGATTTTAACTCAGGCGGCAGGGGCGGCAAATCAGCATGGCAGGCCGGACAGCTGAATTTATGACGTGCGCCCGCCGCATCAATATCAGGGATCAGCACCGGTATATCACATTGAGCGCATTCGATCTGGCGGTTTGAGCGGGTTATATTGTCTTGGCGCCGCGGCGTGGGATCATCCGAATCAAGCGGGGGGGCAAAGAAAAACCCACCACAAGCATGACAGGCAATCGGCATGTTTTCATATTGGCTCAAGGCATTTGGGATGTTGGCTTCATCATCACAATGTGGGCATTTCAAGAGCATTTTGTCGTCCTTTAGCAACCATAGCCGTCATTAAGGCAAGTCATAACGGTGCGCGGCATATCATGCTGACATTTACGATATTTCGCCAATCATAATATGTAATAGCGGTAAATCATGAAAAAGACGTTAATTAGATGATTGTTTGGTATTTGGGGATGCGATCATCATTGGCGTCTAGCGATCAGATGCGGGCTTATCTTCCTGCGTGGCCTGTAATTCCTGCGTGGTCTGTAATTCCTGCAATGTGCTTTTGACAGTCGATTGCACCAGATTGGATAATTCTTCGCGGATAACCGATTTAACCGTGTTGGCCACAAGATTGTTCAGATCAAGCAAATCAATCTGGGCAGGCGTTTTTGCCAATATAGCCGCATTGTCAGCCGTGTCCGATGTGGTGGGGGATGCGGGGGACGCGGTGGTGGTTGATGTTTCGGATGGGTCAGCTTTGCTGACCGCTTCGGCAATGTCGGCCATAACGCTTTCGATCTGGTCATTACCAGCGACGATACTGTCCAGCGGGGTTGTCGCAACAATGTCATCAACCGCCCGTTTGACAACATCTTCAAGTTCGGCATCAGAAATCTGCCGTGATCCGTTATCATAGGCAGGCACAGGCGGTGCGGTTGGCAATACCGATTCTGGCGCGGCGCTATCTTTATCATCCTGAAGACCCTTATCATCTTCAGGATCTTTATCATCTTCAAGATTGGCCGCCATTGACCGCAACATTTCGATCCGGTCAAAGACAGGCGTCTGCGCGTCGGCATTAGGCGCGTCGGCATTAGGCGCGAGAGGCCTATCTGTTTTGGGGGTATCTGTTTGGGGGGTATCGGCACGCATCGCTGTCGGGCGTGTGGCCATGGGAATATCGGCTGTCATAGGGGGTTCGGATTTGACAATGGCAACCATTGGCACGCCATCGCCAATGACAGTCTCGGCCTCTTTATAAAGAGCCTCAATAGATTTCAACGCTGCGGTGCCACGCATTGCTTTACCGACCTACCAGTTATCAAAAGGATATTAAGACGATTATTAAGACGATATAGGGTCTTAAAAGGCCTCATCTTGGATATCAAATTTAAGAATACGTCATATTTTTGTCATTTTGCCAGCATTTTTCACTCTGATGGTGCCGGAAAATTGACAGATTTTGCCTGTCAGCCTGTTTCATTACCCCTTATTAACCTGATGGCGCATGGATAAATATCCATGAAACCAACTTTTTACGGCTGTTTTTGGGTCATTTTGCCAATAAAAAGCAAGAAGTGCGACATTCTTGCACATTTCCTGTCTTCTACCTCTTGGATAGGCGCCCAAGGATGCCTAAATAGCGGTACAACATCTGATTCGCCTGAAGGACCACCGATGAACGAGAATGCTAAAGACAAAAAAGCTGTCGATGATGACGCTATAGCCAAAATGACAGCCTCGCAGGATGATGCTGATACCAAAACAATTCTGCCAGATGATGGCAGTCTGGAAGCGGTGCTTGCAGATGCTATTGAAACAGCGCCAGATGCCGATGCAGATGGTGAAGCAAATGCGGAGATTGATCCTTATGATCAGCTTCTGGCCGAACGCGATGCGTTGAAAGACCAGCTTTTACGCGCGCTGGCCGAAAGTGAAAATACCCGCCGCCGGAGCGAGCGTGATGTGCAGGCGGCCAAAAAATACGGCCATACAGGCCTAGCGCGGGATCTTGTCGGTGCGATTGATAATCTGGCGCGTGCGCTTGATATTATGAAAGAAGATGATTTCAAGACAGGTAGTTTAAGCGAAGCCATGTCAAATGTGCTGACAGGCATTGAACTAAGCTGGACCGAAATTATGTCGATCACCGAAAAGCACGGTATCAAGCAGATTAATCCAGCTGGTGAAAAATTCGATTATAATTTTCATCAAGCGATGTTCGAAGTGCCTACAGCCGAAACACCGCCCGGGATGGTTGTTGAGGTTCTGCAACATGGTTATGTCCTGCATGACCGTTTATTGCGCCCAGCCATGGTAGGCGTATCAAAAGCACCAGATGATGCCGTCAAAGATGATGATAATAAGACCAAAGCGGAAGATAGCGCGGGAAGTGAAGGTGCTGACAACAAGGGTACATGATGCCCCCTTGTATGACAAAATTTCACAACTATATGACTGATATAAACGACATTTAATTCACCAAGCGGGCGAAAACATGCGATCGCAAGTGAAATTTAGAGGCCTGGCCAGCGTTAATGAGCCACCCTCTTGGAAGAAAGGAGATTAAAATGGGAAAAGTAATTGGAATTGATCTGGGAACAACAAATTCATGCGTAGCGGTGATGGATGGTTCCGAAGCCCGCGTTATCGAGAATACCGAGGGGGCACGTACAACACCATCGATGGTTGCCTTTGTCGATGATGAAGAAAGACTGATCGGTCAGTCAGCAAAACGGCAAGCTGTGACCAACCCCGAAAATACATTATTTGCGATCAAGCGCCTGATTGGCCGCCGCAATAGCGACAAGATCACAAAGGATTTTGCCAAGCTGGTACCGTATGATCTGGTAGCGGCCAAAAATGGTGATGCCTGGGTCAAGGTCAAAGATGAAGAATATTCACCAAGCCAAATTTCAGGTTTTGTTCTGCGCAAGCTGAAAGAAGATGCCGAAGCCTTTTTGGGCGAAAGCGTCACGCAAGCGGTCATCACTGTCCCAGCCTATTTCAATGACGCCCAGCGTCAGGCGACCAAAGATGCTGGCAAGATTGCCGGTCTGGAAGTGCTACGGATCATCAATGAGCCAACCGCGGCGGCATTGGCCTATGGGCTTGACCGGAAAGAGTCCGGCCTGATTGTTGTCTATGATCTTGGCGGTGGTACGTTTGACGTATCGGTTCTGGAAGTTGGCGACGGCGTGTTCGAAGTTAAATCAACCAACGGTGATACATTCCTTGGTGGTGAAGATTTTGACCATAGCATCATCGATTATCTGGCAGACGAGTTCAAGAAAAGCGACGGTGTCGATTTACGCAAAGACAAGCTGGCTTTGCAACGGCTTAAAGAAGCTGCCGAAAAAGCCAAGATCGAGCTTTCATCATCTTTGCAGACCGATGTGAATTTGCCCTTTATCACAGCAGATGCATCAGGTCCGAAGCATATGAATATCAAGCTGACCCGCGCCAATCTGGAAAAGCTGGTAAGCAAGCTGGTTCAGCGTACCTTGAAGCCATGTCAGGCCGCATTGAAAGATGCTGGTGTGACAGCAAGCGAGATTGACGAAGTCATTCTTGTTGGTGGTATGACGCGGATGCCGAAAATCATCGAAACAGTGTCCGAATTCTTTGGTACGGAACCACATCGCGGCGTGAATCCAGATGAGGTTGTGGCATCGGGTGCGGCAATTCAGGCAGGTGTTCTGACCGGTGATGTGAAAGACGTATTGTTGCTGGATGTGACACCATTGTCATTGGGCATCGAAACATTGGGCGGTGTCTTTACCCGTCTGATTGATCGCAATACCACGATCCCGACGAAGAAAAGCCAGGTCTTTTCAACTGCGGATGACAATCAGTCGGCAGTAACGATCTCGGTCTATCAGGGCGAGCGCGAAATGGCGTCAGATAACAAGCATCTTGGTCAATTCAATCTGGAAGGTATTTCGCCAGCGGCACGTGGTGTACCGCAGATCGAAGTGACCTTTGATATTGATGCCAACGGTATTGTCAAAGTCAGCGCCAAAGACAAGGCAACAGGCAAAGAACAGGAAATCCGCATTCAGGCCTCAGGTGGTCTGGATGATTCGGAAATTGACCGCATGGTTAATGAAGCCGAGGAAAATGCCGAAGCCGACAAGACGCGACGTGAAGAGGTCGAAACCCGCAATCAGGGTGAAGCATTGACACATGGCGCCCAAAAGGCGATCGACGATCTTGGCGATAAAGCCGATGCAGATGCCAAAGCCGAAGTCGAAGCCGGCATTGCCGCTTTGAAAGAAGCGCTTGAAGGCGATGATATGGAAGCTATCACATCAAAATCTGCCGAACTATCTCAGGCGATGATGAAGATGGGCGAAGCAGCCTATGCCGCGGGACAGGATGAAGAGGATGCACCTGAAGCCACGTCAGCTGAATCTACGGATGAGAGCGTTGTCGATGCGGAATTTGAAGAAGTCGATGGCGACGCTGACGCCAAAAGCAAATAACACTTAAACTTAAGTAAACGCTGGGGTAGGTTACACCCCGGCGTTTTTTCTAAGGCGTTTTTCTAATTTAAACGGCATCGGCACTTACCATGAGTAAACGTGATTTTTATGAGACTCTGGGCGTATCCAAGGACGCTGATGAGAAGGCTTTAAAAGTTGCCTATCGCAAACTTGCGATGGAAAACCATCCGGATCGCAATCCTGATAATGAAGCCGCGGCGGATCGCTTTCGCGAAGCCAGCGAAGCTTATGATGTTTTGAAAGACCCGCAAAAACGTGCCGCCTATGATCGCATGGGTCATGCCGCTTTTGATAATGCGGCTGGTGGTGGTTTTGGTGGCGGCGGTTTTGGCGGCGGTGGCGGCTTTTCCGATATTTTCGACCAGATGTTTTCGGAATTTTCCGGTGGTGGCCGACAACAAGCCGACACCAGTGGCAATGATCTGCGGTATGATATGAGCATCTCGCTTGAGGATGCCTTTAGCGGTGTGCAACGCGATATTAGTATTCATGTGCCGGTTAGCTGTGACAGTTGTTCAGGATCAGGCGCGGCCGAAGGCAGCAAGCCAAGCACCTGTGGCACTTGCGGCGGGTCAGGCCGGGTGCGTGCCCAGCAAGGGTTTTTTGCTGTCGAACGTACCTGTAATGCGTGTCAGGGCATGGGTCAGGTGATTTCAAACCCATGTAGCACATGCCGTGGTGATGGCCGCGTGCAACAGCAAAAGACGCTGGCTGTTTCGGTGCCTGCCGGTGTTGATAATGGCACGCGAATCCGTCTGACAGGTAAAGGCGAAGCAGGAAGCCGCGGTGGGGCGGCTGGTGATCTGTATATTTTCATCAATATCAGCCCGCATCCGATCTTTTCACGCGATGGCACCAATGTGATGGCCAAGATTCCCGTGCCGATGACAGTGGCGGCGCTGGGCGGTACGATTGATGTGCCAACATTGGCGGGCAAGATGGCGCGTCTTACGATTGATGCCGGCACCCAGTCGGGGCGGCGTTTCCGCATGCGCGGCAAAGGTATGCCAGCACTGCGGCGCGGTAATACGGGTGACCAGATCGTCGAAGTACAGATTGAAACCCCCACCAATTTGACCAAAAAGCAAAAAGAACTGCTGACAGCCTTTTCAAAGGCAGGGGAAACCAGCCCCGAGTCGGCCAGCTTTATGGAACGTGTCAAACGTATCTGGGCCGAAGATTAGAGACTCATATTCGGCCATGAACATGACGCATAGCGCTTGTTCATCTGGATGTGGACGTTATAGTCTTGGATGACAGGTCAAAAGGATTCCGGATGATGAGCATAGCAGACAGTATCAAACTTTCTATTCCAGGTGGGTCTGGCCGCATGGGGAATATGCTGATCCGTGAAATTGCGGCGGCAAGTGATCTGATGTTGCATGCGACAAGCGATCGTCCCGAAAGTGCATCGATTGGCAAGGATTCAGGTGAATTGGCAGGCATTGGTGCCAATGGTGTGATGATTAGCGCTGAATCAGCGGCGTTGGTGGGCGGTGATGTGATGATTGATTTTACCAGCCCTGCCGCCAGTATGATCCATGCCGAACTGGCCGCGCAGCATAATATGGCGATGGTGATTGGCACCACCGGACTTAGTGCCAAGGACGAAGCCCGACTTGCCGAGATTGGCACCCAGATTCCGTTGGTCTATTGCGCGAATACGTCGGTAGGTGTGACCTTGTTGCGCGCGCTTGTCGAACAGGTTGCGGCGCAACTTGTCGAAGGCTGGGATATAGAAATCCTGGAAACGCATCATCATCATAAGGTTGATTCGCCATCAGGTACGGCATTGGCGCTTGGCAAAGCGGCGGCCAAAGGGCGCGGCGTTGCGCTTGAGGATGTGTCGGATATTGTGCGTGACAGCCAAGCTGGTGCCTCGCGGAATGGCGTGCGCAAAGCAGGCGATATTGGCTTTGCCGTGATGCGTGGCGGTGATGTGACAGGTGAACATAGTGTGACCTTTTTTGGCGCGTCGGAACGGATCGCGCTGACACATATGGCAACTGACCGCGTGGTGTTTGCCAAAGGAGCGATTCGCGCGGCGCGTTTTGCGGCGGCGGCGGATATTGGCTTTTATAATATGGAAGATGTTTTGCGCGGGTAACGCATCATCCACCAAGCAAAGCGTAGATTGATAAGATGATCGCGGATTATATAAGCATCATCCACCAAGCAAAGCGTAGATTGATAAGATGATCGCGGATTATATAAGCATCATCCACCAAGCAAAGCGTAGATTGATAAGATGATCGCACTATAATAATTCCATCATCCAGCTGGAACAAAGTAATGGCCGAATTATGATTCAGGTTTTGTGACCTGTGCCATGGTCGCTTTCCAATGCCGACGACATAGCGTGACATATTTGTCATTGCCGCCGATCTCGATTTGCGCGCCGTCAGTAATCGGGGTGCCATCAGCATCCTGGCGAACAACCATCGTGGCTTTGCGCCCGCAATGACATATCGTGCGGATTTCACGAAGCACATCGGCAATCGCCAGCAAGGTGGCACTGCCATCGAAAAGCTGTCCCTGAAAATCGGTGCGTAATCCATAACACATGACCGGAATAGCCAGATCATCAGCGATGGCGCTTAACTGCCAGACCTGGGCAACGGATAGAAACTGCGCCTCGTCAATCAAGATACAGGCAAAGTTGGTATCCTGTGACAGACGTTCGACAAGGGCGAAAATATCAGTGCTGTCATCGAACATTTCGGCGTCAGCCTGCAAGCCAATGCGGGAGCCAATCTTGCCTTTGCCATTATCGCCCTGGGCGATCCGGTCATCAAGACGTGCGGTGAGCAATAATGTGTTCATGCCGCGCTCGCGATAATTATGCGACGCCTGCAACAGAATGGTCGATTTGCCTGCATTCATTGCCGAATAAGAAAAATATAATTTTGCCATGTGATCGTGTGATAAATTTGGTTAGCTTGTGAATGGTAAATATAGGTCGTTGCGGCTAAGATAACGGTTCATACGCTATCTGAATATGCGTGGGTAGGTGACAATCTGATTTATAGTGCGTTACATGGTTTTGATTATAACGCCCCTATGAGTGACGAAAAGGTTTTTTATGACAAGTAATCTGCATATTCTTGAACATCCGCTGGCGACGCATAAATTAGCGATCCTGCGAGACAAAGATACACCATCAGCATTGTTCCGTACAACGCTGGCACAATTATCATGGTTGCTGGCCTATCCAACCTTTGCCGCGCTAAAGCTGACGCCGCGCCAGATCAACACCCCGCTGGAGCCGATGATGACAGCCAGCTTGCCTGATCCGGCGCCATGTCTGGTGTCAATATTACGGGCAGGTAATGGCCTGGTTGATGGATTCAGCCAGCTTTGCCCCGAAGCCAGTATCGCGCATCTGGGTCTGTATCGTGATGAAGATACCTTGCAGCCAGTGTCTTATTATACGTCGGTGCCACAAGATATTGCCACGCGGCAGGTTATTCTGGCCGATCCGATGCTGGCCACGGGCGGCAGTGCGATATTGGGCATGGAAAAGCTGGTCGAGATGGGCGTTACAGATATTGTATTTGCCTGTCTAGTGGCATCGCCCGAAGGCGTCGCGTCATTGCATGATGCGTTCCCTGATCTGCCGATTTTCACAGGCTGTCTTGACCGCGAGCTGAATGAAAAGGGCTATATTCTGCCAGGTCTTGGCGATGCAGGTGATCGTATCTATGGCACCTGATTGGATGATGCTGGTCTAATCCGCGATCATCTTGTCACCATCGCTTCGCTTGGTGGATGATGCTTGATTCATTATTTTTTGGGCGCGATCATCTTATCAATCTACGCTTCGCTGCGATTGGATGAAGCTTGATTCATGCCGCGATCATCTTTCGGCCTTCGATGCTCTCAGGCCGGATGATGCTTGATTTATGCCGCGATCATCTTATCAATCTGCGCTGCGCTTGATTGGATGATGCTAGGACAAATTTTCGGGGCCGAAACTATGCGGTAATAAATCAGCCAGCGTAAAGCGTTGCTGTTCGCCACCAGGATTGGCGATGATGATGATGGTATCTGGCGCGGCAAATTCGCGGATCCGCTGACGACAGCCACCGCATGGTGTACACAGGATTTCACCATCTTCAGACCCACCTGCCACAGCAATCCGTTCAATATGAGTGCCGCCAGCATTGACCATCATGGCAATCGCCGACGTTTCGGCACAAATACCATTCGGATAGGCAGCATTTTCAACATTCGCGCCGCAATGAATCTGCCCGTTTTCATCAAGAAGCGCCGCACCAACGGCAAAATCCGAATAGGGCGCATAGGCACGTGTCATGGCATCAATGGCCGCGGCGATAAGCGTGCTGTCAGAGATAGGGGTGTGCGTGGCCATCTAGCGTTCCTTTATATAGGGCTGGCCGATGGCCCGCGGTGGCACCGCCCGCCCGACAAGACCGGCCAGCAAAATGACCGTCATCAGATAAGGCATTGCCAGAATCAATTCGACAGGTGCGGCGCCAATAAGCGGCAATTCGACACCTTGCAGGCGCGCGGCAATCGCTTCGAGAAAGCCAAATAACAAACAAGCCAGCAAGGCACCACGTGGCTGCCACTTGCCAAAGATCATCGCCGCCAAAGCAATATAGCCTTTACCGGCGGTCATCTCGCGGACAAAGCCGCTACCATGCGCGGTTGATAGATAGGCACCCGCAATGCCGCATAAAACACCCGCGATAATCACCGCTTTATAACGAAGCAGACTGACCGAAATGCCCGCGCTGTCAACAGCTTCGGGCTTTTCGCCAACCGCGCGCAAACGAAGGCCGAAGCGGGTTTTCCAGAGTATATAGGAGGTGAAAATAACCGCCAGAAAGCCAACCCAAACCAAGATATTATGTCCCGAGATCAGTTCACGATAGATTGTGCCGATAAAGGGTATATGGCTCACTAAATCGACAAAGGGCAGTTCGGTAGGGGCAAAACGATCTGCGCGGGCAAGGTTTGGCGTCTGCCCGCCCTGGCGGAAAATAGCGATGCCGACAGTTACCGTCAGACCCGATGCCAGAATATTTATCGCCAGTCCGGAAATAACCTGATTGCCGCGATGCGTAATACAGGCAAAGCCGTGGATAATCGAAAAGATAACCGAAACGGTGATGCCTGCCAGCAAGCCCAGAACAGGTGAATGCATCAAGCTGGCGGTGGCGGCGGCGGTAAAGGCCGAAAGCAGCATCTTGCCTTCAAGCGAAATATCGATGATGCCGGCGCGCTCGGAAAAAATGCCCGCCATTGCACATAGAATCAACGGGGTCGCCACGCGCAAGGTCGCATCAAGTGCCAGAATAAATTGTAACCAGAGATCGGCTCCCAGATTAACCATGCGCCGCCTCCGTTTTGTCGTCTGTTGCCAGCTTTGAAAATAGCCGTTGCAGAGGTTTCTGGAACATAAAGGATAAAGCGCCCGAAAACAGGATGATCAGACCTTGGATCATCAGCACCATTTCACGGGTAATGGTCGAAAATTCAAAATCAAGTTCGGCGCCGCCTTGATAAAGCGCGCCAAATAACAAGCTGGCCAGAATGATGCCAAAAGGATGGTTGCGCCCCATTAAGGCCACCGCGATACCAGTAAAGCCATAGCCCGACGTGAAGTTGAGAATCACCCGATGTTGCACACCCAGAATTTCGTTGATCGCCATCAAGCCTGCCAGCCCGCCCGAAATCGCCATCGTGATGATGATGATGCGTTCGATTGAAATGCCCGCATATTGCGCCGCTTGGGGGCTTTGGCCAACGGCGCGGATTGCATAGCCAAGGCGTGAGCGCCAGATCAGCACCCAGACACCAACACAGGCAAGCAAAGCAATCACAAAGGACAGATTCAAAGGTGAACGTGCCACGTCAAAGCCAAGACCTTGCAGAATTTCATGAATCATCGGCAAGCTGGCGGCATCGGTGAAAGCGCGCGTTTCGGGTGACATCTGCCCACCCGATTTGAGCATCCCTGCCAGCAGTGACACCATGATCGACGCTGCCAGAAAATTGAACATGATTGTGGTAATCACAATATGACTGCCACGTTTGGCCTGAAGATAACCCGGGATCACCCCCCATAGGGCACCAAAGGCGGCAGAGGCCATGATCGCCAGCGGGATCAACAATAATGCGGGTAGGAAGCTGTCCATCCATAGACAGATC
>Ga0066605_10002438_pt1 | contig 11788 bp, 9 predicted proteins | sample SaaInlLV_DNA_10m_FD_60385 | JGI IMG/M metagenome (GOLD analysis project Ga0066605, IMG submission 60385) | Marine microbial communities from expanding oxygen minimum zones in the Saanich Inlet - SI075_LV_DNA_10m | ecosystem: Environmental > Aquatic > Marine > Unclassified | place: British... | reverse complement strand
CACAAAACCAGCCAAGTTTATGACAAAACACGCACCGCCGGCGGTATTGAGATAATACTAAAAGCAATGGAGGAAGGAAATCTACCATTGAGTGAACAGGTATTGCTGGACGCGGGTTGTGGCACTGGATTGTATTCAGTGGCTCTGGTAAACGAAGTAAAGCACATTGAGGCAGTAGACCTAAACGCAGGAATGCTGGGCATGGCACAAGAGAAACTGCAGTCAGAAGAAAAGCAAGGTCAAATTAGTTTTCACCAGTCTGCAATCAACTCATTACCATTGCCTGATAAAAGCGTAGATGCAGTCATGATAAATCAGGTTTTACACCATCTACCTGACGATGCTGATTCCGGCTGGCCGGAACATAAGAAAGTTTTTAATGAATTTTTTAGAATACTTAAACCCGGCGGCAGACTGATTATCAACAGTTGCAGTCCGGAACAGCTCGAACTCGGCTTCTGGTTTTACCACTTAATTCCGGATGCGATCAAGGCTGTACAGGAAAAGACAATTGGCATTGATACTATGGCAGATCAGTTGAAAAGTATCGGTTTTTCTGAACCAAGACAAGAGGTTCCTCTGGATTTGATTTTACAGGACGCATCATACTTTTATGCTGACGGGATCCTTGATCCTGACTGGCGGAGTGGTGATTCTATCTGGAGTCTGGTTGAAGATAAAACGCTGACAGACGTGCTGGAAAAAACGCAGAATCTACAAAAAAGCGGAAAACTAGAAAACTTCATGCTGAAGCATGATCAGCCGCGAAAAACTTCCGGACAAGTCACATTCACTGTTGCTGGAAAGCAGCTTTGAAAAAGCAGTTAGAAAAAGCTAACCGGAAGTTTTTTTGCTAAGCAAAGCTCACTTTCGACGTGACAGTGATTGCGCAACTACACAGAGGATTTCAAACATCAGAGTCGCACCTGTCAAGGCAGTGTTGCCGGTAGGATCAAAAGGTGGTGCTACTTCAACTAAGTCTCCACCAATAAGATTTAGTTCTCCAAGTTCACGAATCATCAATTGCGCTTCCAGATTACTGAACCCTCCGATTTCCGGAGTTCCAGTACCCGGTGCATAAACCGGATCAAGTCCATCAACATCAAAACTAAGATACGCCGGTTCATTACCAACAATTGATTTTGCTTCGTCAATTACGGCTTTCCAACCACGTTCGAAAAACTCTTCAATGTAAATCACACGCATTCCGGAGTCATGGCTGAATTTCCAAAGATCCGGATCATTGAGTGAACCTCTTATACCAATCTGAACTGTGCGTTTTGGATCAAGCAGGCCTTCCTCAACCGCCCTTCTGAATGGAGCACCATGATGAAATTTGGAGCCAAGATAGTCATCACCTGTATCACAGTGCGCGTCAAAGTGTACCATCCCGACAGGTCTTTCCGCTGCAATTGATCTGAAAATGGGTAACGTAACTGAGTGGTCACCGCCGGCTGAGACAGGTACTGCACCTGACTCATGAATCTCACGGAAACAACTTTCGATTTCCTGATGGCTTTGCTCAAGATTAAAAGGGCTTTCGACCCAGGCATCACCTACGTCTGCAATCTTTGCCAGAGCATAGGGATTTACGCCGGTAACAGCATTCATTTTTCGGATCAAACTACTCTGGTTCCGGATTTCACGCGGACCGTGCCTTGCTCCAGGACGATTCGTCACCCCTCCATCGAAAGGTACTCCGACCAGAGCGATATCAAGTCCGGCGGCAGATTGCTGCAATGGTGTCCTAAAAAAAGTTGGGATTCCTGTATAACGTGGATGGAGTTGAGCGTCTTCAAACTCCGGATATTGAAAAGTACGTGTCATATTACCTCATACATTTGAAAAAGGATTAGTGCTTCTAACCCCAGATTTTACTATTTTTCCAGGTTTGTAAAGCGAATAATTACTTTTGAGTATTTGCAAAATAAATTTATGAATTTTCTCTATTCATTTTCGGATTTGATCTGGCCTTCAAGATTCGTAGGTGCAAAGATATTTTGGTATTGATTTTCAGTATTTTTCTTAGTCACAGGATTAGTTTCTTCAGATTCCACCTGACCCTCAAGATTTGTTGGCGCAAAGATGTTTCCATACTGATTAGTTCCAGGCGCAGCCTTTTTTGTAGTTACAGTTGAAGGAGAAGCAGTGTCAGTTTTTTGTGCTTCCAGTTTCTTTTCCATCTCAACCCTGCGTATTTTACTAAGTTCCGCCTGATGTTTTCGTTTTTCTTCGGAGACTTCAATTTTGCATTGTTGTACATCATATCCACGTGCCATCCACGCCGTTGTGAGACCTGCAACAAAAATCAACAATACCATCATAGGTACTGGATTACTCAACAAACCACGTGAAGCAGATTTAACTGAAACTGTTTTTTCTTCTTTCTTTAATGCCAGTTCTTTTGCCTGTTCACGTCGTTTTAGAATTTCGTGAACAAATGCACCGCAGAGGGTAAGAGTTATGATGATAACAGCAAGAGCACTGATTGACGGATTTATGCCGTAACGGACCTTACTCGCTAAAACAGTCGTCAGTGTACTTTCTGAAACAATGGTAAAGACTGTAGTGTTATAATTTTCGAAAGAAGCCAGAAAAGCCAGCACTGCCGCAGAACCTATCGCGGGTTTTAAAAAAGGCAGTAGAATTTTACGAAATGTTTGCACATTTGTAGCACCTAAATCCAGAGCTGCTTCTTCCAGGACAGGGTCAAAACGTTGCAGGCGTGACATGAACACCAGCATTGTGTAAGCTGAAATGAAAGTTGACTGGCCGATTATGGTAAGGAAGATGCCATCATAAAAAAATGATTCGTAATCAACATCAAACATCATCCCCATTCTATCCCAAAAAATAAGTGTTGAGATTCCCAAAACTACACCGGGCACCAAAATGGTTGAGATGGTAAGTGTATAATATACCTGACGAACACGATTACTCAATTGGGCCAACAACAAGGCTCCTGCCAAGCCAATGGGGACTGAAACAAGAACTACTGAGATACCTATGATTAAACTGTTTTTAAACCCAGCCATCATTCTGGCGTCATTTACCAGCACACCGAACCATTCTGTGGAAAAGCAGTCCCATGGAGAAAGTCGTGGAAAACCTGCACTGTTAAAGGCCGTGATACTCATCACTATCAAGGGTCCAAACAGGTAGGCAAAGAATAATACTATGTAGAAGCTGATGAAAAATTTTAAGATAGATGCTGAATTCACCTGCCTATCTCCCCGAATTTAACTTTAAAGACCTTCATGATCAATAAGACAAAAATCACACAGATGACCAGCAGGCTCATTGCATAAGCAGACCCTCTGGGCCAGTTGCTGCCTGTGTTAAACCATTGATAAATAATTTGAGTAAACCACAAACTGCTTGGCCCTCCTATAATTTGCGGTAAAGCTAATGCACCTGCGGAAAGCATAAAAACCATCGTACATCCTGAGGTGATTCCTGGTTTGGCGAAAGGTATAACCACCCGCCAATGTATACGCCACCACGGTGAACCTAAATCACGTGCCGCTTCTATTTGGTTGCGGTCAAGACTTTCAACTGCATTGTAAATTGGAAAAATCATCAACAGAATATAGGCATAACCCAAACCTGCATAAAGAGCGATATTTTCACGAACATAATCAATTGGTTGATCCAATATACCTAGATACAATAATACATTGTTAATTGTTCCTTCTTCACCAAACAGAATCCTGAAAGCAAATGCACGGAGCAGTTCATTGATCCAAAACGGAATTATCAGTGAGAGCATCATCAAACGAGTAATTCCACCTTTTGCAACCTGGGCCAGATAATATGCCACAGGATAACAAAGTATTACATCAAACAAGGTTACAAAGACCGCCGCGAGGATAGTACGTCCGAAGACTGTGACATCTACTACATTGAAGGGATCGGGATTGTTGGGACTGCCAAACAGCAGAAACTTGTAATGCTGCAGTGTATAAACATCTTCCGGACCGCCAATTTTTGAAGGATCAATTTGTGTCCAGTTGAAGCGGAAGGAAAAATCAAACATGAATACCTGTGGTAGTACAAACATAACCACTATCCAGGTAAACGTCATCAACAGCATGTATAATGAAAGGACGATACCGTTGCGTAAAAAGAATTTTTTGAACCAGAGAATCATTTTCCTACTCTGCCGCAAGTGGACCGGAAGGTAGTGCTACTGCCAGTTTTGAGTTAACATTGACCTGGAGTTCAGTGCCTTCATCATAGTCATGTGAAGAACCACTGTTGATCACAGACATTTTAAGTTTCTTATCATTCGGACCACTCAGTATCAAATGCCAGAAATGTCCTTCAAATTCCTGATATACAACTTTGGCTTTAAAAACATTTTTGACAGAATTTTTTCTATTGACGAAACTCATGGATTCCGGACGCGCAAAAACAATCGCCTTGTCTCCTGTGCTTAGTCGACTGCCTTCCGTAAGTGTCGCTTCCAATTCTCCAGCATCTGTCTTAACTATGGTTTTTCCTGCAGAAATTTTACTTACTGTACCGTGAAAAGCATTATTTTCACCAACAAACGAAGCCACAAAAGCAGTTTCCGGATGATCGTAAATCATATTTCCATTACCAACTTGCTCGATGGTTCCTTCACGCATGACCGCAATTCGGTCAGACATTGTAAGCGCTTCTCCCTGATCGTGTGTAATATAAATAAAAGTAATTCCTGCACGCTTTTGAATCTCCCGCAGTTCGGTGCGTAAATGCTGCCTCAACTTCAAGTCCAGTGCAGAAAGTGGTTCATCTAGCAGCAAAACTTCAGGCTCAGCCGCTAAGGCACGAGCTACGGCAACTCTCTGGCGCTGGCCGCCAGACAATTCATTGACCATCTTATCGGCTTGTCCCGGCAAAGCCACCAATTCCAAAAGTTCATCAGCTCGTTTCAGACGCTTGGCTTTACCAACCCCTTTAACTTCTAATGAAAAAGTAATATTTTCCCAAACTGTCATTAAGGGAAAAAGAGCCAAATTTTGGAAGATCAGTGCTGTCGGTCTTTTATTAGGTCCAATTCCAGCCATGTCCTTACCACCGATGTACACCTTGCCTTCCGAAAGTTCCTGAAATCCGGAAATGGCTCTCAACAATGTTGTTTTACCACATCCTGAAGGGCCGAGGAAGCTGAAAAATTCACCGCCTTTGATAGTGATATCCGCATTCTTAACTGCAGTAAAATCATCAAATCTGATCCATATATTTTCAAGTGTAACGTCTGCACTCATGTTTGTTTTGAAGATAACATATTTGCTTCTTTTTCTGTATAATTTATACCTATTTATTGAAATAGCACTTGATACAAGTCCATTAATTTCAATAGACACCAAGCTTAATATAAGCTGTTTTAATTGTGCTAACAAGTAACTGCAGGACTATGCCCCACCGTTACAGAGGGGCAAAATAGTCGTAATTTTCCCAAATCAGAAAAGATCCGGGAGGTGTTTATTATGCGTTGACGAACTTATTACGATACTCTGTTCGTACATCTGCATACCACTGAGGCTCTTTGGGCCACGGCCACAAATTGGCAAGAGATTTTCCAGGATAAATTTGGTTAAACCACTTACCATAATCAGGACTCGCATTTTTATCTGCACCCAATACAGCGGAATTATAACCGTGCTGTCCCCAGCCTTCAATACCACCACCGTCAATAGAGCGACCGGCAGCAACAGCATCAAAACAGAAATCAAGGAAAGCGTATGCCTGATCACTATTTGCTGAAGAAGCTGAAAGACAGAGTCCATCAACCCAGGCAAGTGAACCTTCAACAGGAGCACGGTACACAACCGGCAGCCCCTCTTTCATTTGTACTGTCGGCGGTCCGTCCCATGTTTGACCTACAACAACGCCTTGATTCATGAAACCGGTTTTCTGACTGTCTGCGTCATTCCAGAAAAGTTTTACCTGTTTCTTATTTTTGATACAGAAATCAGTGACTTTTTGCCATGTTTTCCTCATGACAGCTTCGTCATCGTATGCGAGCTTCATAGCACCTGGTTCAAGAGCTCCAGTAGTTTCCATATAAAGTCCAGCACCAAGCATTCCTGAGTGCGGACGCATCATAGTTTTTCCTTCAACATCCGACTGCCAGATATCTCCATAGCTCGGCATTGCCACACCGTCGATGCTTATAGGTGGAGTCCACTTGTCATTGCGCCAAGCAATACCCTCTGTCCCCCAGATTTGTGGAAGCCAGTGAGAACCTTTTCCTCCAAAATTCCACTCATTGTCCCCAACAGCCAACATTGCTGGATTAAGATTTTTGACGTTAGGAATTCGTCCATAATCAATAGGCTGTAACAAACCAAGAGGTTCCCACTGCAGGGAGCGCATATTAGTTGGGCTGCAAATATCAAATCCCCGCCCTTTGGTGGCTTTCATTTTGTTGATGATTTCTTCGTTGGATCCAATGCCAGTAAAGTTCATCGTAATGCCTGTCTTCTCCTTGAAAGCTTTGATAAAACCAGGAGGACAGTAATCGGACCAAAGTAGCACATTTACTTCACCTGAAGATGATAAAGCTTTTTTCGGAAGAATCCACGGACCAACACTAGCGACTGCACCGGTTGCGACAATCCCTTTGACAACCTTTCTACGAGTTATCGACTGGGAGACTGGTTTTTCGTTCTTTTCCATATTTAATCCTGATTTAAGTAGCTTGGTTAATTCCCGAAATAACTTTGTGAACCTACAACTTTTTAGAGGCTCAGACATTCGGAAAATGCCGGATTCATATTTAATTGTGAATCCGTACGTTTTAATCTACAATTCTATAAACTAAGACTTAAAATCTCAGCAAATGTAATTGTGGAATTAATATTTAACATTGAACCTAATTCAAGTCAAGGGAATAATATGGATGACAATTTTCTTGATAAAGGTTCCGCAATGTAGCGTATACTTGTTATTAATGTCCATGACTGAAATTACAAATCATATACCCCGTATGCAAAAAGCTTCTCAGGACTTGACCTTGATTATTGATCCCGGAGACAATTAGTGGATGTTTTTCAGTAGACATAATAAATCTCCCGGAAGTAAACCAGTCATTTTCAGGGATCCTGTGCTTCTTTTCCTCAATTAATATCTGCCAAGATGAAAAAACATTACGGTGCAATCCTGCTTGCCGGTGGACAGTCCTCTCGTATGGGACAGGACAAAGCCGCTCTTGAGATTGAGGGTCAGACTATGCTTGAAAGGCTTTTAGTGACTCTGCGTCCTCTGGTTGCAGAAACAGTTGTAATCCGGGCTGCAGGCCAGACTCTTCCCCGTATTTCTCAGGAACTGAAGGGATGGATCAAGGTTGGCTGGGATGCTGAAGAAGGAAGGGGTCCGCTGCAGGGAATTGTTGATGCTCTACCTCTGTTGAGTTTAGAAGTTGACAAAGTTTTCCTGCTTACTTGTGACTTACCTTATTTAACCCCTGAATGGCTACAAACTTTGCGTGACATCATGACTGACGAATATGACATTGTCTGTACAGAAGAAGATAATATAACAAATCCGCTACTGGCTCTTTATCGACGTCCTGTTCTGGAACCTGCCGCACAACTTCTTGCCTCAGGAAAGAGACGTCCTTTATTGCTTTGGGAAGGCTGGCGCTTGGCCCGTCTCTCTGCTCCGGAGGAAACTCCGTGGATTTGCCGCGATGCAAATACTCCGGAAGAATTCCAAAAAGCACAAACCTATTTTCAAACAAAAAATAATGATTGATTTATACACCAGCGCAACTCCAAACGGTTACAAAATTTCTATCCTACTCGAAGAACTTAAACTGCCTTATAAGGTGATTGCGATTGACCTTGCGACAAAAGATCAGAAAAAACCTGATTACCTTAAACTCAACCCAAACGGCAGGATTCCAACAATAGTTGACCATGATAATGGCGAATTTGCAGTTTTTGAGTCCGGGGCAATCTTAATTTATCTTGCAGAAAAATGTGGAGAATTTCTACCAACTGATCCCAAAGGACGTTCTTTGGTACTGCAGTGGCTGATGTTTCAGATGGGTGGAATAGGTCCGATGCAGGGACAGGCGCATGTTTTTTATCGCTATGCACCGGAAAAAATTGAATATGCAATCAAGCGTTATCAGGATGAAACTTTTCGACTCTACACCGTGCTTGACAAACAGCTTGAAGATAATGAATTTCTAGCTGGCGAACTCTCAATTGCTGACATGGCTGCCTGGCCGTGGGTTCGCGGTTATCTCTGGGCTGGTTTGGAAATTGAAGAGCTTCCAAATTTACGACGCTGGTTGGATGTTTTAGCAGAACGACCTGCTTTTCAAAAAGGCATTGAAGTGCCTTACAAGGTTGATCGAAGTACTACTACGGCAGAGGATGCCCGTGAAAAAGGAAAAAGCATCTTGATCTAAAAAACCTTATGTCAGCCCCTTTACTTTCTGTCAAAAATCTATCAGTAGACTTCACTCAGGGAGAACGTGTAACTCATGCGGTACGTAATGCCTCTCTGCAGTTAAATATGGGTGAGACATTGGCTTTGGTAGGAGAAAGTGGTTCAGGGAAATCAGTCACCGCTCATTCAATTTTGCGTCTCCTGCCGGATTCTGCTTCTCATCATGAAGGAATAATTGAGTTTGAAGGCCAGAACCTGCTCAACTTTTCTGCAGCAGATATTAGAGCAGTAAGAGGTAACCGGATAGGCATGATTTTTCAGGAACCTATGAGTTCTCTGAATCCTTTGCACTCTATTGAAAAACAAATCAGTGAAGTCTTGTTTGTCCATCATGGATTGAGTAACAAGCAGGCCCGTGAGCGTACCCTGGAACTGCTGGAAATGGTGGAAATTCAAAATGCCAAAAAACGTTTAGGTGCGTTTCCTCACGAATTAAGCGGAGGACAACGTCAGCGGGTGATGATTGCCATGGCGCTCGCAAACAAACCTGATTTACTGATCGCAGATGAACCGACTACAGCACTCGATGTAACAGTACAGGCACAAGTTCTTCAACTCCTGAGGCAACTGCAGGAGCAATTTAAAATGGCTATCCTCTTGATTACACATGATCTTGGGATTGTGCGTCATCATGCAGACAGGGTTGCAGTCATGACTCAGGGCGAAATTGTTGAAACAAACGTGACCGAACCTATTTTTTTAGCACCGCAGCACTCCTACACAAAACAATTACTAGCGTCAGAACCAAGCGGAAACCCTGTTCCAATCTCAGCATCCGCGCCGGTTTTTGTCTCAGTCAATAACTTGAAGGTCTGGTTTCCTATCCAGAAAGGAGTTTTAAAACGTACGGTAGATCATGTAAAAGCAGTTGATGGTGTCTCTTTTGAAATCCGTAAAGGACACAGCCTCGGTGTAGTTGGAGAAAGCGGATCCGGAAAATCAACTCTCGGACTTGCTTTGCTGCGTTTAATAAAAAGTGAAGGTTCAATTCAATTTGGAGATGTACAGCTGAACACCTTGAATCAGCAACAGATCACACCGATTCGGAAGGCAATGCAAATTGTATTTCAAGATCCATACGGTAGTTTGAGTCCACGGATGACAGTAGAACAAATAGTCGCGGAAGGTCTTGAAATTCACAATCTTGAGGATCAGCAAAAGCATCAGCAAAAAATCGTACAGGTTCTGCAAGAAGTCGGTCTGGATCCGGAATTGAGACACCGATATCCTCACGAATTTTCCGGAGGTCAGCGACAGCGAATTGCAATCGCACGTGCTCTGGTGCTTAAACCAAGTTTCCTGGTGCTGGATGAACCAACATCCTCGCTGGACCGTTCAGTGCAGTCCCAGGTTTTGGAACTCCTGCGAGATTTGCAAAATAAATACAGTCTGACTTTCCTTTTCATCAGTCATGACCTGAAAATAATCCAGGCACTTTGTCATGATATTATCGTCATGAAAGACGGTGTTGCAGTAGAGTCCGGTCCTGCTGATAAAATCCTCAAACAACCACAGAATCCTTACACTCAAGCTTTGCTTAAAGCTGCTTTTTAAGAGGCAATATTTTTATTTACGTGGATTTACATGTGACAATTCGTCCATCCGTTGACCTGAAATTTGATATGCTTTGCCAAATCCTTTGACGAAAAGTCCAGATTTCGGCCGCAGTCGCAGCAGCTGAAAATCTGGGAGCCTGCGTAAAGTTTCCATCAGTTCAGCTGAAAGTTGATCAAACAGCAACATGATCTCCCGCCAGTCTTCTGTTTCTCTCTCAACAGCTTCTGTATCACATTCAAATGTTACACGTTTTCTGGCAAATATATTTTCTGCCTCTGCTTCTGCTTCAATCAGCATAATTCCGGCTCTTCCATCATTCAGCAAATTTCCAGTATGTCTGGCAAGGGCGCTGACGTAAATATAATAATAATTATTTTGATCAACCACAAAGGGGGCATAACTGCTTTCAGGACGCCCATTTTCACCGATTGTGGACAGTTGAAGACTACTGAATTTTGCCAAAAATGTTGAATATTCTGCTGTTATATTTGCTGAAGGAGTTGCTGACTGATTCATTTTTAGTTTCCTGAAAAAGTGTTTTGCAAAATTAAAGCTAACACAAATATTTATTTTTATAAATTTATATTTTCACTTAGCCTTAGGTGCCTAATATTGAACTGCTTTATTGTTCTTTGATTTTGTATATATAAAAGAAATTATATAAAATCATAAGTATTTTAATTGCCTTATTATCAGCTACTTAGGGGTAACTGGTTCATCTTTTTAGAATTCTTTTTAGTTGATTTTACCCCACGTTTTGCTTTAGATTAATGAGGCCAGTCTGGTAGCTTACATTCCATGGACGGGAGACAATTTACGTCAATCTCAAACTGTAATTTAGCTGATTTTGGACGTATAAATAATAGCAAATGGATTTGAAATATAAGAAGAATGGAGTTGAATCAAGAACAATCTATGGAATTTAAAGAGTGCGTGAAGCGCTCTTTGTCTCCACTGTCAAACCAGGCATGGCTGAATTCTCTGCAATTACTGAAAATCACACCTTCAAAAGTGATCCTTGGAGGAATTTCCCATAAGGTTTATCGTTACGAAATTAAGACAAATCACGAATCTTTGCTGAAAAAAGTCCTCGACGAACTTTATCCGGAAAAGTCTCCATTTGCAGAAAAAAAATTCGAATATAAAATCGGAGGATTTTCAAAACCTAAAATAGTTATTCAGCCTGAATTTGAGCTGAAAGAAAAATCTCGTACAGAGATAGTTGAGGAAACTCTTCCTAAAAACATCAAATCCGCAAAACAACTAGAAGCAACAACTGGCGGACATAATGCTTGTCTGCTGGATTCCTTCATCCCCGGAAAACGTAACCTGTTGGCCAGCAGAGCCTGCAGAGCAGTCGTTGACATGCCGGGAGTAGCCTTTAATCCATTTATTATTTATGGTGAGTCCGGTGCGGGAAAGACGCATTTGCTGGAAGGAATCAATCATGAACTACAGCAAAGCTCCCCAGGGAAACAAACAGTTCAGGTTGGTGCGGAAGATTTTTTGAATGATTTCATTGTTCATCTCAGAATGAACAAAATGAAAGAATTCCGTGATCGTTACCGCAAGGTTGATGCTTTTCTGCTGGATGATTTACAGGCCTTGCTCCCATCGTCTAAATGCCAAACTGAACTTCTTCACACAATTAATGCCTTACGTAAGAAAAAAGCGCAAATCGTCATAGCCTGCGAACAGGCACCTACGCAAATTGAAGGGCTCATTACCGGACTGCGAGGTCGTCTTGAGTCAGGATTGACAGTTGATATCGGTATTCCTGATG
>Ga0066605_10002423_pt1 | contig 11823 bp, 10 predicted proteins | sample SaaInlLV_DNA_10m_FD_60385 | JGI IMG/M metagenome (GOLD analysis project Ga0066605, IMG submission 60385) | Marine microbial communities from expanding oxygen minimum zones in the Saanich Inlet - SI075_LV_DNA_10m | ecosystem: Environmental > Aquatic > Marine > Unclassified | place: British... | reverse complement strand
GCAAAACCATAACTTGCCAAAGCGTTCATTGCAGCCTTTTGTTCTTTGTATGAAACAGGTGTAAATGGCTTATCATCTCCATCTTGTCCAACCATAGCTCTGTTAACATTTACCCCAGCTATTTGTCTACTAATCACTTTTAAGGCCGTGAAATATTGACCCGTAAGGATGTAATAAGAATTTAAGAGCTCCTGATGAGATGCTCCAGGCTTGCGATACTTTTCCAAAAGCTCTGGCAGTATTTCATTCACCAATTTAATGCGGTCAATGGCATACAAAACAGGCTCCGAAGTCAAGTCATAAATCATTGCATCCGGGTCCATACCTTTACCTGTACCTCGCATATCATCCGCATCATTGGCGAAGGCATGCTCAGGTTTGGTACTCTCATCGAGAATGGCTTTTAAGCCCTTGTCATCAACTTGCGAATAAGCAAATCGAATGGCCCAGTGGTCATAAGGACCGGGTATGGTATCGTAGTACAAACCTTGATTTTCGGGTTCCAAACTAAAGTTTATGGAAGGGTATTCCATAACACTCGAGCAGAGTCCTTTTTCATAGGTGGTTTCTTTATTTTTAATTTCTTCGTAGCTCAATAAATTCGACCCCTTAAAATTGTGATTCAAACCAAGGGTGTGACCAACTTCATGAAGCACCAATCTTCTAAGAGACTCACGAATAAGACGTTCTTTACTGGCTTCATCGAGATCCATTGCTTCAACAGCAGCTTGACCAAATAAATTATTAGACTGCATCATGGCAGCAGCTGAACAATAATGCTCATCCATAGGATGATCATCGTCGAGGAATAATGCCGAGCTTTCGAACAATTCACCAGACTGAATACGCTTGGTAATATATATCCACTCCAACATGATATCTGCGCCTAGAATTTCTCCGGTACGAGGATTCACAAAGCTCGGCCCATACCCTCCAAAAGGTGGGTTTGGAGAAGAAGTCCAACGCAGAACATTGTAACGAATATCACCTGCATCCCAACTGGCAGTATCGGGCTGTATTTTAACCTGAATGGCATTTTTAAAACCTGCACTTTCAAAAGCAAAGTTCCAAGACTCCACACCTTCTTTAATAAGATCTCTAAACGCCACAGGTGTGGTATTCTCAATCCAATAAACCAAAGGTTCTACTGGTTCAGAAATCTCTAATTCTGGATTCTTTTTAACCAAATTCCAACGGTGAACCATATCCCGATAATTAATCGCATCAGTAGTTGTCATGTCATTAACACGCGTCGTAAAATATCCAACACGAGGATCATCTCTGCGCGCTTCAAAATTATTTTCAGGCATCGCTATTAAAGAGTGTTGAACCAAAACATTCACATAACGTGAATCTGCTACTGCCTGACCTCCATATGCTTTTGGCAATTGATTATCGTAGGCATACTGTACAATGATGTCTGTATTTTCAGGGTAATTTTTAAGATTCTGATACTTGGTTTTCGTTTTACTCAACTTACCAAGCTGAAATCCTCTATATCCTGGACGTGGCGAACGCTTAATTTGTTGCAGGGTTTCGGTTAAAAATATTTTATCTGCATCAATTAAAAATTTGGTACTGTCTTTACTAGTGGCCAAAATGGCTTCGCTAACCAATACCGGACTATTTACGTTGGCATCAGATGATTTAGACAAGGAACTTTCTTCATCAAAATAATAGGTTGTATTCTCTTGAATAAATTCAATTCGATTGTAATATTTTTGAATTTTAAAGACCTTAGAACCACGGAAATTACCTCTAAAAAATCCAGCATCTGTTACCCCATTTTCAATGTAACTAAAATGAATATATTCCTTGTTTAACTGATCTTCAGAAATTTCTATATAAACGTTTCCCTTATCTGCATCACGATATAAAGTAAAAAGACCTTCATGAACGTCTGCATTTTTAATCTTTTCTGCGTATTTATCTTTTCCTGCTTTTTTGTCTTCAACTTTAGCATTCGATTTTTTCTTTCTAAAGATCTGAGCCTCTATAGGCTGAACTGTTGTTAACCCCACTATCACAAAGCTTAACAAATAGATCCAATTTTTCATAATCAATATTTTTTGTTTGCTGCAAAGATAACCCATCAAACTAAAAATCATACTGAAATTAATATTAGTTCTTTTTCTATCAGAAGCAACCATTCGCATCAAAAAGGAAAGCACCTTTTGTTTATCTTTGAACCATGGAAATTCAAACGCACGAACTCTCTAATGGGATACGCATAATTCATCAGCACATCAAAAGTGCTGTAGCTCACTGTGGGATAATGATAAACACAGGTTCTAGAGATGAAACAGCACTTGAACAGGGAATGAGTCATTTTATAGAACATGCTTTATTTAAAGAGACTAAAAAGCGAAAAGCCTTTCATATTTTAAGCCGAATGGAGGATGTTGGGGGCGAATTAAATGCCTATACCACAAAAGAAGAGACCTGGTATTACGCATCCTTTATGAAAGAATATTATGAAAGGTCCATTGAATTGTTAAGCGACATCATATTTAACTCTACACTGCCCAAAAAAGAGCTTGAAAAAGAAAAAGATGTCATTATGGACGAGATTTATTCCTATCTCGACAGCCCATCAGAAGCCATATTCGATGAATATGAAGAATTAATCTACCACGGGCATCCTATAGGCAGAAACATTCTTGGCAACAAAAAAACGATAAAGACATTTAATAAACAAATGGCGAAAGCCTATATGCAAAAGCATTACAATACCGACCAAATGATTCTGAGTTCTGTAGGGAACATAAATTTTGATAAATTGGTGCGTTATGCCGAAAAGCATCTAGCAAGCATCCCTTCAAATAAAAGAAAGCATACCCGATTAGGCATAAATGAATATGAAACCCGAAAACTTCAGGTAAAAAAAGACATTCTTCAAACACATTGCATCATCGGAAATAGAGCCTACAGCGCAAAAGACCCTAAAGCAAGAACCCTTATATTACTAAGTAACCTCTTAGGTGGACCTGGCATGAACTCTAGATTGAATTTAGGCATTAGAGAAAAATACGGATTTACATATACCATTGAATCTAATTATACTACTTATTTTGACACAGGTGTTTGGAGCATCTATTTTGGAACCGAACCCCAAAGTGTCAAAAAAACAATAAAGCTCATTTTAAAAGAGCTCAAAAAACTGCGCACAAAGAAATTAGGGCCCGTCCAACTTAAAAAGGCTAAACAACAACTTATCGGACAACTTGCCATTGCACAAGAAAACAACTGCAACCTGATGCAATCTAACGCGAAAAGTTATCAAGCTTTTGGGAAAGTAGCCTCAGTAGAAGAAACCAAAGAAAAAATAATGGCCATTACTGCTGAAGATCTTCAAGAAGTGGCTAAAGAAATCTTTAGAGAAGAGCAGCTTAGCACCATCATTTACGAACCCAAAGACCTTTAAGATGGATTTTATTTCTAAAAAACTGGACAACTATTGCACAGAACATACCAGTGCAGCTAATAAAGTTTTAGAAGAACTGAATCATGAAACACACACTTCGGTATTAAATCCACGGATGATTTCTGGTCACCTACAGGGGCAATTTCTAAGTCTACTTAGTCAGCTCAAACAACCGAAATGTATTCTAGAAATTGGAACGTACACAGGCTACTCTGCCATTTGCCTGGCTAAAGGTCTCCCTATAGATGGCGTGCTTCATACCATTGAAGTAAATGAGGAATTGGAAGAAATGAACAGACGCTATTTTAAAAAAGCAGATCTCGAACACCAAATTGTTCAGCACATAGGTGACGCCTTAAACATCCTTCCTAATTTAGATTTAAAAATTGACCTTGCATTTATTGATGCTGACAAGAAAAACTACCCTTTATACTTTGATCTTCTGATTGAAAAAATGAATCCGGGAGGACTTATTATTGCTGACAATGTCTTGTGGTCGGGAAAAGTAATTGAAAAATTAGACCCATCCGATCAGGCAACAAAAGCACTTTTAGAATACAACAATAAAATTCATCAAGACCCTAGAGTAGAAAACATATTACTTCCTCTGCGAGACGGTCTTATGTTGTGTCGCAAAAAGGAATAGTATTTGATAACAAACACTTAATAACGTATCTTAGGTTGCCAAATTATCACACATTGAAAAAACTCTATTTTTTATTTTTATTGATTCTTACACCTTTCATTTCAAAGGCCACACATTTGGTTGGTGGTGAGATGACATACACCTGTTTGGGAGATAATTTATACGAAATTAGACTGGTTATTTATAGAGATTGTGGTCCCACAAATACCAATGGAACTGGATTTGACGCTATAGGAGATGTCGCAATTTACAACAGCAATAACGAACAAGTTCAACTGATCCAAATTTCAAATCCAGTGGCCAGTATCATTGGAGATGAAACAGTTGGAAACGACTGTTTGGAACTACCTACTGGCTTATGTATTGAACAAGGTGTGTATAACTTCTTTGTTGAATTACCTCCTATTGAGGGTGGTTACCAAATTGCCTATCAGAGATGTTGTAGGAATGATCAAATTATAAATATCGATAACCCAGAAGACTTTGGGTCAACCTTTACTGTTCACATCCCTGGTTCTGATGAAGTAAATGAATGCAACAGCAGCCCTACATTTAATTCAAGCCCTCCTGTTGCACTTTGTTTAGGTGATGAAATAAACATTGACCTATCAGCAACTGATACTGATGGAGATGAACTTATATATGAACTTACAACACCTCTTAACGGTGCAAATGACATAGACCCTACAGCCATTACACCACCACCTTTTACACCTATTGTATGGGAAACTGGCTATTCTGAAACATACCCTATAGATGCTCAGCCCCCTGTTCAAATAGACCCAGCATCAGGAATCATCACTGGTTCACCAAACCAGGAAGGTATGTATGTAATTGGTATTAAAGTAAGTGAATATCGAAATGGTTTATTGATTAATGAAATCATTAGAGATTTTCGGTTTTTAGTAGTGGATTGCAATGTGATCACTGCTTCGTTCCCTCTTTCTAGCTGGTACTGCAATAGTTTAACTGTAGAATTTTCTAATAATAGCGACAATGCTGATTCATACCTTTGGGATTTTGGAGAAAATGGAAATACCTCAACATTAGAAGAACCTATTTACACATATGCTGATACAGGTATGTATACAGTAACCTTAATCGCCATGCCTAATACCGTTTGTGCAGACACCAACACGGTTACTTTTCCATTATTCACTGAATTAATGCCCTACTTTGATGATCCGGAACCACAATGCTTAGAAAATAACAGCTTTGATTTAACTGGAGAAGGCATTGCACCTCAAGGGACTACCTTTAATTGGAATTTTGGCCCTAACGCAAGTCCAAGTAATGCAAATACGCCAAATCCAACAAATATTTCATTTGATGAAGTAGGAGTCTTCCCAATTACATACAACTTACAATACAACGACTGCGACGAAACTTACATAGGAACCATTGAAGTATTTGACGAAGAATTGTTCCCTGAAATACCAAATATAGAATCTCAATGTTTTCTTGGGAACTCATTTGACTTTACAGCGGAAGGTGTTTATCCTGCAAATTCAAATTTTTTGTGGGAGTTTGGACCTAATGCTGTTCCCTCTACCTCTTCAGAACAAAACCCTAACAACATCGAATTTTTGAGTTCGGGCACAAAAAACATTACCTTAACTGTATATCTAAATGGCTGTGAAAATGCTACAACTGGAACAGTAGAAGTCTCTGAAGAAATTCCGGTAGAAATATTTGCAACGCCAAATGGTTGCGAACCTTTAACAGTGCAATTTCAAAACAGCGTTGACCCTATAAACCATAATTTTGCATGGGATTTAGGAAATGGAGAAACAGCCTCATCTAGTACTGTACAATCGACCTACTTTGAAGGCTTTTATGATGTTTCTTTGGTGGTTACCAATACCCTCAATGATTGTGAAGGCTCTTTGTTTTTAAGTGATTATATTGAAGTGGCGCCTCAACCTATATCAGACTTTAGCTTAAATTCAGATTACTATGTTATAGGGGACCCTGTCATCATTTCAAATAATGCACTGCATGCCGACGCGTATAACTATCAATTTAGCTCCGGATTCACTTCAAATGAAGAAGCCCCTGAATATATTCCGCCTACAACAGGTGATATTACCATTTGGCAATATGCAATTAATGAAGACTTTAACTGTGTAGATTCTAGTAGTGTATCAATAGAAGTGAACAATGAACACACGCTTTGGACACCCAACAGTTTTACGCCTAACGAAGATCAAAAAAATGATGGTTTTGCACCAATTAGCACCGGTGTTGAAGAATACAGATTGCTGGTATATGACCGCTGGGGAAAATTAATCTTTGATGAGATTGGTGAAAGCCCGATATGGGATGGAAATAATGCAAATGGTGTCCCATGCAAAACAGACAGTTACTCTTATAGAGTAGACTATAAAACCTTTTTAGGTGATCGTCATACAAGCAATGGTGTAGTATTACTTATTCGTTAAGAGGAATTGAAATAACGTTTGCCTCTGAACCACTAGGGAAACTAATTCCTAAAAGACTTGAAACCGTACCTGCAATATCAGTAACAGCAATTTTATCTCTTGTATGCCCAGCTTTTACATTCCATCCATACCAAATCAATGGCACGTGTCTATCATAAGTATATCCTGAACCATGTGTGGTTCCTGTATGGCTGTATTCAATCCAAGCAGGATCTAAAACTAAAAATACATCGGCCGACCTTTTTTGATTGAAGCCTTTTTGTAAGCATGCTAAAACACCATTATCGAATTCATTATTCTCTAAGGTTCGCCCTGTCACTGCTTTTTGCACCCCATCAAAACGAAGCATGAAATCTGCCGCCTGCTGCTGCACTTCTTCTAGACTAAGATATTTTTCAAAAATCAACTCGCGGTTTAAAAAGATTTGGGCATCGCCATAGGTTTTTACCCAATCGCCAAAACCATATATATTTTGTAAAAATTGTTTCAAAGCCCTTATGGGTTCTTCCGCCTCAAAATATCCAGCAGGAATTTTGCGATCCTTTAAATACGAAGGCGTTCGTACCGCCCCATGGTCGGCAGTTAAAAATACAAGTACATTCTCTTTACCTATCTGATCATCTAAATAGCTTAAAAAAGAAGCCAAATCACGATCTAATCTTAAATAAGTATCCTGAATTTCTTTTGAGTCTGTACCAAATTGATGCCCCACATAATCTGGCGAAGAAAAACTAACAGCCAGAAGGTCTGTATGTATGTCTTCTCCTAAGCCTTCGCCCTCAATAGCAGCAATTGCCATGTCTTTGGTAAGTGTATTACCATAAGGCGTTGCTTTTATTAAACCCTTTCCGTTTTCCTTGAGAAGCTCAGGTAAATCATGAGGAAATTTCGGATATTTCTGTCCAGCAAATGGTTCCTCATAAGCGCTGTTATCGTTCAAACTTTCATCATACGCTTTTGAAGGAAGAAGCAATTCCCATTTCTCAGAAAGATAGGCCTCACAAAGATCTTTCTTATTAAACTTCTGTGCCCATTTAGGTAATCTAAGACCATAATAAGAACTAGACACAAAATCGCCAGTTTCAGAATCAAGCCAAAAAGCAAAATTAGCCATATGCCCACCCGGTAAAACAGCAGAGCGATCTTTTAATCCTATAGAGATCACTTTTGATCGGTTCATTGAAAACAAACGCAATTCATCGCCAAATGTCGTGGTCAACATTTTAGCAGGCGACATTTTTCCGGATTCATTATCTGCACCAACAGTATTCATATCAGCATCAGAAACACAATAACCGTATTCTTCAAGTTCACGATCGTACCAGTAATTAGAAATAACACCATGCGTAGAAGGCGTCGCACCAGTATATATAGAAGCGTGACCTGGACCAGTATAGGTAGGAATGTAATTAAAATGAGTGTTTGAACAATTATAACCTTCAGATATTAAACGCTTAAAACCATCATCACCATAGTCATTCCAATACCTGTTAATATAATCAAAACGCATCTGATCAACGACAATACCAACGACTAACTTAGGTTGTTCCACTTGGGCAATAGCAAAAGTGTTATACAGCATTAAAAATATATACAATCGCTTCATATAATCGATTTTTTATAAATAATATACAGGACAAAAAGGCATAATAAAACACTCACAAATACATTTGCAAATGCCAAAGCAGTTTGACCATTTTTTAACATTTCAAAAGTTTCAAAACTGAAGGTTGAAAAAGTACTAAATCCTCCACAAAAACCAGTTACCACAAGCAACTTCCACACTTCATTTAAACCCATTTTTTCTTGAAAGAAGTATACAAAAAGAGCCAAAACTATGGTACTCAAAACATTGGAAAATAAAGTAGCATAAGCAAGCACAGAAGAGTCATATGACATGATAAACTTTCCTATTCCATATCGACATAAACTACCTAAACCTCCGCCTATAAATATTGCAACTAAATTCATAACGCTAATGTATACTTTTCCTTAATTTTTATAACAAGATGCCAAATTACTTTTGCCAGAACAAAACCCAACAAAGCGCCTGCTATAACGTCTAGAAGATAATGCTTACCAACATATATTCGACTGTATGCAACAAGCGTTGCCCATGAATAAAGCAAATAGCTCATGTATTTTCGTTCCGATAAAAGTGCTGATGCTATTCCTGCAATTGCAAAAAAGTTGGCAGCATGTGAGGATACAAAACCATATAAACCACCTTTTGAAACCAACAATCGAATTTGATCTGCAAGTTCAGGCGCATGACTCGGCCGTAAACGCATAAAGACATTTTTAAAGCAATGCACCGAACTTAAATCAGCCAAACTAACTACAATTAAGATGAGTACTAATCCTTGCCAAAAAGAAGTTCCATGTTTTTTGAACAATAAAAAAATAATGAGAAGAAATAAGGGTATGGCAGATTTTGTGCTTGAAATAAATATCCAAAAGGGATCATACATCTCAGCGCCTGCACCATTAAGCAGCAAGAACACCTCTTGATCCCATTGTATAATTCTATCGAGCATTGAGTTGGCTCCAAATTAAATCCTTCAACTCAGTTAATCCATGTTGGGCTACAGATGAGAAAAAAACAGTTTTCACACCTTTCGGAAGTGTTTTTTTAACTTCTTCTTTGAGCTCATCATCGAGCATGTCAGATTTAGAAATTGAGAGAAGACGGTCTTTATCTAAAAGTTCCGGATTATACGTTTCGAGTTCTTTTAACAAAACCGAATACTCAGCGGCAATATCATCAGCATCAGCTGGAACTAAAAACAATAAGGTAGAGTTTCTTTCAATATGCCTTAAAAAGCGTAACCCCAAACCTTTACCCTCGCTAGCACCTTCTATAATTCCCGGTATATCGGCCATAACAAATGAACGATCGTCGCGATAAGAAACAATACCTAAATTGGGTACTAAAGTCGTAAATGGGTAATTAGCTATTTTAGGTTTTGCAGCGGAAATGACAGACAATAAAGTGGATTTTCCAGCATTAGGAAAACCTACCAAACCAACATCAGCTAGAACTTTAAGCTCTAATATATTCCATCCTTCCTCTCCTTCAGTTCCAGGCTGAGCATAACGAGGTGTTTGACGGACAGAGTTTTTAAACCATGAATTTCCTCGACCTCCAAGGCCACCTTTTCGTAAAATGACTTCTTCGCCATGTTTAGTAATTTCGAATAACTCTTCACCTGTTTCTGCATCTTTTGCTACAGTACCAAGTGGTACTTCAACGAATTGATCCCCGCCATCATCTCCAAAACTATTATTGGAAGAACCATTACCACCTCTTCCAGCCTTAATATGTCTTTTGTATTTGAGGTGAAGCAAAGTCCACATTTGATTGTTTCCACGCAGATAAACATTACCACCACGACCACCATCACCACCATCTGGTCCTCCTTTAGCAGTTAGGCGAGAGCGATGTAAATGCACAGAACCGGCACCACCATGACCGGCAGCACAATGTATCTTTACATAATCAACAAAGTTTGATCCATTTACAGCCACTATACTAAAGTATCAATTGCTTTACAAAGACCTAAAGTAATAGACTCAATAGAGCCTACACCTTCTATCCCAAAAAATTTATTTTGGTTGGCATAATATGTTTTCAAAACCGCGGTTTCATTTTCATAAACCTGTATTCTATTCTTAATAATACCGGCGTCTTGATCATCAGCTCTACCACTAGATTTACCGCGCTCTAAAAGTCGTGTAATTAATTCATTTTCATCAACTTCCAAAGCCAACATGGAAGACACTTCAGTGTCTTTTGAGCTCAAAAAAGCATCTAAAGCCTGTGCCTGAGCTGAGGTTCGAGGAAATCCATCAAAAATAAATCCTTTGGCATTAGAATTCGAGTTTACTTCTGCTTCTAACATCCCAATAGTTACCTCATCTGGCACCAAGGCGCCTTTATCAATGTAAGATTTTGCGAGTTGACCTAAATCTGTCCCTTCCTTTATATTCGATCGAAAAATATCGCCCGTAGAAAGATGCACCAGATGGTATTTTTCGACCAATCGCGCTGCTTGTGTTCCTTTTCCCGCACCCGGAGGTCCAAATAAAACAAGATTTAACATACTTTATATTTAGGCTTTCACCAATTGATATACATTTTTTAAATTTCGGCCTAAGCCATCATAATCGAGACCATAACCGACGATGAAACGATTGGGAATTTCAAAACCAACAAAGTCAATTTTTCTATCACCTTTATAAGCATCTGGTTTAAGAAACAAACTTGAAATTTGCCAACTTTCACCTTTTGCTTTTAAAATCTCATCAATTTTCAAAAGCGTGGTTCCTGTATCTACTATATCCTCAAGTACCACTATTGCTTCATCATCCACAACCTCTTTCAACCCTATGAGTTCCAATACCTTTCCTGTACTTTCTAGACCAGTGTATGAACTCAATTTTACAAATGATATTTTACAATCACCTGGATAAGCACGAAGCAAGTCAGATGCAAATATAAACGAGCCGTTTAATACTGCAATAAAATGAGGCACTTTTCCATTCAAAGACTGAAAAATTTCTATAGCCATTTGCTCTACACGCAATTTTATATGCTGTTCATCTATATAAACATCAAAATTTTTATCGTGTAATTTCACTGTCTTCATACAAGTCAAAAGTTTAATAAATGTATCAAATACAATTGATTTAAAAAAGACTTTTCTACATCACTATGAATCCTTATTTTTGTGAAAAATTTTATTCTATCATGAAAGCAGTTGTTAGTATTATTATGGGGAGTACCTCCGATTGGCCAGTTATGCAAAAAGCCGCGAAGTTTTTAAACGACATGGAAATCCCTTTTGAAGTGAATGCCCTTTCGGCACATCGAACACCAGAGCAAGTTGAGGCATACGCAGCAAAAGCGACTAAAGAAGGTGTTAAAGTAATTATTGCAGGTGCTGGTGGTGCTGCACACCTCCCAGGTGTGATGGCCGCTTTTACGCCACTTCCAATTATAGGTGTACCTTGCCGCTCATCAATTTCTATAGATGGCTGGGATTCTATCCTTTCTATCTTACAAATGCCTCCAGGTATTCCTGTTGCTACCGTTGGGCTTGATGGCGCTCACAATGCAGCCATTCTTGCGGTGCAAATGATTGCCACTGGCGATGCTGCAGTCATGGAAAAATTAGTTGCTTATAAAGAATCGCTAAAAAAGAAAATCATCAAAGCGAATGAAGATCTTAGCGAATTCAAATTCGACTTCAGAGTATCCTAAAAATTACTAAGCCACCTTTTTGGTGGTTTTTTTTTAGCTTTAAAAAAAC
>Ga0066605_10002420_pt1 | contig 11828 bp, 7 predicted proteins | sample SaaInlLV_DNA_10m_FD_60385 | JGI IMG/M metagenome (GOLD analysis project Ga0066605, IMG submission 60385) | Marine microbial communities from expanding oxygen minimum zones in the Saanich Inlet - SI075_LV_DNA_10m | ecosystem: Environmental > Aquatic > Marine > Unclassified | place: British... | reverse complement strand
AAGACTTTATTACTATGCCGTGGCGCAATGGTTTAGGCTCAACGTTTGAATTAGTAAAACACTGGTCTGGTGACTCTTTTCAGTGGCGCCTTAGCATGGCTGAGGTAACACAGGATGGCGCCTTTTCAGACTTTTCTGGCTATGACCGCTGTTTGCTTCTAATGCATGGCAAAGGGATGACACTCACAGACCAAGTAGGTCAGCAATGGCGTCTCTCAGAAACTCTAGATGCTGCCCACTTTAAAGGCGAAGACCTCATCGATGCGTGTCTCCATGATGGGCCAATTCTTGATTTCAACTTAATGACTAGACGCAAAGATTGTCGCGCCAAAGTCTTCACCAGCCAGCAGGAAAAGAGCCAAAAAATAGATTTAAACGGTGACTTATTTTTGCTTTTCAGTATTCAAGGCAACACCCATTTTCAGCTCAACAACACGCAGCAAACACAAGTACAAGAACAACATATACTGCAGCTAGGCTCCAGTACTGCCGATACCTGTCATTGCCATGGTGAGGCGTGGGTAGGTATACTTATTAGCAACCCATAGCCCATAATGGTGTTTAGTTAAAGGCCTTGTGGTGGGTGAGACTCATCACTCAAACTCGCGACCTAGCCCCGCAACCTAACCCGCTATTTAAGCCCACTAATTTACCCCTTTTTTAGGTTAACTCAGGAGTCATGCATGCAACTGGAGCACGTGGTTAATTTCGCTACCCACCCTATTTCCGATCCCCAGTATGAGCAGGCCTGTAAACAACAGCTTGATCAAGAAGGGGTATTAATTCTCAAAAACTTTCTCAGCCCCACTGCGCGGGCTGCCATTATCACTGAAGGCGAGCACAAAAAAACGTCTGCTTTTTATACCAATTCTGGTCACAATGTATACCTTACCCAAAAAGATGCAGCCTTGGCTGATGACCACCCCCGTAATAAATGGGTGCACTCTTCCAAGGGCTGCATTACGGACGATCAGATTGGGCTAGATTCGCCCTTGCGTGTGCTCTATGATGCGCAGCAACTACGCTCATTTTTAGCCGTTGTATTAGGCGAAGACACACTGTATCCATACGCTGATAGGCTGTCTTCAATTAACTTACATTATGCCAGCGAAGGTCAGGAGTTAGGCTGGCATTTTGATAACTCGTCTTTTGCCATCACCTTATTACTGCAAAGCCCAAAAGCTGGCGGCCAATTCGAATATGTGCCAAAACTTAGAAATGCTAGCCAAGGCGACATGAATTATGCAGGTGTGGATCGGGTACTCAAGGGAGAAGTAGAGGCGCAGGCCATTCCTATGGGTGCAGGTGATCTAATGCTGTTTAGGGGCAGAGATGCACTGCATCGTGTCACACCAAGCCAGGGAGAAATCACGCGCATGCTAGTGGTACTGGCCTATAATGCCGAACCTAATGTATCACTGTCTGAATCTGCTCGCATGACCTTCTATGGTCGTTTAACATAGCAACAGCATTGGTTTGCGCAGTTGTGGGGCAATCCCATGTTGGCGAGATTTAATGGGCTAAGCCAATCATAATGGTGCCAAATGCGACGATCACCCCAGCTAAAAGGCGACGGGTCTTTGGCCCCTCGCCAAACCAAAAGACACCGATTAGGGCGGCGAAAATCACCGATGTCTCGCGCAAAGCAGAGACCACGCCTAAAGGAGCTTCAGTCTTGGCATAAAGCACCAGCGCATAGGCAGTGGCTGACAGGATGCCACCCAAAAAGCCAAGTAGGCAGGGTTTTAACGGCATCATCCGCAGTCGCTGCCATTGAGTTTTAAAGATAAACAGTGCAACAAAGGCTTCGGCTATGAACAACCAGGCAATATAGCCCATGATGCTGTCAGACAAACGCACTCCGACACCATCCACTAGCGAATAAGCCGCCACAATGGCCGCCACAATGACTGCTGCAACCATTGATAATTTTGGCACCTCTGTTTTGAAAATACCTTGCGACAGCACCATCACCCCAGCCGAGACTGAAAAGATGCCTAACCAAGCCAAGCCAGGAAGGCTCTCACCAATCCATATTTGTGCCCCCAATGCCACTAAGACTGGCGCTAAACCGCGGGTGATGGGGTAGACAAGGCTCAGGTCTCCAATGCGATAGGCGAGATTTAAAAAATAATAATATCCCCAGTGGATGAGGGTTGAGGCAATGATATAGGGTACGGCGGCCCATCCAGGCAGTGGCGCCTGCGTTGCAATGATAATACCAGGTACCACATGTCCCAAGGCAATCAGACCCAGTACAATCGTCTTGTCGGCAGAGCCTTTGACCAAAGCGTTCCAGAACGCATGTAAAAAGGCAGAGGCCAAAACAATTAAAACCAGCGATAAACTCATAACGTCTCACAGAGTGCAATTGCTGCGGGTAGATCGTCTAAAAAAACTGCATACACAGTAATCGGCCCCGCCAGAAGGATGTCGTGCGCACTATCGTAGTTAACCTGGCCAAGGTGTTAAACCCCTCAAAGGTACTAATGGCACGTTAAATAATGCACATAAAAAGGCAAGTCCAAAGGACTATTTAGACCCATAAGTTAAAACGGGCCTGCACTTTTAAGTAAAAGTGCAGGCCCGTTTGTTAAGGTCAGTGGGCGTTAAGCAAACCACCAACGCTCAGCTGCCTTACCACCATCTAGTTCCCAGTTAGCTGCAACATCAGGGCCATGAGCTAATTTTTTACTCAAGGCATGCACGTTATTAGCGAACATAGGCACCAACGCTCCACCGTCGTCGTTAACCAAGGCTTGGCATTCATAATAGATTTCACGGCGCTTAGCCAAATCTAATTCTGAACTTCCCATTTGTACCAGTTTGTTAAAGCGTTCAACAGAGGCACCCGTGCGCCATGCGGTATCGTTCCATTTGCCGTCTGCCATGTAGGCGGCTTTGAACATCCAATCTTCCGTCGGACGGCCGCCCCAATAGCATGCAGTCCATGGCTTCTTATTCCACACATTAGACCAATAACCATCTTTAGGCTCACGCACTACTTCAATATTAAGTCCCGACTTAGCCGCCGATTCTTTAATCAAAAGAGCGGCGTCAACGGCACCAGCAAAGGCTGCATCGGAGGCAGATAACTGCACATTAGAACCATCATAACCGGCTTTTTTCAGATGAAAAGCCGCCTTGTCTGGATCATAAGCTCGCTGAGCTAGTTCACTATTGTGGAACGGGTTAGCCGTAGAAATAGGGGTATCGTTACCAATGGCCCCATGGCCTGAAAGAATCTTAGTGACTAATTCTTCGCGGTCTACTGACAATTTACAGGCCATGCGGAAATCATAGTTATCAAAGGGAGCAGCATCACAACGCATTGGGAAGGTGTAATGCAAGGTGCCCGTGGTTTCTAAAATCTCCAGAGAAGGATTACGCGCTAACAAGTGAACCGTTTTAGGGTCTACTCGGCCAATCGCATCTACGTCGCCATTCATCATGGCATTCTGTCTGGCTGTTACGTCAAGTATGACCAATAGTTCCACTTCATCGAAGTGAGCAGCATCTTGCTTCCAGTAGTTCGGATTGCGATAGAACTTAGCCCGCACGCCTGGCTCATAATTTTCCATGATATAGCCACCAGTGCCAATACCAGAAGCCCAGTCTAGCTGACCATCACGCACAGGTAGAATGGGGAAGTGGTAGTCACTTACGATAAAGGCAAAGTCAGCACTGCCATTAGCCAAGGTGAACACGACATCATCTCCATTAATGGCGATGTTAGTGACATCTGCTAATAATGCCTTACCTGCAGACTTGGTATCTTCGCCCATGTGGAACTGAAATGAAGCCACTACATCAGCGGGTGTCAGTGCTTTGCCATCATGGAAGGTGACGCCTGAGCGAATCTTAAAGGTCCAAACTTTTGCATCTGCAGAAGCCCCATATTCGGATGCGAGTTCAGGAATTAGCTGTCCTTTCTTACTCACTTCTGTAAGGTGATTACAATAAGCAAAAATGACATTTTGTGACATGCCGTTTTCTGATGTGCCTGGATCTAATGAATCAGTGGTTGATCCGTGGCCCATGCCCAATCTAAATTTACCACCGGCCTTGTGAGATCCAGCTGAAGCGTTTCCAGCTGCAGCCAATGCAGTCGGCAAGATAATACCTGCAGCTAGACTGCTGGTGACAAATTGACGACGGTTTAGGTCCATAGTGAATGGATTTTTTAGTTGATCTATTTGGTCTTTAGACATTATTTTTATTCTCCAATTATATAACTAACTAATATAGATTACGTTGAGTTCGAAGGCTAATACTTGGGTTCCAAAAGAGCTAAGGCTTGGGGCTCGAGCTCGACATAAAATTTGTTAGGTAAAAGAAGGTAACACAAAAAAAAGCGCCTGTTAATTATATTTATTTATACTTGAACGATTATTCGAACAAAAATAGTTTAAAAATAATTCCGTAAGCCAATCAACCTTAACTGGCTGTTACTGTTTTAAAACAATTGCCGGCATGAGCTTAGTTTAAGGAGCAACGGTGCACATAGACCTTATTTTTCCTAACTATACTCCGCTGGGAGAACTGGCATGAATGGCCCTATATTATTTATACGAAAAGGTTAAAGGAGCTTTAGCCCATCAAAAACCTCGATACTTTCTGACAAAAAGATACAAGGTCTTGAACGAAATAAATGCGAAAGCATGGCCATAACATAATTATCATAATAAGCAGGTTACCCCTTATCTATAGCGTCATTTCATCATTAATCTTAGCTGCTTTAACAACTTCAGATGTTTGTGAACCTAGACTAATTAGGTCATTATTTTTTTTTGCTTCCGATAGGCATAACTCAGATTTTAGTATACAGTTATGTTACAAACAAAAATAAATCATCGAGTATTCATTCACGTGCATCCCGTTTTAACGACTATTATTCAGCGCTTAGGGCTAGGGTTTCTCACCCTTTTTGTAGTGACCGTTATCATTTTCAGTTCCATCGAATTTTTACCCGGTGACTTTGGTCAAGCGGTATTAGGACAAGCCGCGCTGCCAGAGACAGTTGAGGCTTTTCGACGAGAACTTGGCTTAGATAGGCCGCCTGTAGAACGTTACTTTATGTGGGCTGGTAACGTGCTAACCGGTGATTTGGGTAATTCTTTTTCAGGGCGCAATTCCTCTGGTGTAGACCGTTCAAGGGATGTATGGAACCTCATTCAACCTCGCTTAGCCAATACCTTATTTTTAGCTTCCATGGCAGCACTTGTTGCGGTGCCATTATCCTTGGCTTTAGGCATTACTGCTGCACTCTACCGTAATTCGATTTATGATCGAGTCGTTAATGCAACGACTCTCACGACTATTTCTTTCCCCGAATTTTTTGTGGGTTATATTTTAATTTTAATTTTTGCAACTTACTTTAAAATGTTCCCCTCCCTCGCTAATATTTCTGACTCCACCCCTTTATTTGAAAAAATTTACCGGTCCACCTTACCCGCCTTAGCCCTCACTTTGGTAATCGTTGCGCACATGATGCGCATGACCCGAGCGGCCATCATTAACCTATTAGCCAGCCCATACATAGAAATGGCGCAACTCAAGGGTGCATCTAAAGCCAAGGTTATACTGCACCACGCCCTGCCCAACGCTTGGGCTCCCATCGTTAACGTGATCGCCTTTAACCTCGCTTATTTAGTGGTTGGGGTGGTCGTGGTAGAGGTGGTCTTTGTTTATCCTGGGTTGGGCCAACTCATGGTAGATGCAGTTTCAAGTCGAGATATTCCTGTTGTGCAGGCCTGTGCGTTGATCTTTGCAGGCACCTATATTTTACTCAACTTATTTGCTGATGTTATTTCCATTATCACTAACCCAAGGCTGTTGCATCCACGATGAATACACCAAACACCACTGATGGGGGTTATTCTGCGACTGACGAAGTGACCTTGGTCAAAGCAAGAAGAAGCGTCTTACAAAATATATGGCGTACTCTAAAAACGGCGCCACCCACTGCTTGGTTTGGCATGGTTGTGATCACTTTTTATTTAATCGTGGCTTTGTTTGCGTCCTTGCTCGCTCCCCATGGGCAAGCACAAGTCTTTCCCATGGCTTATGCACCATGGAGCGAAGAGTTTATATTAGGCACAGATGCCTTGGGCCGTGATGTATTTAGCCGTCTTATTTATGGAGCACAAAACACCATCGGCATCGCTGTGGCCACAACCCTATTGGCTTTTTTGATTGGCGGTAGTTTAGGCTTAATAGCCGCCATCAGTCGAAATTGGTTAGACCAAGTCTTAAGTCGTTTTGTCGATGTACTGATGGCGATTCCAAGTCTCATCTTTGCGCTAATGCTACTTTCAATTTTTGGCTCTAGTGCAATGAACTTAATATTTATTATTGCTGTACTGGATGCCACGCGTGTGTTTCGCCTCACTAGGGCAGTCGCTCTTAATGTTGTCGTCATGGATTATGTCGAAGCCGCTAAACTGCGTGGTGAAGGCTTAGGCTGGATCATGCGCCGAGAAATCCTACCCAATATTATGCCGCCTTTGGTAGCTGAGTTTGGTTTGCGCTTTTGTTTTGTGTTTTTAACCATTGCGGCCCTGTCCTTTTTAGGCGTGGGTATTCAACCACCCACAGCAGACTGGGGTTCCATGGTGCGGGAAAATGCAGGGCTCATTCAATTTGCCGAATACGATTTAACGGCCGCCTTAACTCCCATGATTCCAGCGGCTGCTATTGCTTTGTTGACGGTCGCAGTTAATTTTGTCGTGGATTGGTTTTTACATCAAACAAGTGGACTTCGCGATGAGCACTAATGACGTTTTACTCACCATGCGTGATGTGCGCATCGATGGCTTCAGTGATGATCGCTGGCACCACATCATCAAGGGTGTTGATGTCACCTTAAAGCGGGGAGAGATTCTTGGCTTTATTGGCGAATCTGGTGCGGGCAAGTCAACACTCGGACTGGCAGCCATGGGGTTTGTCCGTCCTGGCTGTAAATTTGTGGGGGGTAGCATAGAGTTTGCTGGTATGGACCTCTTAAACCTCAGCAGTGCCGAGCTTAGACGTTTGCACGGTTCACGCATTGCTTATGTGGCTCAATCAGCCGCAGCCTCCTTTAACCCAGCCCACCGCCTGCTCGATCAAACCATAGAATCAACCGTCGCTCATGGGATTGCAGATCTTGAAACCGCGAAACAAGATGCCATTGAATTATATCGGGACCTGCAACTGCCAGACCCTGAAAACATAGGTCAACGTTATCCTCATCAAGTCTCAGGCGGTCAATTACAGCGAGTCATGACGGCCATGGCGATGTCATCTCGACCTGACCTCATCATCTTTGATGAGCCAACGACGGCCCTCGATGTGACCACGCAAGTGGAAGTGCTCACATCCATGCGCACGATTGTTGAAAAATACAACACAGCAGCCATATACATTACCCACGATTTGGCAGTGGTTGCACAAATGGCCGACAATATAAAGGTCTTACGTTACGGGGAAACTATTGAAGATGCGCCCACAAGGGAAATGATATCCAGTCCTAAAGCGGCCTACACACAATCTCTTTGGGCGGTGCGTGCCTTGGAAAAACCACCACAGACATCCATTGATACCATTCTTGAAATTAACCAAGTACATGCAAGCTATGGCAAGAGCATTAAAGTACTCGATGACATTAGTATCAAAGTTCCACGTGGGCAAACCTTAGCTGTAGTAGGTGAATCAGGTTCGGGGAAGTCTACTGCGGCAAGGGTGATCACGGGTTTATTGCCTCCTTTGGAAGGTCAGATTATATTTAACGGTGAAAGGTTACCTGCAGCCTTAAAAAATCGCTCGAAAAAGCAATTACAAGCCGTTCAAATGATTTACCAAATGGCGGATACCGCTATGAACCCTAGACACACGATCAGGGATATTATTGGTAGACCATTAAATTTTTACTTGGGGTTAGTCGGCGCGGCTCAAGACCAAAGAATAATGGAGTTATTGCGCCTCATTGAATTAGATGAGAGCTTTTTAGATCGCTACCCAGATGAATTGTCGGGTGGCCAAAAACAACGTATCTGTATTGCTCGTGCTTTAGCAGCAGAGCCTGAATTGATCATTTGTGATGAGGTCACGTCAGCCCTAGACCAGATTGTACAAGAAGGCATTTTAAAGCTCCTTTTGCGTTTGCAAAAAGAGCTTGGTATTACCTATATTTTCATTACCCATGACATCGCTACAGTGCGCGCCATCGCTGATCAGGTGGTGGTGATGTTCCAAGGTCAAGTGGTAGAACAAGGGGGTAAAGACGAAATATTTACCGCACCTTACCCCGCTTATACTGAACTGTTACTGTCATCAGTACCCGAAATGGATCCAGACTGGCTGACCCAACTTCAGCAACAACGGGCGTTAATAGAGTAACAACCTTTGTCGGCACATTGCGTTATATGTCATTCCTAGATGACATTCTTAAAATTAGATAAGATGTGGCATTTAGCCTAATTTAAATTAACCGATGAAAAGGTCCATGAGCAAACTAAATGTATTATTTTTGTTTAGTGATGAACACCGACGCGATGCCCTCAGTTGTGATGGCCATCCATTAGTGCGGACGCCAAACCTCGATCGACTGGCTCAACAGGGAACTCGGTTTTTAAATGCCTATACCACATCACCCATCTGTGTACCTGCACGGGCTTCAGTGGCCAGTGGAGAGTATGTTCATAAAACACGCTGCTGGTCTAATGCCCAAGCTTATCAAGGCGAGCCCAAAAGCTGGGGGCATCAACTTCAATCACAGGGCCATCGAGTAGACTCTATTGGTAAACTTCACTATAGAGGAAATGAATTCGACAATGGTTTTGATCAAGAAATTATACCCATGTATATCCGCGATGGTGTCGGCTGGACGAAAGGCTTGTTACGTGACCACGAAGCCGCACTCGATTGTTCATCCTACGCCAAGGAAATCGGTCCTGGAGATGATCAGTACACTCAATATGATTTAGGCGTTACCCGTAATGCTTGTGACTGGTTGCACAACAAAGAAAATCAAGACTCAGATAAACCCTGGGCACTATTTGTTTCGTGGCTCCGCCCTCATTATCCACTGACGTGCCCGGAAGAATTTTATAACCTATATCCATTGGATCAAATGGACCAGCCACGTTTTTTAGGAGATGACGAGCGCCCGTCCCATCAAGTATTGCAGGCCTTGAGGAAAAACTTCGACTATGAAAAATATTTCATCCCAGAAACAAAAAAAGTAGCTCGTGCTTCATATTACGGATTATGCAGTTTTCTTGATTACCAAGTAGGTCAGGTACTTAAAGCGTTAGAAACTTCAGGTCAGGCTGAAAACACCTTAATCATTTACACTAGTGATCATGGTGACCACAACGGAGATCGTGGTCTGTGGACCAAAATGACTATGTATGATGAATCGTCTTCAATCCCCATGATCATCGCTGGGCCAGGCATCCCCAAGCAAAAAACGGTGACCACCCTAAGTTCACTGATAGATATTTACCCTACAATTCTTGAAGCCACTGGCGCTAGCCATGACAGTAAGGAGCGCCCTGGTATGGCATTGCAAACCATTGCAAACAGTGATCACCTCGAACGCGATATTCTTTCTGAATATCATGATGGGGGATCCTTAACGGGTATGTTTATGCTACGTACAGATGAATGGAAGTACAATTACTACCCAGGATACCCGTCAGAGCTTTACCACATTGCCGAAGATAAGGATGAATTGGTGAACCTAGCTGAGTCTGCAGAGCATCAACAGGTACTGACTGACTGCCATCAAAGAATGCTCGAATTAGTAGACCCAGAAACAGAAAATAAACGGGCGTTTGCAGATCAGGCTGAAGCCATTGAAAGACTGGGCGGTGTGGAAGCGATTCTTAATTCAGACGAGTTCGACTGCACCCCAGTGAGAAGCTAGAGCAGACTTACTTCTTGTTCAAAGCAAAACTGCATGCAGGGAGTTGTTCGAATGCGTATATATAAACGGTAGATGAATGGTACGCAATTCCCCATGTATAAAGAGCGGTTAGTGCTTTAATTTTTTCTGTTAAAGTAGAATATTATCTGTTAAATGTTTGTAAACGATCTGAGCAGCAATGTTTGCATTGTAGGAACACGTTTGACCCCAACCTAATGCACCCGTATCGTTGCACGAGCGCAACCAACCTATAAATTCATTCGAAAATGTTTCAATACTGATCATTTTTATTCAAGCCAACCCAGATTCAGATAAAATAAAATCAGCAGCTTTCTCGGCTACCATAATAGTGGCTGCATTTATGTTGCCACAGACTAGGTTTGGGAATATGGACGCATCCACAACTCGTATACCCCTTAAACCATGCACTTTGAGGCGACTGTCTACCACATTTTTTGTGGGGTCAGGCCCCATGCGGCAGGTACCACAAGGGTGGTAGACCGTATCCGCATTATTACGAATATCCTCAATCAGTTGGGCATCGCTGAGACAGTCAGCCCCCGGACGCATCTCGTCAATCGTTATGGCTTGTAAATGCGGGGTTTGCGCCAACTGTCGCACAAGTTTAACCCCCTCTAGCAGATCCTGAATTTCCCCATCGTGGGCTAAATAATTAGGTTCAATTTTGGGCGCCACCTTAGGATCACTCGAGGTGATATTAATTTGGCCTTCAGATTCAACATGGCAGTTTGAAATCCCCATTAAATACGCTGGGAATGGATCTGGACTCATCATTGGCCTTTTACCTAAAGGGGCCTTGGTGTAACTCAATGGGGTGAAATATAACTGAATATTAGGCCGGTCTAAACCTGCTCGTGTACGCACAAAACCACCCGCCTGATTAACACTTAGACTTAACGGCCCAGTGCGCGTTAGCACGTATCGTAGGCCTTGCCAAAGCTTTCCCCACCAAGGCCTGAGTTGCTGGTTTAAAGTTGGCTGATTAGCCCGATAAAAATAACTGTGGCCTATATGGTCTTGCAGATGCTGACCTACAGCTGGGCTTTCATGGACTTGTTCAACCCCAGCCTGCTGTAAAACTTTGCGCGGGCCTACGCCCGATAATTGCAGGAGTTGCGGCGAATTAACGGCTCCTGCACTAAGACAGATTTGTTGAGACCCATAAGCACGATGAGAAACACCATTATGCTCATATTCCACCGCTACTGCCCGCTGATCTTCAAATACAATGCGCTTTACTAAGGCCTCACACACTACGGTTAAATTAGGTCGTTTGCGAGCGGGTTTTAAATAGGCACGAGCTGCAGACATGCGCCGACCTTTATGGGTTGTCAACTGATAATAACCCACCCCCTCCTGCTGGGCCCCATTCATGTCAGCGTTGTACTTGAAACCAAGAGATTCACCTGCTGCCAAAAAATGTTTACATAGAGGGTGTAATTTTGCTGACACATCACTCACATTTAAAGGCCCACTGCCTCCTCTAAAGTTGTCTGCTCCACACTGCCATGCCTCCATGCGTTTAAAATAAGGTAGCACATCATCGTAACTCCATCCAGGATTGCCCGCTTGTTCCCAGTCGTTAAAGTCTTGCTTGTGACCTCGCACATAAACCATGGCATTGATAGAACTGGAGCCTCCCAAGGTCTTGCCTCGAGGCCAATAGCTAATGCGTTCATTCAGCCCACTACAAGGCTGACTGTTATACATCCAATTCACTTTTTGTTGATAGAATGTCTTACCATAGCCAATGGGCATTTGAACAAAAAATCGTTTATCACTCGGGCCCGCTTCTAACAAGAGCACAGAATGGTTCACATTCTCGCTTAAGCGATTGGCAAGTACACAGCCTGCGGAACCCGCACCGATGATAATGTAATCAAACTGATTCATGATA
>Ga0066605_10002416_pt1 | contig 11842 bp, 7 predicted proteins | sample SaaInlLV_DNA_10m_FD_60385 | JGI IMG/M metagenome (GOLD analysis project Ga0066605, IMG submission 60385) | Marine microbial communities from expanding oxygen minimum zones in the Saanich Inlet - SI075_LV_DNA_10m | ecosystem: Environmental > Aquatic > Marine > Unclassified | place: British... | reverse complement strand
AACCATGAATAGGAAAAAGGTTATTTTGAATACTAGATGCATATGGAGTTAAAACGTATCCCTTTGAAAAGAGTTACGCTTAGAGTTTTTTCAGGTTTGAAATTGTTGCTGAAGGATTATCAGACTTAAATACGTAACTACCAGCGACAAGCGCATCAGCGCCTGCAGCACTCAGTGCAGCGCCAGTTTGAAGATTTACACCCCCATCGACTTCTATGATAGCGGAGGCATTATGTTCTATGATTAAAGCTTTCATCTTTGCAACCTTAGCAACACTCGAAGGAATGAATTTTTGCCCACCAAAGCCAGGATTTACAGACATGATTAAAACGAGATCCAAATCACTAAGAACTTCTTCAAGAACTTGAACTGGTGTGTGAGGATTGAGTGCCACTCCTGCTTTAACACCATAGCTTTTAATGAGTTGGATACTACGGTGGAGATGCGGACAAGTCTCATAATGCACCGTTATTATATCTGCACCAGCATCAACAAAGTCTTTGATGTATTGATCAGGATTAGCAATCATTAAATGCACATCTAAAACCTTGTCTGTATGTGTATTAACGCTTTTAAGAATTGGAAATCCAAAAGAGATATTAGGAACAAAGACGCCATCCATCACATCAATATGGAGCCAATCGGCCTCAGAGTTGTGAAGCATTTTGGTGTCTCTTTCAACATTGCCGAAGTCACAGGATAAAATAGATGGGGATACGATCATTTTTTATTTACAAAAATAATTACTTTTCGCAATGTACACGTCTCCTTTAAAAGACTCTGTGAATAATATATATCTTTGGCCTTTCTTTTATGATGTTGAGTCTTACACTTATTCTTGCCCTTCTGACGGTTCTGATATCTTATCAGGGATTTTCGAATCTCAAATTTCAAGAAAAGAGCATGTTTATCCCATACGGAGTAAAGTACAATAAAGAGTATTATCGGATGCTTTCGCATGTATTTATACATGCAGATTGGACGCATCTTTCTTTTAATATGATTTCCCTTTATTTTTTGGGTAGTTTTCTTGAAACTCAATGGGTGTATGAATTTGGGTTAATGGCCAACTATTATTTTGTCATTCTGTATTTTGGGGGTGCGCTGACCGCAACATTGTGGCCCTTTTACAGGAATTCAGAAAATCCTTCTTATAGATCTTTAGGCGCCTCGGGTGCCGTTTCTGCAGTTGTATTTGCTGCAATGTTGTGGTATCCTGAACTGGAACTTTATCTTATGTTTATTCCAATTCCTATTAAAGCATACGTTCTTGCTCCATTGTATCTAGCCTTTGAATATTATTCTTTGAAAAAGGGTGGTTCGGGAGTTGCGCATGATGCACATATTGGAGGTGCCGTATTTGGGATTTTATTTGTATTATTGATTGATAGCAACAAAGGAATTGAATTTTTAGCGCTCTTATTTTAAAATGTCTGTACTTTACATAAATAGTAACGGTAATCTTTTACCTAATTCTTCACCGACAATAGATCCGGGAAACCGCGCACATCTTTATGGTGATGGTGTTTTTGAAACGATTCGAATTGTTAGTGGTAAACCTATCAATGTAGAAAATCATATTGTACGTTTAATTGAAGGTGCAAAAGTTTTGCGAATTAGAGTGCCAAGCTATTATAACAGTGCCTTTTTTCAAGAGAGAATTGAAGAGCTTATTGAAAAGTCAAATATTTCTAAGGGTGGAAAATGTCGTTTATCTCTTGACCGTGCTACAGGTGGAACATACTTACCTAGCTCAAACGAATCGAATTTTTATATCGAAGTAGAAACGTATGGGTCTAATTTTTTTGAGTTAAATGCAAAAGGGCTTGAGGTTGATATTTATTCTGATATTAAACTTCAAAAAAACTTTCTTTCAAACTTTAAAACGAAATCCTGCCTGCATTATGTTATGGCCGCAATAGCAGCGAAAGAAAAAGGATTGGATGATTTGTTCTTGAGTAATGATAAAGGAAATATCCTTGAAACGTCATCGAGTAATATCTTTGTGGTTAGTAATGGTGTTCTTTACACGCCTGGATTGGAAGAAGGTTGTTTGGCGGGTACAATGCGAATGCAGGTTATTAATCTTGCTCTTGCTCACGGAATAAAGGTTTATGAATGTAGTATTTTACCTCAAAATTTACTTGCTGCTGACGAAGTTTTTATAACAAATGCGATTAAAGGTATAAACTGGATCGGCGGATACAGGACCAAAACATTCTCAAATTCCATAGCAAGAAAGCTAATAATTGCACTCAATGAATCTTGGAGAAAAAAACTAGAAGTTTAGCGATTGTCATTTTCAACGTTACATCGTTCATAATTCAAATCTCATACTCATATAGATAATGCCTTTCCGATTATATTTGTTAATCACCACCATGCAATTGTTATAAAATGGCCGAAAATCAATATACAGAAGACAATATACGTTCACTAGATTGGAAAGAACACATTCGTTTGCGTCCGGGAATGTACATCGGTAAACTTGGAAATGGCGCTGCGGCTGACGACGGTATTTATCTGCTCGTAAAGGAAGTTGTAGACAACTGTATTGACGAATTTGTAATGGGGAATGGTAGAAAAATTGACCTTCAAATTAAAGACGGTTTAGTTACAGTCCGGGATTATGGACGTGGTATTCCGTTGGGTAAGGTGGTGGATGTTGTTTCCAAAATGAATACTGGTGGAAAATACGACTCAAAAGCATTTAAAAAGTCAGTGGGTCTAAATGGTGTAGGTACTAAAGCTGTTAACGCTTTGTCATCGCATTTCTCAGTTTATGCGGTGCGGGAAGGAGAACTCAAAAAAGCATCTTTTAGTCGTGGAAACTTAACTGAAGAATTTCCATTGGAGAAAACAGATGAATCCAACGGTACTTATGTCGAATTTACACCTGATGATGAGATTTTTAAAAAGTATGCATTCAAGACGCTATATGTCGATAAGATGCTATGGAATTATTGTTATTTGAATCGTGGCTTGGCTATATATTTTAATGGTACCAAGTTTCAGTCTAAAAATGGGTTAAAAGACCTTCTTGAAAACAACATGGATGGTGATCCTTTGTATCCTATTATTCATCTAGAAGGAGAAGATATTGAGGTTGCCTTTACACATGGTAAAACGTATGGTGAAGATTATTACTCATTCGTAAATGGTCAACATACTACTCAGGGTGGTACGCATCAAAGTGCATTTCGAGAATCTGTTGCTAAAGTGATTAAGGATTTTTACAGTAAAAATTATGAAGCCTCAGATATTCGACAATCAATTGTAGCCGCAGTTTCTGTGAAAGTTATGGAACCCGTTTTTGAATCTCAAACGAAAACAAAACTTGGTTCCCAAGAAATTGAACCGGGAGGTAAATCAATGCGGGCTTTTATAAATGACTTTCTAAAGGATAAACTTGATAACTTCCTTCATAAGAATCCTGAAGTTGCTAAAACCATTGAGAATAAGATTAAACAATCTGAAAAAGAAAGAAAGGAGCTTGCTGGAATCCGTAAAATAGCGCGAGAACGCTCAAAAAAAGCAAATCTTCACAACAAAAAACTAAGAGACTGCAGAATTCACTTGAATGATTTAAAAAATGATAGGAGAGAGGAGACCACCTTGTTCATAACAGAGGGAGACTCTGCGAGTGGTTCAATTACAAAGTCACGTGATGTCGGTACTCAAGCCGTTTTTTCCTTGAAGGGAAAGCCTCTGAATTGCTACGGATTAACAAAAAAGGTTGTTTATGAGAACGAGGAGTTCAATCTTATACAAGCCGCTTTGAATATTGAGGATGATTTAGAAAACCTTAGGTATAATAAGGTAGTTATTGCGACGGATGCCGATGTTGATGGTATGCATATTAGAATGTTGTTACTTACCTTTTTTCTCCAGTTTTTTCCAGATCTTGTTAAAAAGAATCATGTTCACGTGCTTCAAACACCTTTATTCCGTGTAAGAAATAAGAAGAAAACACTTTATTGCTACTCTGAAGAAGAGCGCAGAAGCGCAATGGAGGAGATTGGCAAGAATGCTGAAATTACGAGATTCAAAGGGTTAGGGGAGATATCGCCTGATGAATTTATTCATTTTATTGGCGACGAAATGAGATTGGAACCCGTATTATTATCTCATAATGCTTCGATAGACTCTATACTCTCATATTTCATGGGTAAAAATACACCACAGCGACAAGAGTTTATAATTGAGAATTTAAGAGTAGAGAAAGATGAATCTAAAGACTCTGAAGATGTTGCACCCAAGAAAGAAATAGCCTAAGTTTTATGTCAGACGAAAATCTAGAAAACGAACAGAACGAAGAGAAGGAGCAGAATCCTTTTGAAAAACAAGATTTAGATGAGAATATTATTCCCGTTAGTGGGCTCTACGAAAGTTGGTTCTTGGATTATGCAAGTTATGTAATACTTGAGCGAGCAGTTCCTGGATTAGCTGATGGACTAAAACCAGTTCAAAGAAGGATTCTTCACTCCATGAAGGAGATGGAAGACGGTAGATATAACAAGGTCGCTAATATCATTGGAAATACTATGAAGTACCATCCGCACGGGGATGCCTCAATAGGTGATGCTTTGGTGCAACTTGGTCAAAAAGATTTATTAATCGACTGTCAGGGGAACTGGGGTAACACCTTGACTGGAGATGGTGCCGCAGCTCCTAGATATATTGAGGCGCGCTTGTCAAAATTTGCACTTCATGTAGCCTTTAATGCAAAAACAACCAAATGGCTCTCTAGCTACGATGGGAGGAATAAGGAACCGAACAATTTGCCAATGAAGTTCCCTTTGCTTCTTGCTCAGGGTGCCGAAGGTATTGCAGTAGGTATGGCCTGTAAGTTTTTACCACATAATTTCATTGAGCTCATAGATAACTCAATTAATCATTTGAGAGGAAAAAAGGTTCAGTTCTTTCCTGATTTCCCGAACGGAGGCATGGCCGACTTTTCAAATTATAATGATGGTAAAAGAGGTGGACGGGTTCGTGTGCGAGGAAAGATAAAAAAGCAAGATGCTAAAACTTTAATTATACATGAAATACCTTTTGGAACATCTACAAGTTCATTGATTGATTCCGTATTGAAAGCAAATGACAAAGGAAAAATAAAAATCAAAAAAATAGAGGACAATACCTCTGCTGATGCAGAAATCATTATTCATCTTTCTCCAGGAGTTTCTCCTGACAAGACAATAGATGCCCTATATGCTTTCACGGATTGTGAGGTTTCAATCTCCCCAAATTCGTCCATTATAGATAAAGAAAGACCCGTTTTTTTAGGGGTTTCAGAGATTCTAAAAGCAAATACAGATGAGACGGTCTTTCTGTTAAAAAGAGAGCTTGAAATTAAATTAGCGGAGCTAGAGGCGCAATGGCATTTTGCCACATTAGAAAAAATATTCATTCAGAAAGAAATGTATATTGACTTTAAAAATTATGCTGACCGCGAAAGTTTATATGCCTACTTATATACATCCTTTAAGCCATACAAAAAACAATTTATTCGCGAAATCACAGATGAGGACCTTCATAGGTTGACGCAAATCCCGATGATTCGAATTACAAGGTTTGATAGCTCAAAGGCAGACGATAACCTACTTAAAATTGAAGGCCAGATCACAGAGGTGAAGGACTATCTTTCGAATCTCGTTGAATATGCTATCGATTACTTTAAAAATCTCAAGAAGAATTTTGGTGAAGGTAAAGAGCGTAAAACTGAAATGAAGACGTTTGAAAATATTAGCGCTTCGAAGGTCATAATCGCAAATAAAAAATTATTTATCGATTATGAGGAAGGCTTTATTGGATTTGGTTTAAAAAAGCTACAGGCTGTAAGCGATTGTTCTGAAATAGATGATATTATCTGCTTCTTTAAATCGGGTAAAATGTTGATTACTAAAATCACGGATAAGAAATTTGTTGGTAAAGATCTAGTTTACGCCAACGTATGGAAACGTGGAGATAAAAGAACAATTTACCACGTTATGTACAGGGATGGAAGCGCGGGTCCTGCAATGATGAAGCGATTCTATGTTAATAGTATTACGCGTGATACTGAATATGATCTAACGAAAGGAAATAAGAGTTCTAAAATTCTTTATTTCTCGGCTAATCCAAATGGAGAGAGAGAGATTGTCAGTGTTTCTTTAAGGCCAAGACCTCATTTGAAGCGTTTAAAGTTTGATGTTGATTTAGGAGATTTATTGATCAAAGGAAGAAAATCTGTTGGAAATCGTGTTACGAAAGAACTTATTCAAAAGGTGGTTCTCAAAGAAACGGGTGGTTCTACCTTGGCTGCAAGAAAAATTTGGTTTGATGCTGTAGTTGGAAGGCTAAACGATGAAGAGCGCGGACAGTTTTTAGGAGAGTTTAAAGGAGAGGATAAGCTGCTTTCCCTTTATGCAAATGGTTCGTACAAACTAGGAGGTTTCGATTTATCGACGCGTTTTGATGATGATATGATTCATTTGGAAAAATGGAACCCAGGCCAAGCCATTTCTGCTGTATATTATGATGGGCAAAAAGAGCTTCATTTTGTAAAGCGTTTTGAATGTGAAATCAATAATAAGAAAAGGGTTGTTTTCATTAGCGAAAGTGAAGGTTCAACTCTAGATGTAGTTTCAACTGCATTTAAACCTGAGGTTAAAATCGTTTATAATAAACATTTAAAAGAGACAAAAAATCTACCTGATACCATTTTAGATTTAAGTTCTTTTATAGATGTTAAGGGAATGAAAGCCCAAGGGAACCAGCTCACAAAGTTAAAGGTTAAAGAAGTTTTATTAAATCATCCTATTGGTGCAAGCACCGAGCCTTGGCCTTCTAATGATGCGTCATCTGCTCTAAAGGATTCAGAACTTAATGTGGTGCAAGCTTCAGTTTCTAATGAAAAGGAAGATACGCATGTTGATGTGAAAAACGCAAAAGCTTCTTCTGAGAAACAAGACATTGACCCCAAAACCAAAAGTTTACTTAAGGTCAAATCTTCCAACTCAAAACCAAAGGAGAAAGCACCTACCGATGTTAATGCTCCTAATATGGATAAAACAAAAAAGGCACAAAAGGATGATGAGGTGCCAAAAACTATGGAGTGGGACTTGAGTGATGAAGAATCTGACGAAGCATCGGATGAGAACGATCAAATGACCTTGTTTTAGATTCTTTGTTTTTATCTAACTTTAGGACATGTTAAGTACGCAACGTCAAGACAAGATAAATTATCTCAACATTGGACTCATGTTCTTAAGTATGATTGCGGCGTTTGTAATGCCTTTTGAGGTCTTTTTGTTTGCTTATGCTTTTTTAGGACCACTTCATTATTTAACAGAAATAAGTTGGCTACATGATCGTAAATACTTTTCTACCGGTAAGTATGACTTTTTAATTTTATTAGGAGTAGGGTGTTTGTTAGGGTACAGCGATATTGCACAGACCTACGATTTTCATTCGAGTTTTACCCAAATGTTTTTTGAATTAAACCTAGGTGATAAGCTCATATTATTAGCATTTATAAGCTCATTACTTTTCATTCTAGTCAAGAATGTACTCGTGAAAGGGGTGCTCATTGTAATTTTGTTTGGATTTATTGATGGCTGGTTTGCACCAAATTATACCAATGCCTTTGGGGATGAAGTGTTTAAGCCAAATTATGTAACATTTGCTATGACCTCACTTTTGCCAACATTGTTTCATGTGTATTTATTTACAGGATTATTTATGCTTTTTGGTGCTTTGAAGTCAAGATCTAAGACAGGTTTACTTTCTGTTGCTTGTTTCGTTGCAGTTCCTTTTGTTCTCATTTACGTGCTACCAAATACTACTTTATTTGAAATAACGACATATGGTAAAGACTCGTATTTCGCGGAAGGTAATGGATTTTATAATTTAAATTTTCAAATACTGAAGGAGTTTGAGTTAGCTGATATGCCTGTAGAGTCTGGGTTTACTGATGTCTTTGACCGTCCCTATGTTGACCCCTTGAAGGCCTTTCCGGTAATATTTTATAGTACCCCGGGTGTATTGTTAATGCGATTTATTGCTTTTGCGTATCTCTACCATTATTTAAATTGGTTCAGTAAGACTGAGATCATTAGATGGCATAAAGTTCCAAAGATTCGTTTCATAGCTGTATTGCTGATTTGGATCGCTGCCTGTTTAGTTTACCTTATAGACTATGGATTAGGGCTTACCTTTTTGTTTTTTTTAAGTTTCACGCACGTACTTCTCGAATTCCCCTTAAACATGATGTCCATTGTGGGTATCGGGAAGGAGTCTGTTGCCATTATGAAAGGTGGTTTTTCAAAGGATTGATTCGAAAGGTTTCCGACGAAACCTTTCTTAATTTCAAGCCTTGATATGAATATGCGCCACCCAATTTCTTTATTGGAAAAGGTTTTAACTATTTTAGCAACTTCTTTTCGAATTGGTCGTTAAGGGGGTAAGTGTCAATCTTACAATAAAAACTTGTGTTACTGAATACTGCTATTTATATCTCGCCAAGGTTCAAGAGAAACCTTTTTATGTTCTTGCTATTTTGCGCTGGATTTTTTTATTCAGGCCATAGTCAGTTATTTGAACCTTTTGAAATCCGCTATCAGAACGCACAAAAGGGAGGGATACGTTTTCTTTCAAATGTTGCGTTATCATGTAGTAGTGGTAACTGTTCAAGTCTTCAAGCACAGATGCCTCCAAGTGGTAACGGCGCTAATGATAACCAAAACATGCAATTTGTCGATATTGATAGTGATTTTTCCACATTTATGTCAACGAGTGACAGCTTAGATTTAGACAATTGTAGTGAAGTCCTATGGGCAGGATTGTATTGGAGTGGTGAAATTAGTACTGGAACCCAAGGTTATGCTGAGAGAGATCAAGTGAAAATTAGTGTCAATTCTGAGCCATACCTAGATATAACTGCTGAGGAAACTATTGATATATCTGGTATTAGTCATCCCAGTTATAACTGCTTTAAAGATATAACGAGTATTGTTCAAAATGCTGGTATAAAAGCAAGATTTACCGTTGCAAATGTTCTTGCGCGTTCGAATGCGTCTAATGTATTTGGTGGTTGGTCAATCGTTGTTGTATACAAAAATATTTATGAGTCCATGAGGAATCTAACCGTTTTTGATGGTTATGGAGCTATAGGATTCGGTACAACGCTTGATATACCTATTTCTGGTTTTAATACACCGCTTGCAGGCCCTGTGTCCTTTGAATTAGGAGTGATTGCCCACGAGGGAGATCGAAGTGCAACTGGAGATGGGCTTTCATTCAATGGTGCGGGTTCTTTTGTTTCTATTTCCGATGCTTTACATCCTGTGAACAACTGCTTTAATAGCACGATATCTTACAATGCTGTTGTGACACCTTTTAGAAATCCAGGTTATAATAACAATTTAGGATACGATGCGGCGATTTTTATACCCGACAATTCATCTTTCAACTATATAGGTAATAATAGTAATTCTGCGACCGTTCGAGTTTCAACTTCAGGGGAAAATATTTTGTGCCGTGTCCTAACATCTGCAATAGACATATACGAGCCTGATTTAAGGGCATCGGTTTATATAGATGATTTAAATGGGGGGATTGTAGAGCCTGGAGATGAATTAGAATATACGCTTGTTGGAAAGAATATTGGATCTGATTTATCCTTGAATACCTTTATCGTAGATACATTAGATCCTAGAACACAATATGTGGCGAATTCAATTTCAATTGACTTTGGACCAAATTCTGGTGTGAAAACTGATGTTGCTGGTGACGATCAAGCGGAGTATGATGCAGTTACGAATTCGATTAAGATACGAGTTGGTACGGGGGCAGATGCAATATCAGGTGGGGAAATGATTGCCTCCCCTGAAGGAACGGACAGTACGGTTGTCAAATTTAGAGTCACTGTGGTGGATGATTGTTTGATGTTTCAATGTGATTCAACTTTAGAGCATGTCACTTATATTTTTGGAACGGGTGAAATTTCACAGAATGAATATGGTAATGATGGTGCTTCTGACTTATTAGATGCAAATGGTTGTCCACTAACAGCAAGTAATACCTTATTAATCAATATTTCAGGTTGTCCTCCGCCTAGTGTGGATTATAATGATCCAGTCTGTGAATCGGAAACTTTAAATGTTGATGCCACTTTCTCGGCATTAGCGAATTATTCTTGGACAGGACCGAATGGTTTTACAGATTCAAATGCTTCTTTTACGATTCCAGAAATTGAATTGGCTGACTCTGGCGTTTATAATGTGCAAATTACCTTTGATGGCCTGGATTGTCTTATTGATACTTTTGAAACTGTTATTGTACATCCAAGCCCTGAAATAAATATTACAGCAATTCAAAATGGTTTATGTTTTGGTTCTGATGATGGGTATATTTCGACGGATGTAATCGGGGAGGAGCCAATTATTTATTCATGGTCAAATTCATCTGCTGTTGATAGTATAGGAGGTCTCGAACCAGGAGAGTATATATTGAATGTGGAAGATGCTTTCACCTGTTTAAATTCGGATACCTTTAATATAACAGAGCCTGACTTATTGATTTCTTCAGCAACGATTTTAACTGATTTCAATGGTTTTAATGTGAGCTGTTTTGCCGATAGTAATGGTTTAGCGGAGGTGATCTATTCTGGAGGGACGAGTCCTTACGAAGTTTTATGGTCTAATGGAGATACAACGGATGTTGCGGATTCTCTAGCAGTTGGAACCTATAACGTATTGATCACAGACACCAATGCTTGTGAAGTCAACGCCTCGGTTACTTTGGTGCAGCCGACCTTACTTGAGTTGAGTACTGATTCAAGTGCTGTTTCTTGTTTTGGTGGAGATGATGGTTTTATTGACTTGACGGTCATCGGTGGAGTTCCCACATATACTTTTGCCTGGTCGAATACAGAAACTGAGGAAGATTTAGATTCATTGATCAGTGGCGCATACTCCGTTGTGGTAACAGACCTCAATGGATGTTCAGATTCAATTGCAAGTTTCATTACCCAACCTGACGCACCACTAAGTATTACGGAAACACACATCAATGTTGACTGCTTCGGCAATGCTACTGGAAGTATAGATGTTTCAGTTCAAGGTGGAACTGCACCATACAGTTATTTATGGAGCACAACTGCTACTACTGAGGATCTCTCAAATATCACTGTAGGAACGTACACACTTACTGTCACTGATTCCTTGAATTGTACAGAGGTGATTGTGGTAGAAGTCACAGAGCCTATTGCACCGCTAGATGTGACTCTTGCTGTCACAAATGTGTCCTGCTTTGGGGATTCTACAGGAGCAATTGATGCTTCAGTAATTGGAGGAACAGCTCCATATACTTATTTGTGGAACACTTCAGACACAACAGAAGACCTTTCAGGGTTAGCGATAGGAACTTATACGATAACGGTTACCGATACAAACGCATGTACTTTTGAGATATCAGAAACCGTGACACAGCCCTCAGATTCTTTATTTGCAGAATTGCAGGTTACAGATGTAGATTGCTTCGGTGCAGCTACAGGTTCGATTCAGAGCACTGTGAGTGGCGGTACTGCACCGTACTCTTACCTGTGGAATACAGCAGATACAACAGCGAATATTGAAGATGTTATAATCGGAAATTACGATGTCTTAATTACGGATACCTTAGGTTGTACACTGTTTTTGTTAGACTCCATTTTTGAGCCTGAAGAGATTATGTTAACCCATACCCAAGTAGATGTTTTATGTTTTGGTGAGTCAACGGGTTCTATTGACCTAACGGTAGATGGCGGTATCGCGCCTTTCACATATACATGGTCCAATGGAGATTTAACTGAAGATTT
>Ga0066605_10002408_pt1 | contig 11890 bp, 13 predicted proteins | sample SaaInlLV_DNA_10m_FD_60385 | JGI IMG/M metagenome (GOLD analysis project Ga0066605, IMG submission 60385) | Marine microbial communities from expanding oxygen minimum zones in the Saanich Inlet - SI075_LV_DNA_10m | ecosystem: Environmental > Aquatic > Marine > Unclassified | place: British... | reverse complement strand
AGAAAAGATATTAATATTTTATTACAACAAATATATCAATTACAGTCTAAAATTATACCAGTAGATATTCCTGTTACAAATATAAGTACATTAAAAGAAAATAAAAATAATATTTTATTAAAAATTAAAAAATATAATGAAAACTTAAAAAAATATAATGAAAAAAAAATAAAATATCAAAAAGAACTTAATAATATCTATAGTAAAATAATATATATATTTGATAAAAATTATAGCGATAATAGTAATGAGATTAAAAAATTAAATTTATTTGTTGATAAAATACCAAAAAAAGAAATAATAAAAGAAAATATCATTAAACTAAAATCACAATTAATTGATTTTGTTCCAACTAATAAGAAAACTATAAGTGGTTCCTATAGTAAAGAAGAGATAAACAGGTTAAAAAATGAAATAAATATCAAATTACCAGATTTTAAAAGAATATCTATTAATAAAAATAATATTAATAAAGAATTTATTAATACTTTAAATAAACCTTTGAAAATAAAAAAATTACCAGATATTCCATATGATAATATCAAAGATGTTGAAAATGAAATTAAAAATTTAAATGCTATAAATCTTATTAGTGAAATTGATGATAAAATGAGTATATTAGATAAAATGATTAACAAAAAAGATGAAATTAAAAATTTAAAACAATTTTATAATTTATTTAAAAAAATTAAAAATACAATAAATAATAATAATTTTAGTTTTTTATCAGATTTAATAAAATATAAAAATATTTATTATGAAAATATAGAAATTGAAAATAATAATAATTTATATTATTCATACTTAGAAGAATTAATATTATATAATAAAAAAAAATTAAATCTATTATTACAGTATGAATACTCATATAAATATGATTTATATGAAAAATGTTTATATTATGAAAAACTATTAAAATATTTAAATTTATGTGAAGACCAGAAAGAATATGATAAATATATTGAAAATAAAAGAATAAATATAGAACTTGAAAATAAAAAAGATATTATTAAAAATAATATAAAAAAGAATAATGAAAAAATAATAAAATATACAAATAAATTACAATCTTATAATAAGAAATTAGATAGTATTAACAAAGATATTCAAAATATTAATACACATGAGAATAATAATAAAATTTTAAAAGAAATTTCAATAATAAATGGTGATATTAAAAAAGAAAAAATAATTAAAGAATATGATTGTTTACTACTAGAATTACAAGAAGAAAATAAGTATATTAAAAATAATAGTAATAAAAAAGAAATTAGTTTATTACAGGAACAGATAGATATTTTAAAAAATAAATTAGAAGTAAAAAACAAAGAGTATCTTGTTTTAAATGAAAAAAATATAGTTTTAGGAAAAGATTTAAAATCAAAAAGTGATTATTTAGAAAATATTAAAAAAATTATTAATAAGAGAAATAATATAAATAAAGCATTAACTGACTTAAATATAGATATTGAACTTTATAATGATTATTTAAACTTGATAAATAAAAACAATATTCCATCAAAATTAATAAATAAAAAGATAATATATTTACAAAATCATATTAATATATTTTTAAAACTATTAACAAAATATAGTTTAGTAATAGAAATTGATGAAAAAAGTTCAATAAATTTTATTATAAAAAAAAGTGGTATAAATTTAGATGTAAATCAATTATCGGGTTATGAAACTTTTATATTAAATATAGCATTAAAGTCTGCTTTAAATAAGTATTCTTTTATATCAAAATCTACATTATTTATTTTAGACGAAGGGTTAGATGTTGTAGATAAAAACAATTTTAAAAAATTAAATTTATTAATGAATTTAATGATGAAAAACTATAAAAATATATTATTAATATCGCAGATGTCTAAAGTTAAAGATCTTCAGCAGTCTGCTATTACAATCTCACATCGTAATGGTGTGAGTTTTATTTAATAGAATTACATATTTTCTATTGTACGATAAATATGACTCTGTGTTTTCTTTTGACTTACTTCTTTTATTCTTGTGAAGAATTGGTCAAAAGAATAATTCCTTTTGCAATTCTCACACATATATTTGCATACATAAATGTCTGAGTTTGAAAATTCATTCTTTTTACAACCACATATGCAAATTGCCACCTCTTCGTGCTTTTTAAACACATTTAATGCCACCGCACAATACATCAGTTTATCCGAATTTTTCATTTTGGACAATAATCCAAATGTACTATAAGAAATAAATATCTTATTTAAGTTTATTTATCAATTTTTATTTTTAGTGAAACTATATACGATGTCTGGAAAGAGAAGAATAATGACAGAAATATTTTCACACTCAAGTGGTAAATATAATAGTATTATTACAGAACCTACTAACACATTTTATAATACACACAAAGAACAAGAGTATATTGATTTTTTCAATGTTTATGACGACGATAAACTCGTAAAAATAAGAATTATTTTTAAAAATACCTCTTATCCTTTTTCTCCTCCAAAAATTGAAATTAATAATATTAAATTAAAAGATTTTTTAAAATTAAACCATAGTTTTTTTAAAAACTATAATAAATATTTAAATACAAATTTAAAATGTTTTTGCACTTGTTGCCACATACCTATTTTTAGAAATTGGAGCCCATCATATATGACTAGCGATATATTAAATAATATTGATAAACATTTAGTTTTAAAAAAAAGAGTTATTAATATTATTTTATTAAAAAATATTATGTTAAAAAAAATAGGTTATATTATTCCAGATATGTTATATTTTATATAAACAATATGAAATATATTATTTATAATAAATATGGATAATAAACAGTATGATTTATTAAGTAAAAGTAAGGGAAAAATAGACCTATATTGGTCTGAAAATGATAAAAAACATCTTGGTTTTGTTAAAGTTGTTGATGTAATGCCAAGATTAGTTCCAGAAGGTAGAACAGGTGATATTGCTGTAGTTCAAGGTGCTAGAATTTCTTATGGAAGTACAGACTTAAAAAGTAAAAAAGCAGATGATTCGTTGGTAAGTTATTTAGTAGAACATTATCATACTAGTCCAATTGAATTAGCATCTGTTAAATTTCATATAAATTGTCCCTTATATGTTTTTAATCAATTGGTTAGACACAGAACAGCGTCATTAAATTGTACTTCAAGAAGATATAAAAAGGTTGATAATAATACATTTTATGTACCAAAACCCAGATTACAAGATTATGTAAATAATAAACAAGGTTCGTTAGATAAACCAGTACCAGAAGAATTAAAAAAATCTTACTATGAATTGTATAAAAAAGCAGATGATATTTATAAAAACTATGAAAATGTAGTTGATAATGGTATAGCAAAGGAAATTGCTAGAGGAGCGATGCCTCAAAATATAATGACTGAATTTGTTTGGAAATGTGATTTACATAATTTTATTAAAATGATACGACTAAGAGTTCACCCAACAGCTCAAAAAGAAATAAGAGATTTAGCAGAAGGTATGAAAGAATTAGTAAAACCTATGTTTCCAGTAGTATTTAATGCTTTTGAAAAATTTTGGTTAAATAGCATTTCTCTTTCACAAGAAGAAATAAATATGATTAGAAACAGAAAAAACAAAGGTAAAGTTGAAACTTTTAAAAGTAAAAGAAAACAAAATGAATTTATTAAAAAGATTAAATTACTGGGTCTGTAAATTATTTTTTGTTCCATAAGCAGTATCATATGCTTTTGCATAATCTTGATTTTGAAACATCCTTTGTGTATGATTTTGAAATTTTATTGCATTTTTATTTCCTATATCTCTATATGTTTCTCTTCGTGAATTTTCTGGTTTAAATTCAAAAAATCTATTACCTTGTCTGAAATCTGGAAGCATCATACTCCTATTAAGATGTAAATTATCATTTACATTTAATTTTCTATTTCCCCTTGTATTAATACCAAGATTAGTATTTTCAAATTTATTATTTACTATGTTGAATTTAGGACAAGAAGTATTTACCATAGGATTATACCAAATATTTTTATTATTATTTTCTTCAATAAATTTAACACTTTCAAGAGAACGATTCATAAAAGAATTTTTATTATCTATTACACTATTATTAGTTTTATTATTTTTTTCTCTACAGTTAAATTTTGTATCTTCACGATTATTAGTCGTAGCATATTTTATATTTGAAATATTAGGGTTAATATAATTCATAAACTATTTAATATATAATAAAGTTATTAAATTATTTTTTAAATAATAACTTTGTTATATTATTACATTGATTATCAATACTTAATTGTAGGGGTGTTTTTCCCCTTCTATCTTTTATTTCTATATTTGCTTTATTTTTTAATAGAAGTGATATACATTTTTCATTTCTGTATTTAACAGCCCAATATATAGGAGTTCTATTATAATCATCAACGCTATTAATATTAATTCTTTTTTTAATAAAAAAATCAAGAATTAATGGATTACTGTTTTCTACAGAAATACTTAATATATTTCTACCCATCATAGATTTTTTATTAATATCTGCTTTATTTTTTAATAAAAATTTTATAATAGTTAAATTACCATTTCTAGATGTATACATTAATGGTGTTTCACCATGTATATTTATATCATCAATATCAGAATTATATTTTAATAATAATTTTGATATTTTAAAATCTGAATATAAAATAGAATTAAAAAAAGCAGTCTGTAATTCACAATCTTTATGATAAACATCAGAATCATTCTTGAGTAAATATTTTGTTATTTTAATATCATTTCTTTTTACAGAGTTTATCAAAGGTGAAATGTTATCATTATTTGCTATATTTACATCGGCACTTTTATTAACAAGATATTTAATAATATTCAAAGGTTTATGCAATACCGAATATAATAAAACAGTATCATAATTTAATCTTTTGTATTTTAAATTTATTTTTCCACCATAGTCTATTAATGTATTGAATAAATAATATCTATTATTTATTAAACAATACAATAAAGAGTTTATTCCTTCATAATTATAAGCCATAGCATCAGCATTATTCTTTAACAACAGATTTATAATATTCTGGTCTTTATTTTTAAATGCCATCATTAATGCTGTATCGCCAGTGGATAAATTTCCTCTTTTATTAATATTTGCCTTGTTTTTTAGCAAAAAATTTACCATATCATAATTTTTATTTAATACAGAAATATGTAATAAAGAATTACCTATTTTATCAGTAGTTTCTATATCAGCATTAACTGACAATAAACAACTTATTCTATTTTTGTTATTTTTTTTACAAGAAGATAATATTTCTTCTTGTAAAAAACTTTTACGCAGTAAAGGTTTTTTTAACATAGGTTTCGTCAATAAGGGTATTTTAATCATGTTTTTAATTAACATAATAAATATATTTATAAAAATTCAATTTTTATATATCTAAATATTCATAAATTAAACTTTGACACGGTATTAATTTATTATTTAATATTGTATTAAATTTATTTTTAACAATATTTTTTAAAAATATTTCAATTTCTTTATGGTTATAATTTTTTGCTGTGGAAATTGGAGACATACCGTTATTTGTTAAAACATTTATATATGCACCTTTACTAACTAAATATTTAACCATATTAATATCGTTATTTCTTGTTGCTAATAACAAAGAACTTCTCTTAAAATTATCTAAATTATTTACATTTGCTTTATATTCTACCAATTTTTTAACAGTTTCAAAATAACCTTCTTCTACTGCTAACATAAGTGCTGTTTTTCGTCTATAATTTCTATAATTTACATTTGCCTTATTCTGTAATAATAATAATGTTAAATCATATTTATTCCATAAACAAGTATTCATTAAAGGTGTTGTTCCATATGAATTACATTTGTTTATATCTGCTTTGTTGTCTATTAAAATTTTAACAATATCTTTTTTATTAGATAAAATTGCTATATCAAGAGGTTTATTATTACCAGAATTAATATCTGCTTTTAAAGAAATTAACCACTTGGTTAGATGTATATTTTCATCTCCAACTGCCATAGATAATTTTGTATGATTATTATTATACATTTTGTTTATTCCATTTTTTAAAACAATAAATATATTTATTAATTTTATTAATATTATAAAAAATAAATTATATTTAAATAATAAAAATAATAATTCTTTAGCTTCTTTTTTACTTGAAAATAACTCTATTATATAAAAATATGATATATTTGATATATTATCAAGTAATAATTTTACAATTTCTTGTGATACTAATAAATTTTTATAACCATAAACATCATTATCTTTAATATAATAATAGTTTATTGATATTATAGATAAATATATAACTATTTTTACATTATTTATGTATAATAAACCAAGTATAAGATAAATAGTATCATAAAAATAATTTATTATATTAATTAAAGGTAGTGTAAGAAAAGTTGATACCAATATCATTATCTTTAATATAATAAACTAACTATCTTATATCTTTTTTATATTATAGAGACACTTATGTCTAATAAATATCCTATAACGAGGAAAATAATTAATAAAAAATTTAAATATTTTTATAAAAATAATAAATTAATTACAGATAAAAAAGAGATAGAGAGAATTAATAAATTAAGAATACCACCTGGTTATAATAATATAAAAATATTTTCTTCAAATTCAAAAGAACAATATACTGCTTATGATAATAAGGGGAGAATTCAAAAAGGTTATCATGAGTTATGGATAAAAGAAAGAAATAGAAAAAAATTTAGAGATTTAATTGAATTTACAGAAGTTTATTCAAAATTAATGAGATATATTAATAATATTATTTCTAAAATTGATAATATTAGTAGCAAGGATGAAATGATTGCTTTAGCTGTTGGATTATTGGATGCTTGTAGGATTAGACCTGGTAGTAATAAACATTTAAAAAATACTGGTTCATATGGAACAACAACATTATGTAAAAAACATATAACAAAAAAAAATATTAATGGAAAAACCTATTATATGTTAAATTTTAATGGTAAAAGTGGTGTTATAAACGAATGTAAGTTAAAGAGTAATACAAATTTATCAAAGAAACTATATGACCTTTATAAAAAAACAAAAACTAAAAATTCTTCTATTTTTATGTTTGAAGACCATAAAATAACAGCAAGTGATATTAATAATTTCTTACAAAAAGTTACTGACAAAGATATTACTGTTAAAATATTTAGAACATATCATGCCAATATTGCTTTTATTCAAAAAATATTACATAATAATGAAAAATTAACAGAAAATCAAAGAAAAAAATACTGTATTTCTGTTATTAAAGAGGTTGCTACTGAATTACATCATAATCCTTCCACATTTAGAAATTCTTACTTATTTACACCCTTAAAAGATTTATACATCAACGACCCTATTAAATTTAAAAATAAATTTAAAAATAATATAGATAATTCACTCATTAATTTTATCAAAAAAAATACAGATAGTAAAGCATCATTACCAAAAAAGTGGTAAAAAAATTGAAACGAAATGTTTGAAAAAAGGATAGTAAATAGTAAGCCACCATGGTCAAATTCTATGGCCCGATATTTGGCAGTGTCTTTTACAAACCATTGCTAATGCAATGTGATAATCTAAAGCCAACTATAGCCGTCTTTGACTTGATAAAAGTCATTTTTAAAGAGGCGGTTGTGTTGCACAACTTCCACTTCAAAAAAGGCGGAGGTATCCATGTTTCTTGTAAAACGTGGAGAGGAGCTCTGAATGAGCTGCGGAAACTACCGAGAGAGGTAAGCAAGTCTTTTGGTAGAATTCGGGACGACAGAATAATGTTCCTTGTTCTGGTCTTTATATTGACCAACAAGGACTTATGTGTCCCACCACAGATAATGCGTCTTGTTAAAGACGTCATTTCAAACCACGAATACATACAGGTGGTAATGAGATTGGATCCATCTGAGATATTCACTCATAGGGATCATTTTAAGTGGGGATTAAATTTCATTACCACTTACCCCGACATTCTGGAAGGTGAGGAATGTGCCCGATTTAAGCACTTCGTTCTCACGAAGTATAAAATAGGGAACGAGACACTTTCCGTCGACAAAAAACCGATGGAGATAAAATCTCCAAGAAGACCGCATCGAAGGATCTTTGAGTACGCCCTTTACTTCTTGAAAGGGCCTATGAAATGGTCCAAATATAAGAATGTTCCGAAACTCCTATTAAAATTAGGAGCTAGCAAGAACCCAATGTATCCTTCCAACAAAGGATATGTTAAGTTCATGTATATGAATGCTCAGACACGTCACCTCCAACTAGGAGACGTTGAGCATATTGGAACGATAGGACGACAGTCCTTCGAAGATCTTAATCTTCGCCAAATCATCGAGAACTACAAGAGCGACTCCAAATCTGGAGTCGTAGATCTCTATCAGAGGCGGAAAGATTATCTGTCTGAGTTGATAAAACACAGACAGTGTCCGGACAAAAAAGAATGCTTTAAGGGTATTCTTTCACCGGAAAAAAATAAACCAATAGACATTCTATGTATCGACGAAAAGATACGAGATTGTCCAGAGATGATAGTGTTTTCAATAAATCCTCTTCCTTATAAAACCCTTCGTGATTTTATAAGGAAAAGGGTTAAAAAGAAGACTATCCAAATTCTAAGAAACAACAATTTTCCACAAAACTTGTTGAGAATTGTTGTTTCTTATATAGAATAACATTCTATATACTTTTATAAAAATAGTTTATAAATTTAATTTATATTAGGTTTAACATATTTATCAAAATATTCTTTTCCTAATTTTTTATCAACTTCATCTCCGTCTTTTTCTCCTTTTTGGACGCTTTCCATTAAATCTAAAAATTTATCTAATCTTTCCATATCTAATTCATCTGCTTCTTCTACTACCATCATTAATAAACTTGGAAATTTCTTTGAAAAAGTCTTATGTTTCATAGTCATCTTAATTCTAAATGGAACTTTTGCTCTTTCACTTTTAGGTACATCTTTAACTTCATTAATTACTAAATTAATATAATTTTTGATCCATTTTTTATCTTTAACATCTGTCATATTTTTATTATTTAAAATAACTTTCTTTATATGTTTTATAAATAGGTAATAATGAAAACAAGACAACTTATATGTCTTATAATATTTTTAACAGCAATTGCTACATATTTAAATTTATCTAAACCTAAGAAAAATATTAACCCTAATCATTTATTAGAAGGATTTTCTAATAAAAATATATCAGAAGATAGAGAAGATGAAAATAAATTAATAGTTTTTCCAGACCATAATGATAGTGTTTATTCAAGATTGTTTGAATTAGTAACTAATGAACCTGCTATTTATAGAAACGATATAATTCAGATTAAGAAAAAAACAAAATTAACAGAAAAATCTAGAGTTTTAGATGCGGGTTGTGGTTTAGGAAGACATATGGAAATTATTAAGGAATTAGTTCCAAAAATAAAGATAGAAGGTATTGATAAATCAAAAAGTATGATTAATAAATGTAGGATAAGAAACCCCGGTTCTGAATTATTATGTACTTCATTAACAATTCCAGAGATATATAAGAAAGAAAAATTAAGTCATATACTATGTCTGCACGAAACATTACATCATAATAATCCAAGAGAAATAAATAAAATATTAAAAAATTTTCATAAATGGTTAGTTCCAGGTGGATATTTAGTAGTTCATATATTTGACCCTAAAAAACTTGATCCTGGACCTAGAGAATTTTCACAATATTTTAAAGATGATGATGGAACAAGACATTCACTAACATATTTTGAATCATTTACACACGAAGCTTGGTGGGAAAAAGAAAGTGAAAAAAGAGATTGGTATAAATATTGTGAGAAATATATTTTTCCAAAAGATAAAATAAAAATACAAACAACTCCTTTATGGATACCACCTGTTAATAAAATGTTAGAATATATTTCAAATCATGATTTTAAACTTCATGAAATAATTGAATTAAAAGATGTTGAAATTACAGATTTTACTTTATATGTTTTCAAAAAGAAATAATTATATATTTATATGTCGGGTTATTATTCACACAAAGGTAAAGGAAAACATGAACAGCAAGTTCATCTAACCGATATTATGAGAGAAAGTTCAAAAAAAAATTTAAATGCTGGAAATAATAAATGTATTCAATCAATATATAATAATTCTAATATAACAACACCATCTCCTACTAAAAATAGTATGCCTTCGGGTGGAATTGAATCTTTTGTAGATTCTTTTTTATCTATAAATAATAAATATAAACATTATATAATTATTATTTTACTTGTAATATTATATTTTGTAAAAAAATCTTGTTATTAATATAACAGACAAATATGCCAGAATATAGTTTAGAAAAATTTGAAGCTGATATGAAACAATTAGGTGGTATGATTGAAAGCTTTTATTCTCAAGATGGGGGTAAACCATCATCTGATGCTTCTTCTCATGAAGTAGGACATAAAATGAAAAATTCTGATGGAAAGACTTTTAAAGTTAAGATGATTAAGGGTGAAAAAAAGTGGGTTTATGTAAGAACATTTAAAGTAGTTTCTGTTAACGGAAAAAAATATGAATCAGAAGGAAGATATAAAGGTGCTGAACCAAAAAATGCTGCTAAGAAAGCATTTCTTAAGATTTGTAAAAAGATGAATATGAATAAAAATTCTTGCAAACTTACATTTACTTTACAAGAATGTACCAGTGGTTCCGATAAAAGAGTATATGGCCCATACGAGGGTAGTCGTGAAAAACTTCCAAAAACTCGCGTGAAGAAGTTCCAAGGTAGAAAAATCGTTCAAACACATATGAGCGTTGTGAAAAAAGTAAAAAAATAAATTTAATAATTTATAAACTACAAAGTTAAATGGTTGAAATAAAAACATCTAAAAATAGTCCAATAAATGGATTACATACTATGTTAAAACATAAACAAAAACAACAAAAAGAAGATGCTAAATATGAAAGTGAAGGACAAGCGGATTCAATTAATAAATATCCAAAACAAACATATTACGGTCAAAGAAAATTATGTAATAAAGAAAGTTTTTTAAATTTTAATAAGAAATTATTTATTAATTTTTCAGTATCTGTATTAATACTATCATTATTATTTCTGTTAAGAAGACTTTAACTATTTATTAATTTTTCAGTATCTGTATTAATATTATTATTATATCTGTTAAGAAGATTTTAACAATTTATAATGTTCTAAGTCATTTGACATCATTTGTATAAATCCCCATGCTTTTTTTCTTACAAAACTTCTTACTTTATTCCAGATAGTTGTTATATAATTTGGAATAAATTTATCTTTTGTAATAACAAAAATATTTTTTTTATCAATAAATTTTATTAATGTTCTATTGTTGATAGAAGAACTTTTATTCCATATAGCAGTTTTATATTCTTCTATATTATATTCTGGAAATTCACATTCTAAAATATATGGCAAAGATGAATTACAGTGAAAATCGTATCCTTCTAATAAAAATTGTTTTCTATTAAATTTAATAGTTTTTGTCATTATAGGTCTAATTTTCTCATAGAAAAAAGATTCATATTTATTATTAATATCATTTAATAAATATCTTTGTAAATAAATATTTTGAAAACTTTCTATCATTAGTGAATCACCTTTCATTCCTCCATAGCAATTTCTTGTTTCTAAAGAATATATAATATCTTGTAATTTTGTATTTTTAATATTATGTATTTTTGATATTTTTTTAGAAAAAATCCATTCATCATTAATATCATAAACTTCTTTGTATGTAGATATTGTTAATATATATACAACTCCTAAAATCCATTTTTTATGAGTTTTAGTTAATTGGTGTTTATTATCTGAAATTAAACACATTAACCATAC
>Ga0066605_10002403_pt1 | contig 11906 bp, 6 predicted proteins | sample SaaInlLV_DNA_10m_FD_60385 | JGI IMG/M metagenome (GOLD analysis project Ga0066605, IMG submission 60385) | Marine microbial communities from expanding oxygen minimum zones in the Saanich Inlet - SI075_LV_DNA_10m | ecosystem: Environmental > Aquatic > Marine > Unclassified | place: British... | reverse complement strand
TACCCTAAAGCCGCATCTTATGCGGCCGTTTTAATTGATCGGACTAGTGGTGCGTGAGTCATTCTGCTCCGAGCATCGCGCGTGACCGGCAAGAATGCCACAACCGATTGCAACAGGATGGCTTGTGCACGCGATCCTCGGCTTGTTTGATCCAAACCATTGGGCAATTCTTCCAGAACGCCTGCGCCATTCGACAGCTGTAGTGGCATCGCTCGCTTGACGCTAACGGGTTGAAGCAAGCGAGTGCAGATCTCTGCCTTAACCAAACGCTCAGGTCAGTCAGATAGGCGTTAAAACGCAAAGGTTACGCCGGTTAGGTCTTCCGATACCTGCCAAAGCTGCTCCCACTGCTGCGGGTTGCGCGCGGCAGCATCGATTGCGACACGTTTCGCCGACCGAGCAAACTCACCCCACCCCGCAGGACCGTAATAGTCACCACTGACAGCATCAGGATCCGTCGCCGCTCGAAGCGTTGGTAGCGCACCTTCGGCAGACGAATTCATGATCAACTCTAGGGGCAAAAATAAATACTTTAGCGGCCCAAGGTGCCGCCCCAATTCAGTATTCGACCCGCCCGGATGACAGGCGACCGCCTTCAGGCCACATTGTGCTTGAGCAAGCCTTTCACTGAGGGCGAGAGTAAACAAAATGTTTGCGAGCTTACTCATTTGATATCGCTTCATACGGCTATAGCTTTGATTCGCCTGGAGGTCATCAAAATCGATCTCACCGCCGCGGTGAGCCAAACTACTGACGGTAACGATTCGTGCTTCGGGCTGTTGCTTTAAAAGGGGTAATAACTGCCCCGTCAGGGCAAAGTGCCCAAGATGATTAACCCCAAACTGCAGTTCAAACCCATCTTGGGTAAGTGTTTTCGGCGGCACCATGACGCCCGCGTTATTAACCAGAAGATCCAAGTGTTCCTCTGCAAGCACCTGCTCAGATGCCGATCGTATTGACGCAAGTGACGTTAAGTCGAGTTCAATCCAAGCAAGGTTCGCGCTCGGTACGCGCACACGAATGGCATCCATCGCCTTGATTGCGCGCTGCTCGTCACGACAACCCAGCAAAACCCGCGCGCCTTTTTCGGCTAACACCCGCGCCGTATCATAGCCAATGCCCGTGTTAGCGCCCGTGACGAACGCCGTTTTACCAACCTGACTCGGCACCTGGTTTTCTTGATAACGCTCTGACAACCGCCTACTCCTCAATCAGACCCTAAAATCTTGTTTTCAAGCGCCGTCTATCGCGTTCGCGCTGTAAAAAAACGTTCAGCGCTTAAACACAAACAGCACCCTATTGGCGGTTGTTGCTCGACCGAGAATAGCAATCGTTTTAAGCGATCGCAGCAAGGCGAGCCTTAATAAAAGCTGCGCCTTGTGCTCATCTTCAACCCATTACGGTTTTAGCCGCGTTGGAATTCTCGAATCACTTCGCCAGGACGGTGACCGCTGTGCGCACAGTTCTCCACAACCACCTGACCTGCAACCAAGGTCGCGGTATAACCCGAACTCTTCACAATGAAACGTCCGCCGCCATGGGGAAAATCGTTTACATACTCTGGATGATGCGTCGCAAGCCGATCGTAATCAATGACATTGATATCCGCGATATAGCCTTCTTTTAAAACACCGCGATCTTTAAGGCCTAATACCTCGGCCGATTGCTGCGTAATTTTATGAATAGCAGCAGGCAAGGTGTAAACCTTTTGCTTACGCGTTAATTCGCTCAGCAAGACGGTCGGCGAATCGGTGTCCGTAAAAATCCCCACATGCGCGCCGGCATCCCCAAGCATCGGAATCACATGATCCAACTGCATGTATTCCCACTGATTTTCCAGCGCGCCGCCAAAGGCCCAGTAGTTAAACAGCTCCCGACCTTCTGAGGCCAGAAGCCGATCGATGTACATTTCAACCGGATCGCAGCCAGCCGCATCGGCCAACTGTTGCAGTGATGACTTTCGGTCAAAATCTAAATCTGGCGTTTCACCCATTCCAAACGGATGCAGCATTGATGCCATCTTTGATAGATGTCCTATCTTGATCCCATCTTTAATCAACTGAGCACGGGTGCTGGCATTTCGTAGCGCATCCACTCGATCACTGATCGTTGGTAGGGCCATCAATGACCGCCAGGCCTCGGACTCCTTAGTAAAGGGTGATAGCTGTGCCAGGCCAAAGAATGCGCCGCTTGGCCGGGTATGGCATAACGAGGCAACGCGCTTGCCGCCTTGATTATGCTGCCGGAAAAAATCAGCCCAGCGACTCACCCCGCCATCACCATTTGACCCGGTCCCGCCCGAAAATAAGATCTGGCAGCCCAGCTCAGCGCCTTGCTCGAACATCTTAAGCTCGGTGTCCATGCGCGTTTGAAAATCATTGGCAGATTGAAATAGGGCGCCAACGCCACCGGCTTCGATCACGGCCTGCTGAATCGCGCCCGTCTCGCGCAAATCGGCCCAGGTCCCAGGCGTGCAACGGCCATCGGGTACGGTGTGCGGAATAAACCGCGAGGTTGAAAAACCAACGGCGCCGGCTTCAACCGAGTCTTTAACCATGCGAACAATCTCTGCCAATTGGCGATCATCGGCCTGGACATCTTTATCCATGGAAGCGTCCCCCATGGCTTCAAAACGAATCGCCGAGTGACCGGCCAAACCCACGATATTCAACGCTGGCTTCAGCGCCTGAACCGAATCCAGATAACCGCCGTAATCCGTCCAATTCCACGGCAGGCCATCTAAAATCGCTTCAGCGGCAATGTCTTCTACCGATTCCATCAGCTTGGCCATATATTGCCGGTTTTTTTCTGCTACCGGCGCAAATCCCACCCCACAATTACCAATCAGCGCCGTAGTCACGCCGTGATAAGAGCTCGAGGTCAATTCCGGGTCCCAGCCCACTTGCGCGTCCAAGTGGGTGTGCAAGTCGACAAAACCCGGCGTGACGGTTTGTCCGGTTGCATCAATGGTCTTCCCGGCTGAATGCTCACCCAGGGCTCCGAGCTTCGCGATCCTGCCGTCTTTGATCGCCACATCGCCTAGATAAGGGGCGCCGCCCGTGCCGTCAACAATGGTGCCGCCGGTGATAATTGTGTCGTAATTCATTGGATTACTCCTGAGACTGGTTTAGGTTAGCTGACAGGAAGCGTCATGCCCTTTTAGGGACGCCTTAGAACATGCCACATTGCAGCAGAGGCTGTCTACCGCAGCTAGAGTGAATCTGACGATCAAAGGTGGGTCTTATTCGTGCTCTTGACCATTTGAATCGGGAACGCGCAACCGCGGTTGGACTCTCTCAGGAATACGCTTTGGCGCGTGCAACGCGGGATGATGAGATTAGCCAGCGCAGCCTGGAGCCGGCCCTGAGCGAGGCCGTGGCGAGGACGAGCGCCTTATTTAAATGACGATCCTTCTGCAAGTAATGCAGTCGGTGTGCAACCGGCTAGGGTCCCTCACTTGGGTTAAGAAAAATCCCCAAAAAACTGGAATCCAGTACCGCTGTTAAAAGGAAAGCGCGCGGCCATCGGCGAACCCGTTAGGCCCAGCAGGTGCCGCAGCTGCTGATGAACATCTTTGGGATAAATGATGGCGCCACTGGCCGAGTTCGCTTGAAGGCTCACCGGGTCGATCGCAATCGCATTTTGGCTTTCATCGGTCAAGCCGACGACTCGGCTGCCCCAACTCGGGGTTTTTTGCATCACGATCACCGAGCCAATCGGCCAGTGATCTTTGCCTTGCTGGGAATTATATTCTGGGGTTCTAGCGAAATCCGAGCCGACCACAACCGTTAATCGGTCGGCATACCCCGCTGTTTCAGCTAAGGTCCAAATTAAGTCGATCGACTCATTCAATAATTGGACCAGCGGTTTATGCAAGGCATCATGATCGTCGTGCGTATCAAAGCCACCCATCTGAACATCCGCAGCACAGGCAACCCCGGCAGCAAACGCTGAGCTCGCGACCTGAACTTGGGCTTTCAAGTTATTGTTCGTAATCTCGTCCGGCGGAAATATCGCTTCAGCCTGGGGAAGATAATCAGCAAAGGCCTTCAAGGGACCCCGCGCCTGAGTCGCCTCGGTAAAGGCTTCCAGATTGGCTGCCTCTCTTGGCGCGAGCTGGCCAAGCAACCTAAGTCGTTTCAGCCGAGCTTGCCGATGCTCCTCGATAAGACTGAGTTCTGCAGGTTTCCTAAAATATACGGGATGACCATCTTCATAATCGGCATTCTCTCTAATGATCCCCTGCAGATTAGGTTCGACAATTTTTGCGATACGCGCCGGGTTCCCCTGCAGCTTGGTGTAGCTGATTATATTTTCGGTAGCCCCAAAACCACCAAAATTGACGTAAGCCATCGGCGCTGTCGGAGCGTGGTGCGCGGCAAACAGCGCTGTCAAGGCAGGGTAACCTGCGGCATTACGCCCGCTCCAATTGTGCAAAACACCTGTCGTATGCGAGTTGGTTTGAAGATCAACGCCGTTAATTACGAGCATATGCTGATGATATTTTTCGGCAAACCAAGCGTTGTTGGCAAAGGGTGCAAACTGAACGCCCCCGTAGCGCACTGGGTCTAAAGTATCAGACCAAGTCGTGATCGGTCGCTCACCCGGTTGGTTGACCTTGGGATCGCAATAGCTGCTCACATCCCAGCCCCCTTCAGCGTGCACCTGCAGCAGGAGCGGTCCTTCGTGTCCGCCATCGACCACACCGCGTGAAAGGGCCGAATAACTCAAAGCAGGCAGAACGCCCAAGCTCGACATTGCCTTGAGCAGCGTTCTGCGCTTCATCGGTCGTCCTCTTGCTTATTCATGCAGAAACCGAAAATCGGTCATAAAATAGGTTAGTAACGTCATCCAAACACCTTTCATCCGAGTCGAATCTGATCCGTCCAAATGGGGGCTTCGCTGCCAGTTCTGGTTATTGCAATACTGATCAGGCCATTGAGCAAGACCAGAATCCTCCAAGGTTAATCGATAATCGAACGCTGCTTGAACCAACTTGTAGGATTGCTCGAGCTCTAGGTCATCCAATTCTCGTTCTTCACCAAGCAGATACTGGTGCAACGTTTGCAGTTGTTGCTTGATCCTTTGATTCTGACCACTCGTGAGCGTTTTCGACAACGCCAAGCCAATTTTGACCGGGTCCGAACCATATTGCTTGCCCGCCGCGGACAATTTAATCAGGTAGTCGCCTGGTACCGGCACTGTCCAGGGAATTTTGATCGAGCCGCTGCAGCTCAATTGATAATAGTCTGCAGTTAGATGACCACACCCGTCGATCTCGGTTTCCGCCGGCGGCGCTTCAACCTCAAAAATGGTGACATCACCATCTGGGCCAACCACTTCAACACGGTCAAACCTTGCTTGTCGGTCGCCATCAGAATCTGAAAAATCATTGAGATACCGAATACTGATCGTGTGCGCGCCCTGCGCCAGCGATGCCGTCAAATCATAGGTTCGATCAAAATCAGTATTGGGCACCGAAAATACAGCGGATGCTAATGAGCTGTTCATTGGCGTATCGCCAATCTCGACGCCAGCAAACAGACGCCTTTTTTCCGGCGCCTCAGCAAACTCCCGGATTACCACCTCGCACGCCGTCTCCAACGCCATCTTCTCCGCTATATTAAACATCATCGCGGTTGTCGACGGTGCGCGTTGGGTCACATTGCGAGAATCAATACCGCCATAGAGCACTTTGTATTCTCGGCTCAAGTTGGTTGGCCGGCCATGATAATCATATTCCGAAAATTCGTCGGGGCTCCAACCCCAGTAATAACCAGCCAGATTGTAAAATTTCAGATCAAGCTCTTCAGGCGTTAAGAGCCGCCGGGTGCCAATCTCAGCCAGTTGCGGGTTTTGGTTCCCATCGGCACCGTTGACGCGAAACCAAGGGCTAACCAACAGTTCAATAATTAACTCGCGGCCGTTGTAAGCCGCGGCCGAGTTCAGCCCAGCTTTAAAGTTGCCCGCAAGCACATCGATAAATTCTTTCTGCGCTTCAAAAATAGCCAAACGCGTTTCAAAATTGGCATCGGTTGTGACTTCCGGCGCTTGCGCCACCTCGCCACCCATCACAGCCGGCCACCAAAACTTTACCGCCGCGCTCGCAAACCATGCGTCTTCGGCGATCTGACCACCCAGCCACTGCAGCGATGACGCCCCAGCGGGCGCCTCGTCGCTCATAAATCCGGGCTTGCGCATATCGCGATACCACGTATCGCCAGCCTCATACCCAAGCTCACGGTCAACAATGAGCCGAACCTTGACCGGTTCGTCTCCGGCCTGGTCCCCGGCCGCCGTCAGTTGGAAGCTGTATTCCCCTGCGATGCTAACCATAAAAGGCATGGTGATGCGGCCATTGCAACCTAAGACTAAAAAACCGCCATCAACCCATGGGCAACCTTGAAAAAAAGTGGCTTCTTCCGAGGAGCTCTGGTAATCCAGCGTAAGTCTGAAGTCGTTGGGGCCGGTAATGATGAGCGACTCAAATTTGGCATTTCGATCGCGCCCGAGGTCTTCTTCATAAAAATCATTGATAAAGCTCAGTTCAATGAAAACGGTGCCTGTGTCGAAATCGGCGCTTACAACAGGCAGCGGCTCGAAGTCCGTATTCGCAATATCGAAATCGGCTGAAACCAACAAACCACGACTAACAGGATCTCGCAGACCCTGCTTGTAATTGTTCGGCAAAGCGTCCTTGCCGCCCCAAGACTCATTCAACAAACCGTTGTCGCCATACAACTGAAACGCGCCGGCGACCGGGTCGAGAATCTGATGACACACCGTACAAGCAGGATTTCGCATCGTTGGGTTATCACCATCTGATAACGCCGCAGGGTCTGTTGATCGTGGGGCAGATTTTTCGATATCGACGCCCAAAAAGTGATAAAAAGTCCAGCGTGCCCGCGCGCGATTTCGATTGGTCTCGGTACTTGGGTAGCGATGCAAAAAGGCCGGTGTATTTAAAATCCCAGCATGAGGGTACTCAACAAAACCCGAGTGCCCAGTGACTAAACTGGTTTGAAACTCGGTGTCTTCCGACGTAAGTTGCTGATCTTTAACAATCTGTCCGCGGTTTTTCCCAGGCTTGAATTGTCGGTGATCGATACAGGGCGCATCAGGATACTTTTGACAATACGTTATTTCCTCTGAATCACTTAGATCGAATTCCGCGCCCCCGTTTAAAAAGTCATTCACAGCGTAATTCATCATCATGTAGTCGGCAGTAACGACCTCTTGATAATTTCGGTCTTCTTCGACGATGTAAGCAATCAATTCAACGGAGGACCGAGCCAAACCCCATCGCCAATGACGATATTTCGGCCAATCAAAAAATCGCTTATCAGCCTTGGCTTGCTCGGCAATGTAGGCCTGGTTTCCTAGAGGATAATAGCCAGCACCCTCGAGCGCTGATTGATCAATGGGTGGCCCCTGTAAAAACGCATCGGTTAACAACCTGTCATTAGCGCTACGAGTCAGGAAATCGTGAAATCCAGGATCCTGGGTCAATCCCCGCAAAGCTGCCTTTAACGCCGCCTCGTCTTCCCCTGTAATCTGCGCATACTCATCCTCAGTTGGATTTCGGCCCAGCATCAGAATGGCCGCGCGTCGCAGGGTCTCAGCGTTGGTCGCGAGCCGGGTACCCTTAAAAAATCCGTCCGTTGCAATGGGTGTTTTTACCGTACCTTCGGATAACCCTGATTCGACCTCGACCAACTCAACAAACGTCTTAAAAATATCGTATTCCGGCGCACTCTGGGAAAACACCGGGCCGCCGCCATGACCCACGCCTCGAATTTTGTTGAGTAGCAGCGCACCATTACCCTGAGCAATAAAGCCCCGCAGCGTTTCGTAGTTCTGCTCAGACCCCGCCTCATCCTCGTACACTAAGCGCGTGCCTTTGGCGATCCCGGCCGGGTTATGGCAGCTCAGGCAATTCGCCAACAGGACGTCGGAAACCGATGCCTTGAAGTAATCTTCGGCACTGACCTCTGGATTTTCGCCTGAGCCGGGCGTGGTTCCGCCCGAGGTTTCTGGTCGCAGGGCATCGAGAAAATTGCCAAGCGTGATCGCATCAATCCGCACGGCTGAATCTCCTACCGCACCAGCCACGAGTGCTGCGCCTTCAAAGCCGAACAAATATCGAATGATCAGCAGACCATCGGTGAGCGGGAGTGTTGATCCGTCCCCATCGATATCGAATGCTGCTTTATGCGTATCCAAATGCGTCACAATCGCATCTGCCGAGGTCACCGTAGCATCGCTTCCAAGCGCGCCGGAGACCAAGGCCGTCCCATTAAAACCAAAGAGGTACCGAATGATTAACAGGCCATCGGTAAGGGCTGCTGCCTGGCCATCACCATCAACATCCAAGGAGAAGGTCTCGGATCGACTCGCGACAGGCATCAAACTCAATACAAGACCCAGCAATATGATCGACAAATACTTCATCTTCTCATCTTAGGCACAGAGGTCTCCTTGATCAATCTCCAATCGAATTCGATATTATCGCTCGAACTCGTCTGTCAAAAATTGTCTATAGCAAGCCTTTCTCAAAAAGCCTCGGTAATAGCAAGCCTGCTTTGAGAAAGACCGTCTAAAGGCAGACCGCCTAAAGAAAGCCCGTCTACAGCAACCTAGGTGATGACCGCAAACCAAGCCGTTTTGGGCGCCCTTCACGCCCCTGTTTTCAGCGGTGAGACAAACGCGCCCTCGCCCCGTTGATATTATTCTCAGCAAGCCTTTGATAGGCTTGGATCACGCTAGATCAAGGACCATCTCATGACCGACATCAAATTTACTCAGATCGAAAGCAACGGCATCAACATGCGCTTGGCGCATGCTGGCGAGGGCCCGTTGGTTCTGTTGATCCACGGGTGGCCCGAGTCATGGTATTCCTGGCGACACCAAATCACCTCCCTAGCGGATGCCGGTTATCACGCTGTTGCGCCCGATATGCGGGGTTATGGCGGCACCAGCGCGCCGGCTGAACCTGAGGCTTATCGGGCCGATCACCTCGCCAAGGATGTAGTGGGCATTATCGACCACTTCGACCAAGAAACCGCAACCATCGTCGGCCATGACTGGGGCTCAATGGTGGTTTGGTACACCGCCCTTTTCCATCCGGATCGAATTAATGGGGTTATGGGGATGAGCGTGCCCTATGGCGGCCGTGCAAAACAGGCGCCTCTTGAAAGCTTTAAAGCGGCTTTCGGCGACAATTTCTTTTACATCCTCTATCACAATGAACTGGACCAAAATATGCTTGGCGTCGCCGAAGCCGAATACGACCAAGATCCTAAGGGCCTTTTATCAAGGCTCTATGCTTCCCCAGATTCTCCGCGAGCGCCTGCCCTGATAACCGACCCGAAGCGGCGCGCCGGAGGCTGGATCGATCGGTTGGGTGAAGTATTAGAACAACCTGCTTGGCTATCCGATGAAGATCTCGCTTACTTCGTGAACGAATTTACGGGCAGCGGATTTCGAGGTGGCGTCAACTACTACCGGAATTTCGACACGAATTGGACAATCACTGAAACGCTAGACCCCGTCATCGCCATGCCATCGGCCTTTGTCTCTGGCTCGCAAGATGTTGTCATCCAAGGTGCTGACACCGCCGCATTGAAGGCCATGATGTCGCCGGTCATGAAGCAGTTAGGCGACATCACTTTAATCGAAGGAATGGGTCATTGGATTCAACAAGAAGCCCCAGCTGAAACCAATGCCGCGATTATCAAATTTTTGAAATCGATCTAAGGAGAACTAGGCGATGTCCGCGGACGTATTGAAAGGCTGCTGCGACCCGAGCTTAAAAAACCGAATAAACGACATGCCGCGGCATTTAAATTCAACCAACATGCCGCGGCGCTTGGTTGTGTGGACGTCGCGGTAGGGCATTTCGCCCTAGCGGACGCGCTTGGCATCAGGCAGCGCTGCCAGCAAGGCTGGCGTCAACCTACCCTCTCCCACAAAGCGCACGCTAAATCTCCGCCCCAACGCCTGAAGCTAAAGCATGTCGCCAAGTTCAAATAACCGTCAAGGGCGCCTTACCGGGTAACCCTGAGATCATCTTGTCTTTGACGTCCTCTCAATTCAGGGTTTAGCCATTATAAACGTCCAAGCCGAAGCCAATCAGCGACCCTAATACGAAAATATAAATAGGGGGCATGCTCATAATCAATCCCAGCATTCGCTTCGCGGGCGCCTGATAGTAACCCAGTGCGTAGAGGAGCCTGCCGATCGGCCAAAACAGGCCGATCCCGGCGGCCCAGAAAGGGTCGACCGCGAGCGCGAACATCCAGAGCGCCGGCACGAATAAGACCAAGTGCTCAAGCGTGTTGAGGTGCGCCCGAACGTAGCGCTGATAATCCTCGGGCCCCTCATGTGACGGTGCTTGCACCCCGAAACGACCTCGGGCCATTCCGGATTGGTACAACGTGTAGTAATAAACCAGTAGTGACAATCCCGTCACGATTCCCGTGTAGGTGAATTCGCTCATAGTACCTCGTCGTCAAGACAAAAAAGAGCAAACACTATTTCACAGATCCTGCGCAGTGGAAACCGCTAAGGTTTAGACCCAATTGATTTAGACCCTATCAGACGTTCTGATTTCCGTTCTGAACGGCGCAAATCAGCGCCAAAAGATGACGTTGCGTTAACCCGCTAGCGTTCCTTTCCGGCAGGTTGATCACCTCAAGTTAAAATTCTTTAAGTCCAAGATGAATTTCATTGATTCCAAGCAAAATGGGTAGTAATTTTCGATTGACGTGGTCTTGCGTGAGGTCAATCTTGGCGCCAACTAGATGGCGCAACGCTGGGAGCTACTATGCAGAGTCATGCAAAAATCGTCATTGTTGGCGGCGGCATTATGGGCACGGGGTTACTGTATCACCTCGCAGAAGAAGGCTGCACAGACGTCCTCCTGATTGAAAAAGCCGAGCTCACCTCCGGCTCAACCTGGCATGCAGCCGGCCAATGCCCAAACTTTGTCGGCGATTATAACCTCGCCAAAATCAACGCCTACGGTAATCAGCTCTACCCAACCCTCGAGGCCAAAACCGGCCAGTATGTGAGTTGGCATGCACCCGGCAGTTTGCGACTTGCCCGCAGTCAAGCGGACCTTGACTGGTTTCGGTATGTGCGGGGCTTTGGCGCCAACGCGGGCTTCCCGATGGAAATCATTGGGGTTGATCAAATCAAAGAACTCAATCCTTTCTTGGTCACCGATGGTGTGATCGCCGCGGCCTGGACGCCCGAGGATGGTCACGCGGATCCCTCCGGGCTCTGCAATGCCATGGCAAAAGGCGCCACCCAAATGGGCGCCAAGATTGAGCGCTACAACCGAGTCATCGAAATCAATGCGCAGCCTTCCGGCGAATGGGAAGTGGTCACAGAAAAAGGCACGGTCATTGCCGAGACTGTGGTGAATGCCGCGGGCTGTTATGCTCGCCAAGTTGCACAGATGGTTGGCGCGGATGTCCCCATCATTAATATGGAGCACCACTATTTAATCACTGATCCGATCCCGGCCTTTGTCGAGCGAGATCGCGAAATCCCGGTGATGCGGGATTCCCTAACTGCCGGCTACTTTCGGCAAGAACAAAATTCTGGCCTGATCGGTATTTACGAACACACCGGTGCAGTTGAAGCCTGGGCGCCGAAAGGCATCCCAGAATGGACCTCCGAGAGCGAACTATTCACCGAGGATTTAGATCGCCTGATGCCCTGGCTTGGCAACGCACTCGAGCGCATGCCGGTGTTGGCCGATGCCGGCATTAAGCAAATTTTCAATGGCGCGATCTCACACACCCCCGATGGCCCGCCGCTACTTGGCCCTGTCGCTGGCCTAAAGAACTTCTGGTTGTGTTGCGGCGCCTCCTTCGGGATTGCCCAAGGTGCTGGCTGCG
>Ga0066605_10002398_pt1 | contig 11923 bp, 15 predicted proteins | sample SaaInlLV_DNA_10m_FD_60385 | JGI IMG/M metagenome (GOLD analysis project Ga0066605, IMG submission 60385) | Marine microbial communities from expanding oxygen minimum zones in the Saanich Inlet - SI075_LV_DNA_10m | ecosystem: Environmental > Aquatic > Marine > Unclassified | place: British... | reverse complement strand
ACAGAAATGGGACTTGCAGATATTATCTTTCCAGAAATCGATAGACTACCAGGTACAAATTCATACCTAGTTATCATGTGGCCTCAGTATGACGCTTTAGGTTTTTGGTATATCTTAGGTAATTTAATTAAATCAGCAGCAGTTGGTACTGTACTATTTCTTTTAGGTAGAGTTATCTGGATAAACTTCCATCACATATCAAATGCATTTTTTAGATTACTTGAACTAGCAGGACTGTAATGGCAGAAATAGAAAGAGTACAAGAAAACGGATTACGTTTTTATCAAGTGACCGAAGGGGGCAAAGTAATTGCAAAGCTACCATCGGTTACTACTGTTTTGGGACAAACTAAAGACATGTCTGGCTTAGCAAAATGGCGTAAGCGTGTAGGAGAAGCTGAAGCAGATAGGATTTCAAATCTTAGTATGTCTCGTGGTACAATTATGCACAGGCTAATTGAACTATATAAGACTAAGACTTCAGGTGATTCTATGGAAAGACTTACACAACTAAAAGAAGTTGCTAAAGATGATGACGAAGTAAATGAGTTTAAAGACGATGAGAACGGAGCGCTCTATTTAGAAGAGGCATGGAAGTTCTTTTACAAATTTTGGTCTAACTCATCAGATTATTTCGATCAAATCAAAGAAGTTATTGAAGCAGAAACTTTCTTGTGGACCACTAAAGCTGGTGGCTGGGCAGGAACTGTAGATAACATTTCAACTATGATAGATAACATGGTAAAGATCATTGACTACAAGAACAGTAGAAGACCTAAGCGAGAAGAATGGGTAATTGATTACTATTTACAAGCAGCCGCTTATTTCTTAGCGTATTGGGATATGACAGGTACTAAAGCAAATGGAGCTGAGATCTGGATAGCCAATGAAGATGATAATTTACCTCAAAAGTTTACTCTAACACAATCAGATTTAGAATTTTATGTGAAGCAGTTTATTAAACGTAGAAACATGTTTAAAGAAAAGCATAATATATAATAAATATGGCAACAGAGAAAAAGACACAAAATTATACGTTAAATGATAAGTTTTCGTATAAAGGCACTATAGGTAATGCACCTAAACCAGAGAATAAACCACCAAGTGTGGTAAGTCAAATCTTAACCGGTTGGGGTAACCTAGTCAAGTCACACTTTGTAGAATTAAGTCCTGAATTAAAGGCACAAAGCGCTAATCGTTTATTAATTTGTAACGCATGCGATATGAGAAACGGGGGAACATGTAATCCTAATAAAACTGGAAAGCACGTAGTAACAGGGCAAGAGGTCAGAGGCTGTGGTTGTAGATTAGCAGCGAAAGCACTTTCACCTGGATCAGTATGTCCTCTTGGAAAATGGTAAACAATAAAACCTAAATTATGTTTAAAACACTTAAGAGAAACTTCCTTCCATTCATAATAGCATTTTCTGCTTTATCAGTGTCTGCATCAGCAGCCTTTTATTCAGTTAGTGGTTTAAGTAAACTATTTGCCGGCGCTTCATTTGAAGTAATGGTAATGGCAGGTTCATTAGAAGTAGCGAAGTTAGTAGTAGCATCTTTATTATATCAATATTGGGACACTATTAATAAAGGCCTAAGAGCCTATCTTGCTACGGCAACAATAATCCTAGTACTTATTACATCAATGGGTATTTATGGATTCTTATCAGCAGCATATCAAGAAACCTACTCAAAACTATTAATTCAAGAGAATGAAATAGAGTTTATTGAGAACAAGGCACAATTTTATGAAGCAGATCTTGTAAGATATGATACAGAACTAGCTAGAATCAGTGAGAACATTAATATACTATCAAATGCGAAAGCATCTGGTATACAGGTCAGAGATACAACTTCATCTACTGGATTTAGACAGACTATTTCTACGACAGAATTAAGAATGGCACAAAAACGTATTGAAGTTGAAGAGGCTAATCGTAAAGAGGTTCAAGTTAAAAGACAAGTCGCAGCAGATAGCGTACAAGTATTTAAACTACAGATATTAGATCTACAAAATACATCTGAAACTGCAGGAGAGTTAGGACCACTACAATACCTATCTGGTCTAACTGGAACTCCTATGGATAAGATTATTAACTGGCTATTATTAGTTATTATATTTGTATTCGATCCTCTAGCGATCTCATTGGTAGTTGCAGCTAACTTTGCATTTGATCAGGCTAAAAGAGAAGATGAGGATGATACTGAGTACACACCTAGAGATTCAGTATTTGATGATTTAGATGAAACTCTTAATGATGGTTTAGATGAGGATTGGGACGACGACGATGACGACTACCCAGAACCTAACGACGCTTTAAAAAGAGCAGCACAAAGATACGCAGAAGATGTATTAGACGAGGGTACATTAAGGCCTGAGAATCCTAATATTAGCGCAATGGATGTTAGTATAGATAAAGAAAATGAAGCTGCGTGGGGTGAATTAGCAGATGAATTAGCTAAAGGCATTGTAGAAGATGAGATTGAAGATGAAGATAATGCATGGATAAATGATCCAGATGTTCAAGATTTCTTAGCCGATATAGATAAGCCAGGCCCGTGGTCAGAAGAAGATGATAAAATTCATACAGTTGGTGGTCTAACTAATGACAAAGAAGGCGACTTTATGAAATTCCAAGACAAAATGGAAAATGATCAACCGGAATATGATGCCTATGTAGATCGTCAAGAGCCTGAGTTTGATGAAGATCATGCGCTAGACGAAGTACTTAATGATATGGTAGCTGATATGACTCCAGAAGAGATTGACGAAATTGCTAATAGTAAATTTGAAGTTGAAGATACTTATGGTAATATAGAGGTTATTGATCCACAAGAGGTTAAACCAGAAGCCGTAGAAACTACTACATATAAGCCGGCTAAGTTTACTCCTAATGAACCAACATCTGTCGGCGTAATAGTTAATCCTATTATAGAACCAGTACAATCTGTTGTTGAAAAGATCCCTACACCACATTTACCAGACGAGGCTAGAGGTATAAAACCGCCAAGTGAAGATGAATTATTTGACCAGGCTATGAGAAAGCAAGCAGAACAAGATAAGAAGGACTTTTTAAGAAAAAGAGATGACAAACAGAATTAAAATACATCTTGATAAATCTTTTATTACAAAACCACTTACCAGTGATACTTTATTAAAAGTTATTTCAAGCGAACACCCAAGTGTATTACATAGATTGTATCTAATAGCAAATGAGCTAAAAGAAACACAGTATTTTATGGAACTAGATCATGACTTTTATGATTGTGTTGCAAAAATAAAAACAGATTATGTATATGCAGGTAAGGCCAGAAGTCAGGCTGAAGTAATATCCTTCATGAAACCTAAATTAGGTAGAAGAGTAGAATACAATATAGTATTCCGTATTTATGAAAAAGTAAGTCAACATGTTGTATTTGAATTTAAACATAAGACTACAAATATTAATGATATAGTAGATACGATAAATACATTAGAAAGAAAAACAAAAGAAATATGTCTAAACAAAGTAGATACGTATTAAAACAAGGACACTCCGGTGATCTAGTAGAGGCTATCCAAGAAAGATTAGGATTAAGATCCGATGGTGTTTTTGGACCTAGAACTAGAGATGCTGTCAGAGCATATCAAATCATGAAGGGTTTAACCGGCGATGGTATCGTAGGTCCAATGACTTGGAAAAAACTAGATCTTAATCCACATGAATTAGAAGCAGATACTGATATTACAACTGGTGCAACATGGATAGAACAATATCCATTACCAGATGGAGAGTACGTAAAAGAAGAGACTGCAAAGAAGTGGATTTTTATCCACCATACAGCAGGTAGACATAATCCATATAAAGTTATTGACCAATGGGGTAGAGACCAAAGAGGTAGAATAGGAACTCACTATGTAATTGGTGGACTTCCAGCTTCTGGTGTAGATGAAACAGAATATGACGGTAGGATTCTACAAGCATTTAAAGATGAATATTGGGCTTACCATTTAGGTAAGACTAAATCAGGTAAAATGCATAGAGGTAGTATTTCTATAGAGCTCTGTTCAGCTGGTAGATTAACTAAGAAAGACGGTAAATATTATACATGGTATAATTCTGAAGTAGCACCTGAACAAGTATGTACATTATCAGCAGGATATAAAGATCAACTTTATTTTCATAGGTATTCTGAAAAACAAATTGAATCTTTAAAGGCTTTACTTCTATTACTATCAGAGAAACACGATATTGATTTACAGGTTGGAATTATAGGATCTTTAAAAAGAAAAATAAATGTAGGTAATCCAACACCTAATTTAAAACAAGTTGGTTTAAATAAGGCATTTGAGTATGACGAATCTGCATGTCAAGGTAAAACAGAAGGACTATTAACACACGGTCAAGTTAGAACAGACAAGGATGATGTTCAGCCTCAGATAGAATTAATTAATATGTTATTAACCCTTTAAAATTAAATTAAATGAAGATAGAAGTATCTAACGGTGAGATTATGGATAAGCTCACAATCTTAGCAATTAAACTAGAGCAAATTAAAAATGCTGATAAGTTAAAGAATGTCCAAGCAGAATACGATGTATTATCACCAATAGTCCATAGTATTTACGAAGAACTTAGCGAAGAAAAACAAACCATCCTAAAGGGTTTACACAAAGACCTAGGAGATATTAATAAGACTCTTTGGAACATTGAAGATATTTGTAGACTACATGAAGCAAGTAATAATTTCGACGCTGCCTTTATAGAGGTTACTAGATCTGTTTATATTACTAATGATGAAAGAGCTGAAGTTAAAAAGAAAATCAATACATTAACTGGTTCTGAATTAGTAGAAGAGAAATCCTACGAAGAATATAAATAAGTGATTGATCTACCTGGAAATACAAGTAAAATATTAATCAAGATTAGTTGCCCAGCATTGGGCGACACTCTTTGTGCTACCCCGACTGTGCGTAAAGTTGCCCTATCTTATGGGCATAAAATAGATGTTATGTGTAAACGCACAGATCTATTTGAAAGATCTCCATACGTTGATAAACTATTAAAACACACAGAAGAAGATCCAGAAGGTTACAACGAGATTTATGAAACCTATAATCATTGGCTCATGACTAATAAGAACATGAACGTTAATGAGGTTAGGGATAATAAAGTACAGATTAAATTAAGTAACTTCGAGGCTCGACAGTTCCATGCATTAGGAGTAGGTATTACACTTTATCCTGAAGAAATGGAATATGATTACTTTCCAGAAGAACAGACAGAAGACTCCTTAAAGATAGATGAGAATTGCATTGTTATCCACCCTACAGAAAACTGGCCTAATAGAACATGGCCGCTAGAACATTGGCAAAGGCTGGTAGATCTAATTAAAACACATACTGATATGAAAGTTGTGATGATTGGAAAAGCACACCGAGAACACGCCAGTAATGAAGAGGGTCATATCATAAAGGGCTTAGTAAAACTAGATGGCGTAGATTACAATTACGGTGACGATACGCCAGGTGGCCAAGAGGATGCCTCTGTATTTAGACCAATATCAGAACTCTACCATGTATTAAATAATGCATTTGGCCTAGTTAGTTTTGATGCAGGTCCAATTCACCTAGCAGGTTGTACAGATACTAACATCTTTCAAATAGGAGCATCAATAAGATGGGAAAAGACTGCACCTTATAGAGGTGGTACGCAAACCCATAAGTTTCATTTTGTAGGCGGAGACTGTAAAGCATTTTGTGCCACAGATCCAAAGTATTCAGTAAAGCACTGGGAAACTATTAATGCAATGCCATATTATCCATCTTGTTTAGAAGGGTATTCTGAATTTAAATGTCAACCAGGACCTGATGAAATGTTTAACAAAATAATGCAGGTCAGAAATGGGTAGATTTTTAGTAGTAGCAAGTTTTCATAATAATCCAGATGAACATATTGATCTTACATTTGAGAATGTTCTAAAACAAACACACCAGGATTGGTTATTAATTGTAGGTGATGATTTTTCAGATGATCCAGAGTTTAAACGTAGATTAAAACGTAGAGTTGAAGAGATTAATGATCCTAGAATAATCTATTATCAAGTAGAAGAGCGCAGAGAACTTTATCTCTATCAAAATATGTTTAATCATTATCAATATGATTATTATTTTGATTTAGATACAGATGATATTATAGATCCTAATCTATTTGAAATTTATGCAAATCATTTTGAAGCATATCCAGAAGTCATGTCCCTGTTTTCAGATGCACATCAAATAGGAGTAGACGGAGAGTTACAACAATGGAGTCTAATACAACCAACTGAAGACTATTTTGATGAATGGAACTTTAGACACCATAGTGAATTTTGGGATATTTACTCTAATCGAGCAACTCAAAGAATGTTTGGTTGTGGTAGAGCAATGCGTAGAATCACCGGTCAAATTCCAATTACTAAGAATTGTAAGACTGCAACTGATACATTATTCTTAATGTATAACTTAACAAGAGGTGCTCATTTACATATTCCTAGAAAATTATATACTTATGTTAGAAGACCTGGCTCAGATTCTGGTGTCATGTCAGAAGAGGAACATCTAAATTTTAATTTAAATGCTAATCAATATATGACACAAGATCTGCATGCAGGTCTTTTAGTTTATAGTGATGTTTGGCATGCCACCTCTGCTATTTCCACATGTGAGTGGTTAGATAGTGTAAATGAATTTAGTTTATTGACAAATGAAGATCTAACTGAAGAGCAACAATCTAAAATTAAGAGGCTATATCCAGATAAGACCATTAAGTTTAATGCAGAGCATGATAATTTAATTGTAGTATTCCGTGATGGTAATATTATTTCAGGTCTTAAATATAAAAGACTTAGTGTACTGACATTTAATGATAATTATGGCACAGCAACTGAAGAGGACTTTAATGCATTTAATAATAAAATAAAAGGACAAATAGAATCAGAATTCACCGGTGGTGATTGGTATACGTTCTTTAGACAATGTCGATACACACATGATACCATAGGCACGAGAAAGCCGATAGAGCCCCGTGTAGTTATTATCCTAAAAGATACTATTGATACTATAGCAGAAAGCAATGATGTCACAGAACTAGTGCAAGGCATTAATGAATCAGGTAGCACTGCATATTTAATAGAACTAAAACCAACATGGAATGCATCTCTACCACATAATAATCTCGGCGCACATAATGTCGCAGAGCCTAACGTGGAACAGTTACGTAAATTCATAGAGGCAAAGCAGCCTGATCTACTTTATTGGGATGGCGCGTCTTCTCACCTTTCAGACTCTACTACCTATTGGTTATTAAACAACTATTGGTCTCGTATTTCCTCTCAGGAAATTATAGGAGAAAATTTAGTACAAGAATTATTACAGGTAGCAATTCCAGCTGTCCCTAAATGTAGATTCTATCACAAGTCTGGACCAGAGCTGCATTGTGACCAGGTAGAAGGTAACTGGCATGCAGAATTCTGGAGAGCAGGTAACAAATACTGGCAGTGCGCATTAATACCAGCACTATGGGCTCGTTATTCACAAGGCTGGTACCAAGAGTGGGAATGCCGCATTTACAATACTGATACTGGAGTACTACAATATACTCTAAGGCCAGATCTAACACATTTTGGAATACACCTAGAATCTAGTTCACTTGGAGATACTCTAAGTTTTATGGGACAGATAGAACAGGTGAATTCAGAACGTGACTATGAAAGACTGGCTGTTAGAACTCACAAGCAATTTCTATTTGACTGGAAACTATTAGCTGCTCAGGGTATTGAAAGATCTGAATGGAATTCCGGTGATAATTACCCACAGAACTGGCAAGGACTTGGAGTCTTTCAAGGTGATGATGTAGTTTCTAATCCTGAAAAACATCCACGAGACTGGAGAACAATACCAATGGGAGCAATTGCTGCAGATCAACTAGGTATCAAATATGTAGAACGTAGACCTACAATGGCACCAGAATTTTTGGCTAAACACCCAACTGCGGACGCGCGAGGCGTTTGTATTGCAACTGCATCTACAGCACAGGCAAAATATTGGAACCACCCAACTGGATGGCAAGATCTAGTTAATATGTTTGGTGATAAAAAAATACCAGTCTATTATATCTCTAAAGAAGACACAGAACTATCTGGAGTAGAACACATCAAAGACCTAATAGAAGTAGCACAATATATGAGAACTACTGGTAAACTTGTTGGAATTTCTTCTGGACTGAGCTGGTTAGCATGGGCATTAGATATTAATGTAGCAATGATTAGTGGTTTTACATGGGAGTTCGTAGAATTTGATTGTGAAGTAAGAATCATTAATAAATCAGTATGCTCAGGCTGTTGGACATGGGCTAGATTTGATCGAGGTGACTGGAACTGGTGTCCACAGAACAAGGGTAATGAAAGACAGTTTGAATGTACAAAGACTATTACACCGGAACAAGTATGGCAAGCACTTGAAACTTCTGGCAAATTTAACATATAATGAATAACAAAATAGGGCAAAGATGCATATAGTAATTACAGGAGGGGCCGGTTTTATTGGGCACCATGCCGTTTGGCAAGCACTAGAAAGAGGCTGGCAGGTTTCAGTGTTAGATAATTTTTACACAGGTAAGCTAGAGAGGCTATTATTACCATCAGGTAAGATACCAGCTGGGTTAACTGTTTATGAATGTGATGTTGCAGCAGGTCCGTTACCAGATATTAATAATATTGATTATGTTCTACACTTAGCTGCACCGGTTTCAGTACAAGAGTCTATAGAAGATTGGGAAAAGTATTACCGAGGTATTAAAATAGGTAGTGAAAGAGTATTTGAATGGGCAAAGAGCAGAGGTTGTCATTCTATTGTAGCAGCAAGTACAGCTGCAGTTTACGGTGATAATGAAGAAGTGCCATTCAATGAAACCACAGCACCAGATCCTATGTCGCCATACGCTGAATATAAATTAGAAATGGAATCAGTATTAGATGAGTATCATAATAGTACAACGCAATGTGCAGCTCTAAGATTCTTTAATGTTTTTGGAGAGGGCCAACCAAATGATGTTGGCTATGTAAGTGCAATTCCTATCTTTAAAAAACAATTTGAAACATACCAGCCGATCACAGTTACAGGCGACGGTCTACAAACCAGAGATTTTGTATATGTTGGTGATGTAGTTGATGCTTGTTTTACAGCCATTACTAGACCTAATGGTGGTTTTGAAAGTATGCCTATTTGGAATGTAGCTTCAGGAGAAGAAACTCAAATTTTAGATATAGCTGAATCTTTTGGTGGAGAGATAGTACACATAGAGGCTAGAGAAGAACCAAAAAGATCTCTTGCAGATATTTCATTAATTACACAGATGTTAGACTGGAGACCTACTACCAATGTTTTAACATGGATTAAAGAACAGAAAGATGCCTAGGGCAGTAAGAATGACAATATGCTCAAATTGTTTGGGCGACTTTCCAGATAAAGAAATGTACACAGTCGGTAAGTCAGGCAACTGGGCTAAACCGGATGAAGTGGGTTATTATACACCATTTTGTGCAAAGTGTGTTAAAAAAGCAAAAGATAGTTACGTTAAAATAATTAGCGAACCAAAAATAAAAACTAAGAAAGGTGAAAAAACTAATAAGAAAAATTAAGAGATGTTTTGTAGCCACTCCTACAAGAGAGTTTGGCTGGTCAGTTGCAGATTTTGAAGCTGCAAAAAAGTGGGCTAAAACACAAGACGATCCTGATTTACAGGACCAATCTTTATGGGATGCATGTTATCCAACTAGAAATGAATCTTCTTATGTTTTAGCAAAAATTAATAATTATTTAAGACCTTTATTAAAATGAAAAAATTAATATCAATCATATTTTGTTTAATCTTCTTTAACATTGTGGCTTTTGCACAAACTAAAGAAATTAAAACAGACATATACACATCTATATACAATGAGGAATATCAACAGCCAGTTCAGGTTAGCTATACAATATTTTGTAAACCTGATTCACCTACTTATGAAAGAGATGGTATTTCATTTAAAGCGTATCCGGGCCTAAATGGTAGCTCCTCTTCTGATTATACTGCAAATGTATATGATAAAGGACACATGGCTCCTGCAAGTACATTCGCATGTAAAGAGTCTTGGTTAAAAGAAACATTTAGTTATGCTAATTGTGCTCTACAACATCAGGGGCTTAACAGAGGTGCTTGGGCTGCATTAGAAAGATTTGAAAGAAATCTAGCAGGAGTATATCAAGATATTGAAGTCTATATTGAAATTTACTTTTCAGATGAGTGGACTGCTAATTCAGATCCAGCAAGAATTCCATCTAATTTTGTAAAAGTTATTACATGGAATCAAAATGGCAAAGAGAAATCTATTTCTTTTGATTTCCCAAATGAAGATACAACTGGCAAGTCGTTTTGGCAGTTCCAAATCAAATAACGATATATAAGATTATAGGGGGTCCTATATTTAAAAATAAATTTCGTGAGATGGACAATGTTAACAAATTTTTGGCGTTATTCTCTGATTTTGACATGGTGGTGTCACCAAAAAAAGTAAAAACTCAGAGATCATTTAAAGATAAACAACCAGAGTTCAATGTAACGATCGACCAAGCAGGAATTGCAAAGGCAGATTTAGAGAAGGAATTGAGACGATTAACTCAAGAGTATAAAAAAGCTAGAAGTGCTTTTAAACATAATAAGATTTCAAAACAAGATCTATTTGATTTTGAATGGAGAATTTATGAATTACAAGAAGAAATAAGAAAAATAGACGAAGAGAGTAAAAATAGTAAATAAAATATGAACTTTAAAGAATTTCTTAACGAAGCTAAATTAGAGCAGAGGTTTTCTGCTGGACTAGCTATTATATGGGATGGTAAAGTATTGCTTGCCCATACAACAGGTAGAAAATCTAATACTGGTTGGGGAATTCCAAAAGGAGGTGTTGATAAAGGTGAATCTAAAATCAATGCAGCTATTAGAGAGACATACGAAGAACTAGGAGTTAAAGTACCTATGGATTTAATAGACAAGAACGAACACACCTTTGTGGTAACTTCTCGTCAAAAGAAATATACTAAGATCGTAACATATTATTTAGTTAAGATAGATGATCTTAGTCAAGTAGGTTTGGAGAAGCCTAAGATTTCTAAAGGTAAATTACAACTAGAAGAAATAGACGCAGCAGAATTTATGGGCGTCGATCAGGCAAGAAAAGGGATTATGTTTAGTCAATATCCTATTCTTAATGTCCTGCAAAATAATGGATTAGCATAATGGAAGAAGCTATATCACAATATATCGGAGAATGGGGATGGTTAACGTTAGTAGCGTTAGTTACATTTGCATTTAAAGACACGATAACAAATTTCTTTAGAGGAATGCAGTTTCTAATGGGAACTGATTTTGATATTGATGATGTTGTCTATATTAAAGGTACGAAGAAGGCTAGAATAGTCAGACAGAGTATCTGGAGAACTACGTTTTATGTATATGGTCATGGAAGGAAATTCGTAGTACCAAATAGTGCACTATGGTCTTTACAAATAGAGAAAGACTTACCAAATAGTGAAGCTTATGAAGAGTACAAAGAAAAACCAACCAAATAAAACCAAATATATGAAAACAATTAAAAGATTAACAGCAATTTTATCATTAATACTATTAACATCTTGTGGCGCTAGCTGGCAGGTATCTACACTTAACCACGACCCTATATATGATGATGAAAACTACATAACAGTAGCAGATGGTGTTATAGTCGATACTTTAAGTGAATTTCAATTTAGAAATAAATTAAGAACAGACATTGGTTTTAGATTAGATTTTGCACGATATGCTTTAAGTCAACCGAGATCATTTGATTGGAATAACAGATTGTTAGGAAGACAATATGATTCTAGA
>Ga0066605_10002376_pt1 | contig 11967 bp, 8 predicted proteins | sample SaaInlLV_DNA_10m_FD_60385 | JGI IMG/M metagenome (GOLD analysis project Ga0066605, IMG submission 60385) | Marine microbial communities from expanding oxygen minimum zones in the Saanich Inlet - SI075_LV_DNA_10m | ecosystem: Environmental > Aquatic > Marine > Unclassified | place: British... | reverse complement strand
GGTGGAGAAAGTCGCCCCAGAGAGCGAAGTGCATTTTGTGCCGTCGGTGTCTGGTGGGTGAAGGTTCGGGTGGCGCGACCTGAGTGTAGCGAAGCGGAACGGAAAGGTATGGCAACTTTGGAGGTGAGGAGGTAGGAAAGTTCGCGCTCTCCTATCCCTGTCAGGATTTTAGAACTTGTTCGTATTCCGCATGATTTCCGATCCAAAACCAAACGAATCCATCGTCACGCTCGACTGCAAGTGCTCGGTAATTGCTCCCAATACGTGCGGATCAAAATCGACCAACTTTTTTAAGGTGCAGAGACGGGTGATTTGAATTGCTCTTGAGTAGTGCAAAGTTTTTATCAGTCAACTTCCGCATTGCCTCAGGCAGGTTGTGATAACATTGCCAAAACTTTGATGTGGCTCGATGCTTCATAACTCGGTTGTGCGATTGGCGATATCCTCGTCAATTGCTTCCTCGGCAAGTTTGTCGAGTCGACCGGATCGCACATCGGCTTCAATCTGCTTGTCCCACGCATCGTTTTCAAACTGATGGAACCATTCTCGAAATGCGGCCAACTGATGTGGTGGGAGTTTTGAGATCGTGTTTTCAAGTTCTTGCAGAGTCATTTTCAAATTCAGTTACTTAGATTTTTTGATGACCAAGTTCCTCGTATGATACGCTACAGGCTATCGCTGGCAAATCAGAAATGCTTCAGATTATGACGGGTTGGGCTTCCCTAGCGTTTGTCGGTTAAACGCTCTCTTGGAAGCTGGTAGTTCATCGGCGCCAGGGGAGTCTTGCCCTACGATGCTTTGTCGCTTTGCTGAATTATTTATATTCACTTTAAAGGTCAGCTAACACTGCCTCCTTCAATGTTGGAGCGTCAGTTCCTGCCTGGTCTAGAATTGCAGACAATATTTCGTCTGAGTCTGTGACAATGGCGAGTAATAGGTGTTTGACAGAAATCTCATCGCCTCCCGTTGATTGAACATACTTCATAGCCGTCTCGGTAATTACTCTCACATAGCCAGTTTTTTCAGGATGATCAGTATTCCGCAAGAATGAAATGAGAGTTGAGTATGATGAGTATTGCTCAGGAAGATATGCCCTGATACCGGGATCTGCTTCGACGACGCCTACGAGCATGTGCCCGACTCCAATACATTCACTACCGAGTTGCATCGCCGTACGATTTGCAATGACCATCGCAGCACGGGCGTCATCAGTAAATCGTGGATACTGACCTTGACGATTCATGTGGCTTCAACCATTTGACTAAGATTATTGTGGGTTCGTGCTTGCCTGATATATTGTCGATAAAAGGGATCGGGGGTCCGCGACCTACGCCGCTGTTTTAAATGCTATAAGTGTGCTATTCGTCACGGTCTTCAGCGGAATGAAGGTCTGCGCCATCGAACCACTGATGCACTGGACTTCCTGCATCATCAGTCAGCCTGTACCGCCAGATCAGTGCCCGAGATTGCCATTCAATGTGTGTAATTGTTCCAAGTTTGGTTTCCTTATCCAACCATCGACGACGGTAGATGATGGGGTCTCCCACGGAGTAGTAAGGGCGAGCAGGGTTGTCATCCAACTCGGCGAGTGTTGTGGACCAACCGGTTTTGGGTTCGCTGATTGTTAAAGTCTCTGAATTAAATATGAAGTACCTTATTTGGGTCTGAGATGTCGTCGAAAGCTGTTGAGAACGTAAGTCTGACCGCAAAGGATTATAAATACCGTCAGACAGGAAATTGAGTCTAGCACGAGTGAGGCTGACTAATGAATTGGGTCCACCATTGACTGTATTTGCGGTTTCGTTGTCTTGCCCATCGTCTTCCCACCAACATATGCCACAGATATCGTAATCGCCGCGTCGGTCAATGGTGTCGTAACCACAGCAAGGACACGCAGACGGAAACATGATGAGCGGTGATGTTGAGTCAACCATTGAATAGGATCGCATATCAAAGAATTGGACAACACGTCTAAGAACTCGTATAATACTATTCAATTGCGATGGTTTTGTCTTGACTGACTACCTGAAAACAGTCTCGAATAGTAAGTTAATCTATTACAGGGATTAACTTTACGTTGAAGCCGTCGCCAAGAACCCACCGATTTGAATCTACTTTCCTTCCTCATTCAAGTCACTATTTGAACTAGGTGCTGCATTGATACGTGTCCGTTGTCGACATTGTGGTCGTCGTTTTCAACTTCGCGTCGAGGATGCGGGGAAGAAGGGGCTATGTCCGAATGTAGAATGCCGACAACCATTCCGTGCTCCTGAAGCGGACGAAGCAGATTCGCCAAAGCGTTCGTCCCGTAAGAAAACAACATCGCGAAAATCGGCTCAACGAAGTCTGCCGAAGGTCTCTCGTAAGGGTTCGTCTAAGGGCAAGAAACGAAAGCGGAGCAAAGGTCGGCGAGGAGTGAATTACCCGATCTGGGGTGCTTCGATTCTTGGCTTGGTTGTTATCGCAGTCGTCGCTGCCGTTTGGTCTCCGACGGAGACTCCGCTCATTGAGACGACGAAGAGCCTTGATGCCGCGGAGCCGGTTCATCCGCTTGCTCAGGTCGATTTCAAGCAAGACATTACGCCGATCTTCCAAAAATATTGTACCGACTGCCATAGCAACGACTTCCATGAAGGAGACTTCAGCTTCGAGCGGTATGCCAGCGGTGATTCGATTAAAGAAGACCGTGAGATTTGGCGTAAGGTTCTGCACCTGACACAACTCGGTGCGATGCCTCCTGCGGAGAGTGATCAGCCGACAAAGGAAGAGCGGCAAAAAATCACCGACTGGGTCGACTATCAGTTGTTTTATGTTGACTGCTCGATTCCGCACGATCCCGGTCGAGTGACTTCTCGCAGACTCAATCGGAATGAATACAACAACACGATTCGTGATTTATTGAATGTTGATTTCAAGCCTGCCAATGATTTTCCATCAGATGATGTTGGATACGGATTCGACAACATTGGCGATGTCCTTTCAGTCCCGCCGTTGCTCATTGAGAAATATCTGACCGCTGCCGAACAAGTCGCAGACAAAGCGATTCCGACAGAGCATCCAGCGTACTTCAAAAAATTAGTTCGTGGGAAGGAACTCAAAGAAGGTGGAAGTGCCCAAGGGAGCGGCAATGGTCGAAAGACGATGTCGTCGACCGGGCATGTCTTTTATCGCTACCGATTCCCTGAGTCTGGTAAGTATCGACTACGCATTGATGCAGAAGCGAATCAGGCAGGTGATGAGCTTGCCAAAATGCAGTTCAAGCTCGATGACAAGGAACTGAAAGTATTCGACATCGAAGGCGAAAAACGGCAGAATATTATTGAGTACGAATTCGAAGCCCCGGAGGGTGATCATACTGTCACTGCTGGATTTATCAATGACTTCTACGATCCGAAGGGAAAGAACGGGAGAGACCGCAATTTATATGTTGAGTACCTGGAAGTGGAAGGTCCGCTCGGCTTACCACGTGAGTTCGCGTCCGATCATCCATTGTTGAAGGTGTTTCCAGAGGATGGAATCTCAGTGATTCATGCAGCTAGTTCAAACTTGAGAGAATTCCTCCCGAGGGCATTTCGTCGTGCCGTGACCGAAGATGAAGTCGCCAGCTATGCCGATCTGGTTGAGATGGCTGCCGGTCGTGGAGCACCTTTTGAGCAAGCGATGCAGATTGGACTGCAAGCGATTCTGGTCTCACCGCATTTCCTGTTTCGCATTGAAGATGGACGCCAGCAAGTTGGACCAATGGACCAACTGGATGATTTCGCACTCGCGTCACGGCTTTCTTACTTCCTGTGGAGCAGTATGCCGGATGAGGAATTGTTTGAACTTGCCAAGCAAAACAAATTACATCAATCAGAAATTCTGTCAGCACAAACGAAGCGGATGCTGGAAGATTCGCGCATTGATGCACTCATCTCGAATTTCTCCGGTCAGTGGTTAGGGCTGCGAAAATTGACCACCAATGAGGTCGCTCCCAGCTCGGATCTCTTCCCCGACTTTAATGAAAAGTTACGGAAAGATATGTGGCGGGAGACGGAACTCTTTTTCGGCTCGATCGTCAAAGAGAATCGAAACATTTACGAACTCCTCGATGGGCGATATTCGTTCATGAATGAACGGCTGGCGAAACTTTATGGGATCGACGGTGTTCAAGGTGAGGAATTTCGTCGAGTCAATTTCACAAACGATCAACGGATGGGAATCTTAACACATGCTTCCATCTTAACTTTAACCAGCTATCCAAACCGAACGTCACCGGTCAAAAGGGGGCAATGGGTATTAGAGAACATGCTCAACGATGCTCCGCCCGATCCGCCACCGACAGCACCGTCGTTGGAAGAAACAGCGGAAACGAATCCGAACTTGTCCTTCCGCGAACAACTTGAAATCCACCGTAAAGATCCCGGTTGTGCAGCGTGTCATGTCACAATGGATGAAATTGGATTTGGGCTTGAGAACTTTGACGCGATTGGACGATGGCGAACTAAAGATGGTCAATTTGATGTGAACCCATCAGGTACATTGCCGAGCGGCGAGTCCTTTAGTGGTCCGAAAGAAATGATTTCGGTACTGGCAAATCGAAGAAGACAATTTGGACGTTGCCTGACTGAAAAATTAATGACCTTCTCTTTGGGGCGAGGTCTCGAATATTACGATCGCTGTGCGATTGATAAAGTTATGTCTGATTTAGAAAAAGATGATCGATTCGATACGGTAGTTCTCGGGATCGTACAATCTGCTCCTTTTCAAATGAGACGCTCAATCGATTCGGAATAGATCGGCAATGAATTGAGAGAGTGAGAGATTTCAATAAACTGCTGGGGCATGCCCCAGCCTACGGATAGAATCTTCAATACAAAACAGTCAACGATTTAGGTGAAACTATGAAACCGATTTCAAGACGAACAATGGTCAAAGGTGTCGGAGCGACTCTGGCACTTCCAATTCTCGATGCGATGCTTCCCAATACCGCATGGGCTGCACCAGAACAATTAGTCCAGAACCGTATGGGCTTCATTTTCTTCCCGAATGGAGCAATCATGAGAGATTGGACTCCGAGCCAGGAGGGGGACAAGTTCGAATTATCGAAAACTCTCAAACCTTTGAACAGTCATAAGAATGAGTTACTGGTCTTGTCAGGACTTGCTCAAACGAAAGCCCGTGCGAATGGCGATGGTGGTGGCGATCACGCCCGTAACTCTGCAGCATTCTTGACCGGTGCTCAACCGAAGAAAACCGATGGTGCGGAGATCCGTGCTGGGATTTCTGTCGACCAAATTGCAGCTGAGAAGATCGGTAAGCAATCGAAACTTCCTTCATTGGAAATCGGGATAGAGCCAAGTCGTCAGGCGGGTCGTTGCGATTCGGGGTATAGCTGTGCTTATGTCTCGAATATCTCTTGGAAAACTCCGAATACTCCGATGGCGAAAGAGGTCAATCCTAAACTGATCTTTGAACGGCTCTTCGGTTCCGGAGAAGACCGCAAAGCGATGGAAGAAAGGAATTTCTACCGCAAGAGTATTCTCGACTTTGTTGCGAGCGACACTCAGAAGCTGAAGAATAAACTGGGGCAAACAGACAAGCGTAAACTGGAGGAATACTTCAATAGTGTTCGTGAGATCGAACAACGCATTGACCGTTCAATGAAGGATGCGGAAATCGCACGACCAGATGTCGACATTCCGGCTGGAGTCCCCAAGGATTGGGCGGAACATGTGCGCATGATGTATGACCTGATGGTGCTGGCATTTCAAACTGATACGACCAAGGTTTGTACCTTCATGCTTGCCAACTCGGGTAGCAACCGTAGCTTCAAAGAGATCGGTGTGAACTCGGGACATCACCAAATTTCGCACCACCGTGACAGCGAGAATTTAGTATCACAACTGCAAAAGATCGATGAGTATTCCGTCAAGCAATTCAGCTACTTCCTCGACAAAATGAAAAGTGTCAAAGAAGGGGATGGAACTTTGCTTGACCATTCGATGTTGCTGTACGGTTCTGCCATCAGCGACGCGAACCGTCACAGTCACCATGATTTGCCGATCGTAATTGCCGGCGGAGGTTCTGGGACACTCAAAACAGGTCGGCATGTGAAGTTCGAAAAAGAGACACCGATGAACAACCTGTTCTTGTCGATGCTGGACCGGATGAATTCGGGAGTCGAGGCGTTCGGCGATAGCACCGGTCGACTGGAACAACTTTCATAGGTTGGAATATATGGATTATCCCAGATGAGCTTCTTGATCCATATGAATCGATCAAAATTCAAGCTGGGGTTCACATTCCTTCGATAAGTCAACTATGATGTAACTGGTGGTGTTGAGCTAAGCCCTGAGAACAATTTAGCGTTTTGAATTGGTCCCATGGCGAGTTTTAGATATTTCGGACATCCATTGGGTAGCCCACAATTTAGTGGGCAGCTAAAGGGGAAGTTCGATTACGATAGATTTAGAATTTGATAGCACTAATACCTCTCCTACCTGCCTACCTCAATCAATTACGGTCCTGCCATGCTTTCGATAACTGGAAAAAGCAAACCTCTTTGCGATGGATATACTCGTCGCGAAATGCTGCAAGTTGGTGCTTTGGGGCTGGGCGGTCTGACGCTGCCGAATCTGTTGCGTGCTGAACAGCAGGCGGGAATTACGAATTCAAAAAAAGCGGTCATCATGATCTACATGTGTGGAGCTCCTCCGCACCAGGACATGTACGACCTGAAGATGGATGCTCCATCTGAGATTAGAGGAGAGTTCACTCCAATCCCGACGAATGTTTCGGGGATCGAAATCTGTGAACATATGCCACGCATGGCATCGATTATGGATAAATGTGTCCCGCTGCGGTCTGTCTATGGATCACCGAGTGGTGCGCATGATTCGTTCATCTGCTACACCGGTCGGACAACACAAAATCAACCCGCTGGTGGTTGGCCTGCCATGGGGTCTGTTGCGTCTAATATCTTAGGTCCGAAGAATGCCGCAGTTCCTGCATTTATTGGCTTAGCTCCAGATGCGGGGCATCCTCCATATGGTTCTCCTGGGCATCCCGGTTTTCTCGGTGTTGGACACGCTGCCTTTCGACCTTCTGGTCCTGCTCAGAAAGACATGGTCCTCAACGATATTTCGGTAGACCGATTAGGGAATCGTAAGAACCTCCTGAGAGGATTCGATCAACTACGTAGAGACGTCGACGCCAACGGGACACTTGAGGGCATGGACACATTGAATGCTCAAGCCTTCGACATCTTGACCTCAAGTCGACTCGCAGAGGCACTCGATGTCTCGAAGGAGCCACAACATATTCGGGACCGCTACGGCAAAGGGAGCGACAAACGATTCGGTGACGGTGCGCCGATGAATCTTGAACATTTCCTGATGGCTCGGCGACTTGTCGAAGCTGGTGCGAGAGTTGTGACTCTCAACTTTGGTCGCTGGGATTTTCATAGTAATAACTTCAGCGGATTGAAAAGTGGACACCTACCATATTTCGATCAAGGCTTAAGCGCGCTAATCGAAGATCTTCACAATCGTGGACTTGGAGATGATGTTTCAGTTATCGCCTGGGGAGAATTCGGTAGAACTCCGAGGATCAACAAAGACGCCGGGCGAGACCACTGGCCAGCTGTCGGCGGCGGATTGCTTGCCGGCGGGGGAATTCGCGGTGGTCAAGTCATTGGTGCAACGGATCGTCTTGGTGCGGAGATCGCTGAACGACCTGTCCATTTCAGCGAAGTCCTCGCTGGTCTCTATCGCAACCTCGGCATTGATCCAGAAGTTGCGGCTCTCAAAGACCTTTCCGGACGTCCTCAGTATTTACTTGAGAAGACAACTCCAATGCCGGAATTGGTTTAGCGGTTGAATTGTTTTCACCAAATACAAGCACGACGTGCCAGCGAGTGAACCACGGTACAAACTCTCCAAGAACATTGGTCGACGACCTCTGTTTTGTTGTCCGCTTTTGTTAGCTATCATTCCCGGCTCACAATCATTGGGATCATTGAACAGGTGCAGTTGTGGCAGGTAAGGCTTGGGGTGGACGATTTTCTGAACCGACAAACGAACAGGTTGAACTCTTTACCGAGTCGATTTCGTTTGATGCTCGCTTAGCTGCTGTCGATGTGCAAGGTTCACAGGCTCATGCGAAAATGCTGGCTCATGTCGGGTTGATCTCTGATGAAGAGCGAGACCAAATCTGCACCGCTCTGGACGACATTCTCACAACGATTCAAAAAGGTGAAATGGAATATCAACCGTCGCTGGAAGATATCCATATGCACATCGAATCGGCATTGATTGCGAAGCTCGGCGATACTGGACGTAAACTCTATACAGGTCGTTCTCGAAACGACCAAGTTTCCACCGATATCAAGCTCTACATTCGCAATGCCATCGATGAAGTCGATGGTTTACTGGAAGAACTTCAGCGAGCTTTTGTAAGTCGTGGGGATCAAGATATCGACATTATCTTGCCGGGGTATACTCACCTGCAACGCGCGCAGCCGGTGAATGCCGTCCACTATTGGTTAGCTTATGCAGAGAAATTCGAGCGAGACCGAACCCGACTCGCAGACTGTCGTCGACGATTGAATCAATCTCCTCTTGGCGCAGCGGCACTCGCTGGTTCAACGCTGCCGATTGACCGTGAGATCACTGCGAAGGAACTTGGGTTCGACGCACCGGCAGCGAACAGTCTCGATATCTCCAGCGACCGCGACTATCTTGCAGAATTCACTTCGGCACTGGCGATCATTGCAGTACACCTCTCCGGCTGGGCGGAAGAGTGGATCTTGTGGTGTACGACTGAGTTTGGGTTTCTGAAGCTCTCGGATGCCTATACGACTGGTTCATCAATCATGCCTCAAAAGAAGAATCCCGATGTTTTGGAATTGATTCGTGGGAAATCAGCCCGCGTCATCGCAGCCTCTCAGCAATTGTTTGTGCTGATGAAAGGTCTGCCAATGGCGTACAATCGAGACCTTCAAGAGGACAAGCTCGCAGCGTTTGCAGCGTTCGATGTGGTGAAGAGCTGTCTGGTACTGGCTCCTTCGATTGTCATCAACGCACAATTACAACGTGATAGGATTGAAAGCCGTATCGAAGAAGGTTTCTTAGACGCGACCGCGCTCATGGAATACCTGATTCGCAAACAAGTTCCGATGCGAACCGGGCATGGAATCGTGGGGAATCTGGTTGCAACATGCGAAGCGAAAGGCTGCCGCTTGAAAGACTTAAGTGTTGAAGAATTGCAGGTGGCTGCTCCACAAATTGAAGAAGACGTCTACGAAATCCTTGGAGCAAGCAACGCCGTCACCGCCCTGACCAGTTACGGTTCAGGCGGACATGAACAAGTGAAAATCCAGCTCAATGCCTGGAAAGAGAAGCTTTCTTGATGAAAAATCATTGAAGCAAAAAGTAGGGTGGGTGGAGTTCGTCGATCTAGAGAATTTGTGGGTTTCGAAATTTGCTTTCGTTGAAAGGCACATCGTGATTTGCAATTAAGCTAAGAACGTAACCCACCTTAATATACAAGAAATTGCTTCACTCATCATGCGATCGTTTCTTAAGGGCTTAGAAGATGGAAATGCTCTAGGTCATTAATCTGCCAATAGAGTATAATTCTTATCACAATATATTGTTAGAAATGCCCTTTAACCCGCATCAAGGAAGACTGTGGCGGCGATTTTCTTTAATTTGATCTATCTTCTACTCTTGGCGGTAATCTCTCCAGCTTTGATCTATCAGCGCTGGAAGCATGGAAAATACCGTGATGGCTGGAGCCAGAAACTATGGGGACAACTCCCGCAACGACAGTCATTAGAGCGACAGAAAGTCTGGCTGCATGCTGTCAGTGTTGGGGAAGTTTTACAACTACAGCAGGTTGTGCGCGAGTTGCGTCAACGAACCGATTCGCTTGACATACTGATCTCGACCACGACGCATACGGGTTATCAGGTTGCCTCTGAGAAATTCACCGATTGCGAAGTTGCTTACTTTCCATTGGACTTTTCATGGAGTGTCAGAAACGCACTACGCAGAGTTCAACCGGACTTGATCGTGCTGGTGGAACTCGAATTGTGGCCGAACTTTCTCAGCACTGCCAAGCAGCGCGGTATCCCAGTTGTTTTGATCAACGGCAGGCTCAGCGAGAAAAGTTTCCGTGGTTACAAAAAACTAAAATGGCTCTTTGCGAAACTGCTCAACCAGCTGAATCATATCGCGGTACAATCACAGGAGTATCGGGATCGATTCATTGCTTTAGGATGCCGACTGGAAATCATCTCTGTCACCGGCTCCATTAAATTTGATGGGGTGCAAACAAATCGGAAGAGACCACCGGTGGAAGAGCTACGTGAGTTCTTTCAGTTGAATGAGAACGAGGTCATCTTCATCGCAGGCAGTACACAGTCTCCCGAAGAAGAGATGGCACTTGAGGCTTATTCTTCGGTTCTTACGCATGTCCCGCAGGCACGCCTGATCATCGTTCCTCGTCATCCTGAACGTGGAGCGACCATAGCAAAGTCAATCACCGATGCTGGGTTCTCAGTGATTCAACGCTCCACAGGCATGAGTTCTGGCTCTGGAGTAATGAACGTCGGTTTGCTTGATACTGTTGGTGAACTCAACGATTGCTGGGCGCTGGCTGATGCCGCCTTCGTAGGAGGAAGTTTCGGAGATCGCGGCGGGCAAAATATGCTTGAGCCAGCTGCCTATGGAGCTGCCGTTTGCTTTGGTCCGAACACGCGTAACTTTCGGCAGATTGTGGAACTTCTCAAATCACAGCACGCAGCGGAAACAGTGCAGAACCAAGCTGAACTCAATCAGTTCGTGCTGCGAATGCTTTCTGATCTGAGTCATGCTCGAGAGATGGGAAGCCGAGCGAAACAGCTCGTCTTAGCTCAACAAGGAGCGACCGACAAAACGGTACAGGTAATTTGCGATACCTTGAATGCTTCTGACCAACAGGGTCAACATCTTGAGAATGCGGCCTGAAAACACCTGAATCAAATTTTGTTGAGTTCAGATCTTGAATTCCTGCATTGGCTACGAAGTTCAGAGTCATTGCAATAATTCGTCATCAGATTCGCAGACGGTTGCGTCTGCTTTGGAAAGTCTCAAAGATGTGCTGATAAGAGACAATATCTAAACATATCAAGCGGAAATGAATCATGAGCGAAGCACGTTGTCGTTGGGGTATTCTCGGAGCTGCATCGATTGCCAGAAAAAACTGGGACGCTATCCGCAATTCTGGAAACGGGCATGTCAACGCGGTCGCAAGTCGCAGCCTTGATCGTGCTCAGCAATTCATCAATGAGTGCCAGGCATCTCGACCAGCGAAGCACATCCCAGAGGCAGTCGAGGGATATGATGAACTGCTTCAGCGAGACGATATCGATGCCGTCTATATTCCTCTTCCGACAGGGACGAGAAAAGAGTGGGTCATCAAAGCCGCTGAAGCTGGCAAACATGTGATGTGCGAGAAGCCTTGTGCCGTCTCCGCCAGTGACCTCGCTGACATGATTCAGGCATGCGATGAGAACAATGTCCAGTTCATGGATGGCGTGATGTACATGCACTCCAAACGTATGAATGCACTGCGGACTGCTATTGATGATGGAACAAGCGTCGGTCGTCTGAAAAGGATTCAGTCACACTTTTCATTCTGTGCTCCTGAAGATTTCATGCAGGACAACATTCGTCTTAGCAGCGACCTGGAACCACAAGGGTGCTTAGGTGACTTGGGTTGGTATACGATTCGTCTATCGCTGTTCGTCAACAAATATGAGATGCCCAAGCAAGTGATTGGTCGACAACTTGAGGAGCATTTACGCGGCGATTCACCTTCACCGGTTCCGATGGAGTTCTCTGGGGAATTGCTGTTTGAAGGTGGAGTTTCAGCCGGGTTTTACAATTCGTTTCTCACCGAGCATCAGCAACTGGTCCACATCAGCGGATCAAAAGGGAATAT
>Ga0066605_10002354_pt1 | contig 12036 bp, 11 predicted proteins | sample SaaInlLV_DNA_10m_FD_60385 | JGI IMG/M metagenome (GOLD analysis project Ga0066605, IMG submission 60385) | Marine microbial communities from expanding oxygen minimum zones in the Saanich Inlet - SI075_LV_DNA_10m | ecosystem: Environmental > Aquatic > Marine > Unclassified | place: British... | reverse complement strand
CCACCAACAAACAAGGATCGTGGGTTAGCAGTGGTAACGTCGACAACACCAGACAGCAACGTGTTAGTGCCAGCAGCATCTGCGAACTGGGTTGAGAAATCTACCATTGAACTTGTAGTTACCGCTGCAGCACCAGCACCAGTAACGAATGACATGCTAGCAATTCCACCATCAATGTCAGTCGTGCCGTTTGGCAGGGTAGCGTGGTAAGTACCAGTCACAGAACCCGCCGCACGCGCAGCAGGGCCGTCAACGATAGGTGTGCCAAGTGATAGTTGCGCTCCAACCGAGCTGTCGTTGGAAGTTGCACAAGTCCCGGTGAAGTCACCAGTATAGTCCACAGCAGTAACTCGGTAAGTTACCGATCCAGCAGCCGCATCTGACGACAGAAGACCCAACGTTAGCACGCCACCATGGTTAGCAGCGCCTAGAACAGCATCCGTATCGTCACAAGTCGCATACATGGATAGATTGCTAGCAGGAGTGTAACCGGAAGCCAAAGCGACATTATAATCAATGGTGATTAAGTCATCGTCCGAGTACTCAGCACCAGAGGTAATTGTTACTGCGGGTAGCGTAACGCTTGCAAGTTGCGCAGATCCCTCTTGAGAAACGCTGTCGGCAGTGTAAGAGAATGATGGGATGGCCATAGCAGGCGCACTCATCAATGCAAAAATACTTCCAGCGATTAGTTTTTTGTTTAACATAATAATTTCCTTTTTTTTCAATTTCATGAAATGTAAAACCTTAAATTAACTACGGCTTATAACCTAGCTAAGTTAGCCGCAGCCGAGACATGTCGCATAAAACAGAGCCTATTAAGACATGTATTTCGGACTATACGGTCGCCTCGAGCAAGTGTCAAGCACTCGTGCAACCTTTATTTTGAGCGCGAAGATAGGCAGGGCCGAGGCTACACGGCAGTTCAAACTTAATTACCCAAAAAAAAGAGGTATGTTGTGCGCGATTAAAAGGGCTTTAGCGGTGGCTAATCAAAGCGCTTCATAATCAAAAAGTTGTGAATGCGCCCTGGGTTGATTTTGCGCTCTAAAGAGCTTGGTGTTAGGCATTACTTTCTTGATGATGGCCGCCAGTAATCTACCTAGCCCAGACGTCCAAGCCCAGCAAGCGTGCTTGAGGCTGAAAGCCTTACTGGGCTTGATCAACGTCATCCATGCTCATAAACCGCAGGCCTTCTCGAAAATCAGACATAACAGCGTCCCAGTTGTCAAGGGATGCTATGACTCTCGGTGTGATCAACATGATAAGTTCAGTTCGGTCAGTTGACTTGGCATTCGACTCAAACAACCCACCAAGGAGTGGAATCTTGTTGAGCAACGGCGCGCCCTTATCACCGCTTGAGCTAGACTCACTAATTAAGCCCGCCATCATCACTGTTTGGCCAGACCCAGCAACCAACTCTGTATTAATAGACCGCTCAAATATATCGGGGTTGCCCCCCGCTCCTGAGGAGTCAGGAACCGAGTTTGAGATTGTTTGGCTGATCTCCATGGTGACTACATTATTAGAGTTAATGGTCGGGGTCACTGACACATCAAGGCCAGTTTTTCTGTACTCAGATGACGTGGTCTGTCGCTCTCCATTAATAGGGTCCTGTGTTGTCTGGCCGACAACCGAAATATCAGAGCCAACGTTGATATTAGCTGCCACACCGTCTCTTACCGTTATAGTGGGCCGTGAGAGCACATTAACCAAACTGTTTGAATCCAAAAAGTTCGCATTTACAGGCCCTTCGGTCCCGTTAATAATAAGCCCCATTCCGCCTATGCCGCCCACACCAAACGCTCCGCTGGTTGTGAGATTAACCTGACTGCGGGACAGTGCCCACTCAACGCCATACTTAAATTCATCTTGGAGGCTTACCTCTGCAATGATGATGTCAAGCGCTACTTGCTTAGGCAGCAAATCCAGCTTTGACAGCATGGGCAAAAGCTCTCGGTATCTACTACCAGTGGTATAAAAAATAAGCGCATTAGTTCTCTCATCAACAACCATTCTAAGATCGTCAGAAGACACGCCCGACTCTCTCTGAGAGGATGGGGCGCTGCCAGTTGATCTCGCGGGGGAGCCATCGGCAGAATTTGATCCGAGTGTATTGGAAACGCCTAAGAGCGCACTGATACTCTCGCCCAGATCAACTGCCCGCGCATTTTTTGGCGTGTAAATAAAGTACTGCTGATTTAGACCCTCACCTGGCACGTCGAGAACCTGGCCCCAATAACGAACGCGATTGAGTAGCGACTCTGAGACGGCAAACACCGCAACACCACCCAGCTGTCTCAAAGGAACCACCACGATGTTCTTGCTATTTGGCTTACTGACGCCTATCTCAATGCCCTCGCTTTCAAGTAAGGCAGAAATATCAGTAGAAAAATCATCGGGAGATATAAATGCTAACTTGATCAAGCCAACATGCTGACTTCGACTGGCCGGAGTATCTAAAAGCTGAATCAGCTCAATAGCGTGAAGGATGTCTTGCCTTTCACCCTCCAGAAAAACCACACTCTGCTCAAAGTCGGGGGTTATTTTTGCCTTGGTTAAGCTTCTTAGTGTGCGTTCTACGCTAATTTTAATTCCATACTCCAAAGGGACCACTTGCACTATCGGCTGAATCGAAGTGTTGGGCACATCCGCGGGGTTACCACCGATGCCAATAACAGCTTTTTGACCGCTGTCGGACTTTTTTGATTTGTGGATATAGTAAGTCTGGTTGCTATAAGTAATGTTAATGTTGCGCTTGGATAGCAACTCGATCGTCATGTTAAACAGATCTTGTGGGCTTATATCTTCAGCCGTGCTCACGGTGATGCCTGCGTCCTGATCAGAGTCGGTAGAATTAATAGACTCATCTAAAATGTAATTAACACTTAACAAGTCGCCAAAAATATAGTGTGTGAAATCTCGTGCAGACATTTTTTCGGCGGCAACAGAAAGTATTTTTTTTGTCGACAGATCACTTCCCACTATGCGCGTGACCGAGCTAACCTCATCAGGCCATTCGATCGGCTTCAGATTAGTGATCCGATCCTCTGCTTCTGACTTGTTCGAGCTGGTGTCATCATTGGGATCAAACCGGGCCCCTGGAGCGTCTTGAGGATCTGATTGTGCGTTATTATTTTGCAAGTACGAGGGCAGAATAACTGAAGCTTCCTCACTCATGCCCGCCTCAACGGAGCGTCCACTCTGATTAGCACAACCGGCCATGACAATTGAGACCGACAATAATCCCAAAGAAATATATTTGATCACCTGTAAACTCCCAGTTTTAAAAGGCATAAAATTTACACCTTTAATAATTCTTTAAACTACCTTTTAGATTGTCGGCTTTTATCCGCGTGAGTGCAAAAGATAAAATTAAGCCCCTCAAACGGCCTCTTCAGGTCGACTCTGGCTCGAACAAAGAGAGCAGCACTGCAGAGTTAGGCTCACGCTCTAACTCCATTGAACTACTATTTATAACCTTCACCGACAGGCCGCCTATCTTGTCTCCTACGTATACCTTGAGAGTGTCTGCGACAGGACTTTGATCATCGCGCCTCTCCAGAACCGCAAATTTTTGCTTTGAGGCGAAAACAGCAACTAACCGATAATTGAACTCTCCTATCTTCTCATACCCCGCTAGCGCTTCCTTAAGAGCAGAATCCTCTACTTTTCCTGTCGGCACTTGATCACTCTCAGAGACTAAGCTTGAGAGCGAGGGTATTGCGTTAACGATAAGGTTATATCGTTCGCTATCAAGCAAAGGGCGCAGGTGCAGATTAAAAGGCTCCGCATTCTCTGTATAGTCTTCTCCATCAGCAAAAGAGAACAGCCTTGCACTTAAGTCAATGACTACAAAAACTATTGCTAGCAGATAAACTGGCGCCATCTGACCACTCTTCAGGCGCCTCAGCATTACTGACCCTAGCATACGATAGCTTCTTCGAGTGTCTTAACGTGACAATCGTCTAATCTATACATCGTTACCCTCAGGCTTACTTGATCTATTTTTACTTTTAGCGGTAGCATAGAACTCAAGCATGGTAGTTCCGGACGAGCTCCCTAAAGAGCTAGCCCCATTATTTTTTATCATCTGTCGCCAGGATACCTCTCTGATTAGCTTGCTGTCTTGCGCTAAAAGCAATAGCACTCTAATTACATCACTTAAATCACCCTGATGGCGAACAGAGGCTCGTAAAGTTCTAACCTCATCGTCCTCATCAAAAACCCAAGTAAAGTCTTGAATTATGAGACTGTTGACTTCAAAAATCTCCTCAACCCTTTTTTGTATGGTCAATTTTGTTTTATCGGTGTCATCGAAAAAACCGAGTGTCGCTTTCTCTGTCTGATCATCTATTAAATCATGCTGTTTTGAGTAATAGCGTCTTTGAGCTGAGACAGCCTGCAGCTTAGCTAACTGTGTACTCTTTATTGAAAGCGACTGAATCTGATTATTTTGCCAATCAAACAATGGCAGAATAATTAACCGGATAAGAATTAACGCGGCGGCAACGATGAGCAGATTTTTTTGGTTGACAATATCCTTCATTGAACCTGATCTCCATCGATCAAAAGGCTTGAAATCTTAACCTCGCTATCTAATACGGCCTCGATAACAAACTGCTCTCGGTCTCGCCTTTTTCGCACCGGCGATTTAAATTCTGCGGTTTTTACAGCACTATTTTCTCCAAGCTGCGAAAGCACGTCTGTTGCTCGATCCGCCAGCCCTGAGAGGGTAACCACGCCGTTTGAATAGGCAATCGCGGTAAAACTTGTGTTGGAATCCTGCAACCCTAAAAATATCTCCCAAACTGTCCAAGTTGGCGCCATTGTCTTGGCGATATCATTCATCGCACCCAGCGAGCGAGAACGGGCTCTCAGCTCTCTGCGAATATCCAGAGACTCAGCAGCCTGTCCCTGAATTTGGCTCAACCTAAAGTTAACCCAGCTGTCGGCGCTCAAAAGAAAGGCCGAACTCACCAACATATATGCAGCAAATATCATAGCACTCAATTTGCCTGCTCTACTCCATGGGTATGCAGATGATCGCTCAACCGGAAGCATGAAACTCATGGGAGTGGAAAGAAGTGTTTTGACGAGGCCGCGCCACAAAATTTGAACAGTGTCAAAGCTAGTTGGTGTCTCAATCTCGGGGGTTACATCACCAAAATAAGACGTCGAGGACTTTATAAGGGCTGATTGTCGAAGATCGGCTTTTTTTGAGGCTAGAGAGGAGAAAACGCCACTCTCTCCAATGGCAAACGTCACTTGCCCACCTGGCCTAGTTGTGGTGATCAATGCTGGGGAGGATCTTTGCTGCAAGATACACATGGTTTCAGGGATTAACAACCATGGCCGATGAGCTAGAGTCTCTAGTGAGGTGGTTTTTATAACCCAGGTTGTTACTCGATGAGACTGTTCTGAAAGCCTTTCAATCATTTGAAAAGTTTGACCTGGATACGGAGAGGGCAGTGACTGTGTGGATAAAATTTTCTTCAAATCCCTAGCGTCGCCAACGGGATAGTCCTTTACCGACTCGTGATAGTGCTCACGTCCCATAACTAAAATACGAGGCCTAAGCTGAGAGGGTTCTGCACTCTCAAAAGAGTAGATGTCAGAGGAAAGACTAAAGGCGTAGAGTTGGTCGGCAAAAAATCCGACCTGACTCAAGAGCATCCGATCAAGAGCTTGCGTCAGTCTCTCAAAAAAATTTTCTGATATAATTTGTTGATTCACCTTACTATCCACCTGGAGAAGGATAAAGTTAGCTTCGCGCACGACAAATCAAAGCAGGATACACCACGTATTTGATCAGTCTTTATTGTTTGTGCCTTACGACTCATTTCTTGCTCAAGATTCTAAATGGAGGTTTCTCAGCAGCAGTTAGCATAACACGCCATTCCTCTGACCAACCAGAATTTTCATTCGCTACTGCAACAGTTATCTTTCTGATAGCCGAATCATGTTGATAAATGTTTTCCACCTGCAACTCCCTGGGCAATAGGTGTTTAATATTCGATTTACCCGGAGCTGTATTAGCCCGCTCAATTTTTATTTCAGCAGCAATTTTAGGTTCAAAAATAGCATCAATGAGTACCTCCGGACTGTTTAGAATATTTGTATCAAAGGGAGATTTCACATCTGAAATTTGTAATAAAGCCTTTAGAGCATCGTTATCGTCCCTAAAGATCCACCGCATAGGGTGCTCTGTTTGGGCATATCCGTCCAAATATCTTTCACCAGAAGGTAGACTTAAGGGTTCAGAATCGCCATCGCGCCAACTAATGATATCTGGATCTTGTATATCTACCCAGGTGCCCAAATAATCATCGACGCGTTTTTTGTCCATCCCACGACGCTCTAAAATATATCGCCATAAAACATGCTGCGGGTAAATTTGTGGTAGAAGGCCATTAAGATCTTGAACTGTTACGTCTACACCCTTGCTCCAAGGCACAGGCGCTCCATAAGAGTTCATCCGCTTTTTAGTCTCACTTATACTCACGCTTGCGGGATCAACCCGAGTAACTGTTTCAGACAACTGTGCGAAAATAACCTCATTAATCGTGCTAGAAGCTGATAATTGGGCCACAACTCTATCTTCAAAAGATTTGGCCATGTGTATATGAGCTCTTGAAGTAAAAGTAAATTGCAATGCAATTAATGAAATTACTATCGAAATAAGCAACACTTGGAGTAGAGCGACTCCGAACTGATCAGCCCAACGGTTCATAAATTAACTCCAGCCACTAACAATAGCAATCATCCTCAGGCTTTGGCTTGGTTGACTTGCCCTCATCATCGCGCTGCCTCAACCTTGGCCCAGAATATCTCGAAACCAAACCGGGAACACCCGGCGCCAAGTTGGCTCGCAACTCATATTGGGCTCCCTCGGCCTCGAACACAAACCGCACTTTTTCAGGGGGAAACGGTAAATTCATTGCATTGTATGAAGGGAGCCACTGAGGTGGTTTAGGCGGTACTAGATCTTCTACACCGGATTTATCTTCAATTGAGCTCCAGCCGAAATATTCGAATTTAGGCGCATTAACTCCCTTAAACAAAACAAGGGTCTCAGGAAATTGCAAAGATTCTTGCGTTGATCTCAGCACGTCTGCAATCATAGGCTTTTCTTCATACACAACGTCAAAAGTAAAATCTGATCTCTGAACTACAGAAAGCCTGATCACTGATTGATATTCTTTATCAAATATTGATTTTGTGGATACACCCACAAAGCCATTTCGATTGCCTTCAAAGAATATGCCTGGTTTGTTATCGCTGCCGCTAACGATGTAAGGAATCATGGTGTCCAGCACTTCATGCACTAACATTAAGTCACGCACTTTTTGTGTGGTCTGATCAAATTTACCTAGCTGTCCATCCCATCGTTTAGAGAATAAACTGTAGGCGCTAGACCCAATGAGAATAATCGATGAAAGTAAGACCATAGTCACGAGCATCTCAATTAAGGTAAACCCTTTGTGCGGTTTTACCATGCCAATTCCTTAAACTGGTAGTCACGTGTTGAGGAACCAAGCTGAAATTGGACATCAACCTGCACAAGATAGTATCTCAAGTCCTCAAACAAACCGCTATCTTCCATCAGGATGGGGGATGGAAAGCCTACATGTGTACGAGAGGACTTCCAGCGATATTTGACCTCCCCATAACGGCCCTCCCCGAAACTACTCTCTAGATGAGAAGTTTGTCTCACTTGGTCAGAAATGAGTTGCCTTACAGGAATAACCACTACTGAAATATCTAGAGATTTTTCAGCCTTGCTGCTTGTCAGTAATGCCCCACGATAAACCATCGTCATCACAGCAATGGTTATGAATAGAATGAACCCAGCCAGCAATACTTCGAGCAACGTAAAGCCCTGTTGCTGTCTAGGAAACATCGGTTACCGCTGCCAAATCAGATGTGCGACGACGAAATAAAGAGCTTAGGTCGAGGGTTTTGGATTTGCCTCGAACTTGAACGCCTATCGCAAAAAGGTTAGGCAGCCCATTGCTGTTGAAGGTTACTTGTTGAGGCTCGAACAGCAGATGCTCATAATTAACTGAGCTAATAAGCTGGTCGTTCGAGCCGATCAACTTAGCTTGATTTTGGTCTAGAGACAGAACCAAAGGTTGACCAGAGGTAAAGGCGCGAACACCTGACTTTTTTACGAGGTTGTAAACTGAAATAACCTCTGTCTGAGCCTCTGCGCGAGCGACTCCGCTGACCACGCCGCCGCCGACCAAACCTAATACAGTCATCATAATGGCAATAACCACAAGCAACTCTATCAGGGTAAATCCTCTGGCAGATGGCTGAGATGGCATAGTTTAAAAACCTACCTCGTTAACTGATACGATACTAAGTAACATCGTCACCACGACACCGCCAACGATGCCACCCATGACTAGGATTAACGCAGGCTCCAACAGTGAAGTCATACGATCAACCGCAGACTCAAACTCACGTCTGGCTCGTGCACTAATTTCGCCAAAAACAGGGGCCAGCTCACCACTCTCCTCGCCAACCTCGATCAACGACATTGAGAAATCATCGAATACCGGACTAGTCCGCAAAGCGGTGGACAATGTTGCCCCTTTTTTGACTCGATCTTTAGCTGAGATCAAGCCCTGCTTTAGTTCTCGATTTTTAATGCTACCAACTGCCATTTCTAAACAGCGATCAATGAGGATACCCGACTCCAGCATTAGCGTTATAGCAGTGTTAAATCGAATACGCTCAACCCGAGTGATCATGCCGGAGAACCCCGGCACCCGAGCAATAAAAGCATCAATCGCAGCAGCGCTAGATGGGTTTTTCCTCGCCATATAAATTCCTACACCGCTTGCGAGCACCATAGCCAGTAAAATCCACTGATAACTCACAATCCAATTGCTCACACCGAGTAAGACTGCTGTGTAAAACGGTAATTCTGGCAGGCCATCAAACAAACTCTGCATCTGTGGGACGATATAATTGAACACAAATAAAATACACAAGAGACACACAGAGAAAATGACACCGGGGTATATCAGCGCCTGAATCACTTTACGTTTAAGCTCACTCTGAAACTTCATGTCCTCGGCCAAACGGGAAAAAATTGTCGGCAGTGTGCCGCTGGCCTCACCCAGACTAATCAAGTTGAGGTACAGAGGATTGAACACCGCCTGATGCTCGCCCAGAGCATCGCTTAAACTCTCACCGCGCCGCACAGCATCGTGTAATTGAGCTACCAGCTTTGCCTGTGGAGCGCTGGTAGAGTTGCGCCTGATAATCCCAAGTGCGCGGTCAATAGTCATTCCTGAGTTGAGCAAGAGTGACAGCTCTGCAGTAAGATATTCTATCTCTTGAATAGACACTTTATTCCGCTGAAAAATATCAAGGCCGGCTACTGTGACACCGTCTTCTTTTATCTCTACAAGCATCAGCTGCTGCTCGGCAATCTGTTGTTTTGCCTTAGTCACATCTGATGCTTCAATCTCTCCCTGTAGCTTTCCTCCGCTGCTATCATAGGCTTGATATAGGAAGCGAGCCATATCAGCCACACACCCTTAAGACTTCTTCTATGGTGGTTTGTCCGGCCATTGCCTTTAACAAACCGTCCTCGAGAAGATCACGCCCGCCTTGCGCTTTGTTATGCGCTTTGGCTGCAGACAAAAATTGATCATCTTTAGGGATTGTACGAATTTGATCATCACAACGCAGATACTCCAGAACAGCTATACGGCCAGTGTAGCCCGTATTCGCACAATGCTCGCAGCCGACGGTCTGTTTGAGATTTATCTCCTGTAACCCAAATCGCTGCGCCAATGGCTCAAGATCATAGCGAGAGACTAACTGATCAGCCTCTGAGGAGGGTGCCGCGCAATGGGTACAAAGTTTACGCACCAGACGCTGAGCGATGATAGAAATGAGCGCTGCATTGAGCAAAAACTCTTCAACATCTAAGTCTAGCAGCCGCGTATAAGCACTAGGAGCATCGTTAGTATGAACGGTACTAAATACCAAATGACCGGTCAGAGCCGCTTGCATAGCTATCTGGCAAGTCTCGCGATCACGGATTTCTCCCACCATGATTACATCTGGATCTTGTCGGACAATGCTGCGCAAACCCGCACTGAAGTCAAAACCGATCTCTGGCCTCACTTGCACCTGACTGAGCCCCGGCAACTGATACTCCACCGGATCTTCCAGAGTCACAATTTTTACATCTTCGCTATTTATGTCATTGAGAAAGGAATACAACGTGGTGGTCTTACCACTACCTGTGGGACCGGTTAGTAAAATGACGCCGGCGGTACGCGCTAGATCTTGCTGAATCATGTCTGCAGTGTCATCTGCAAGACCAAGGGCTGTTAGATCATAGCGAAGAGAGTCCTTTCGCAGAAATCGCATGACCATGCTCTCACCTTGATTGACTGGCAGTGCAGAAACACGAATATCCAGATCAATATTGGCAATGCGCATCTCAATTTTACCATCTTGCGGCCGACGCTTTTCGGCGATGTCCATCCCAGATAAAATCTTTAAGCGGGAGATAATAGGTAATTGTAGCCGCGGAGGCAGGGTATCAATATCATGCAGGACACCATCGATGCGAAAACGGACACGGTAACGATTGCCCTTTGGCTCAACGTGCATATCAGAGGCGTTCATGCGCAGGGCACGAGTAATTAGAGAATTTAATAGATTTACTGTCGGTGCTTCACTAGCCATCTCCCTGAGTCGCTGCTCTTCGACATCCGACAATTCCCCTGACTTGTTAGTCAAAGACGTTGTATCACTCAGTTTTAAACTAATCAGACTGTAATCAGACTCGCTAGTTATAATGAGCTCATACTTGATACTTTCGTGGACTAAGTACTGCAAAACATCCCAATTTAATGGGGCAAATGTCACTAACTGAACTGGTTCACCCTCAGGACAAGCAAACAGTAGCCAGTCATTTTTTTGCAGAAATTCGATCGGCAGTCCCGCGGAGTGCTCCGGTGGCTGCCACGCATCTCGCTGCCCTTGAGTTAATAGCGGCGCCTGCAAAATGTGGGCGTAAACCGAAGGTAACAGCTCTTCAGAGAAAGCACCCATATTAAGTAGAATTTTTTCCAGCGATCCACCTGCACGCGCCTGGTAGGATTTAGCTTTGTCTATATCCTCAGGACTAACCCCATGCTCCGTTAAAGCCGCTTCAATCTGCATCATTGATGAATAATATCTCCTGCGTCGTCCTCACCACCTGGCTTACCATCTTTTCCGAAACTCATAAGAATAAAGGGTTCACCATCAGGACCGGGTGATTGGTAGGAATAAGGATTACTCCAAGGATCATTAGGGACCGCTTTGGGTAGGTAAGGACCATCCCAACCAGCTAATGACGAACTGAAAAGATCGCCCAGTTTGGTCGGATACTCGCCCATGTCCAGCCAATAGGTAGCCAGTGAAGTTTCAAGCATCTGCATCTGCGCGCGTGCTGTCTTTATCTTAGTAGAGTCAACTTTTGAAAACATAGTTGGGGCCACTAACGACATTAATAAGCCCAGTATTACTACTACTATTAACAGTTCAATCATCGTAAAGCCCGACTGCTTTCTATGATTTTGCATTCTCGATACCTCTCATTGTAAAACTATCATCATGTTATCATTCTCGCATTTTTCAAACGCTAAACCTACATCTAAAATTTACCGCACTTACATACACCAGAGCTGTACAGAGGACTATTTACTGATCTTATATTACGTATAGATATATTAAGAATCCTCAGTTATCTCCGAACACGTCCCGAGTAAAAACCTTATCTTGACAATCGGCAAGGAGGTGAGAATTACGATTGGCTACAATGATATCAGCCATACTTTTAAATAGTGCTAAATCAGTAATGACTTCAGCACCTAAAAAGTGTTTCTGCTCTAAAAAGGGCTCGTAAATCACAACTCTAGTCCCCTTCTCAATGATTCTTTTTAAAACGTTTTGAACTGCAGACTCACGAAAATTATCACTCCCTTCCTTCATAACTAAACGAAAAATTCCCACCGT
>Ga0066605_10002344_pt1 | contig 12056 bp, 8 predicted proteins | sample SaaInlLV_DNA_10m_FD_60385 | JGI IMG/M metagenome (GOLD analysis project Ga0066605, IMG submission 60385) | Marine microbial communities from expanding oxygen minimum zones in the Saanich Inlet - SI075_LV_DNA_10m | ecosystem: Environmental > Aquatic > Marine > Unclassified | place: British... | reverse complement strand
TGTAATTTTTGTCGCCAACTTTAAATAAAGAGGCATGAAGGCCTATATTGGCTTTAAACCTATCGTTAAATTTTATATCGTCTTCAAGATAAACATAGGCATCATGAGAATACAAACGCTCTGAAAAAACAAAAGAAGTGTCAATATTGTTATCAGGAAATTCGGTTTGAACAGCTCTTAAATCCATTTGACCAGGTAAAAAAGTATGATAGGTATCAGACATTCCAAACTTCACATAATGATTGGGATTAGGAAGGTAATCGAAATCCATTTTCAATCCCCAATCTCTAATTCCTTGAAAATATCTAAACTCAAACTCATCATTAAATGTATCATAAGTGTAATCTTCTTCCATTTTTATATCAAACAAATACTCACTAAAAGTAACAGTGGTATTACTAAACAATTTTTCATTGAACAAATGATTCCATCTTAGTGATGAAGTAAGGTTACCCCAACCTAAACGGAATCTATAATCATCGGAACTGCCATCATAACTGTCAGAAAAAGCAGCATAAAAACGGTCGTCACCTGTGTACACACTCCAATACAATCGATCATTATCAGAGATTTTATAATTCACCTTGGCATTGAGGTCATAAAAATAATAGCCACCTCGATCGCCATCAGAAGAAGCCATAATAAAAGGCTGAGCAAGAGCATCAATATAGGTTCTACGCGCCGACACAATCCAGGATGCTTTATCTTTCACTATAGGACCTTGCATGGTTAGCTTAGAAGCAATAAGACCTATAGAACCTTCGCCTTCAAAGGCTTTGGTATTTCCTTCTTTCATATCAATTTCAAGTACCGAAGAAAGCCTTCCACCAAAACGTGCAGGAAAACCACCTTTTGTTAAGCGCACATTTTTAATGGCATCGGCATTAAATACTGAGAAAAAACCAAATAAATGCGAAGCATTATAAACGGGCACCCCATCTAATAGAATTAAATTCTGATCTGGGCCACCTCCACGAACATAAAAACCCGAAGAGCCTTCAGAACCAGACTGCACACCAGGCAACAACTGAATGGCTTTAAGCACATCTACCTCACCCAATAAAGAAGGCATGGATTTAATTTGCTGTACTGGCACATCTATTACGGAGCTTTGTGTACGCTTTACAATACTTTCTTCTCCAGTAAGTACAATTTCTTGAAGTTCTAAAGATTGTGTTTTAAGAGAAACATTATAATGGGCATCCTCAGAGAGATCAACAGAAATTGAAAAGGTCTCATAACCAATAAATGAAAACTCCAATGTATAGGAAGAAACTGGTAATGTCATACTGTAGAAGCCATAAGTGTTTGAAGTAGTTCCTAAAGACACTTCTTTAGCTACCACGTTAACACCAACCATTCGCTCACCGGTATTTGCATCTTCTATATACCCACTAATGGTATTTTTTTGTGCAATAAGGTTTGAAGATGAAAACATGAAAAGTACGCCTAATAGGCAAAGTATTTTTTTCATATTCATTCTATTAATACGCTATATAAATTTATTATTAATCAATTCTTTTTCCATGTATTGCTGGAGTGCTAAAGCTTTTTTTCTTGCTGCATGAGCAAAATCTTCACCATCTGAGGCATATATAATACCACGAGAAGAATTAACCAACAAACCACAATCTTTATTCATGCCATATTTAACAACTTCGGCAAGGCTCCCACCTTGTGCGCCCACCCCGGGGACAAGAAGAAAATGGTTGGGAATGGTTTTTCTAATGTCTGCAAGCCAATCGGCACGTGTTGCACCTACCACATACATCATGTTAGAGGGCGTCCCCCATTGTGAGGATGTTTCCAACACTTCTTGGTAAAGGGCTTTCCCATTAGATTCGATTAACTGAAAATCTTTTCCACCTTCGTTAGAAGTTAATGCAAGTAAAATGACCCATTTGCCGTCTGATATAAAAAAGGGGCTTACAGAATCTTTTCCCATATAAGGTGCCACCGTAACAGAATCGAAATTCATGGTCTCAAAAAATGCTTTTGCATACATTGCTGAAGTGTTTCCAATATCGCCTCTTTTGGCATCTGCAATGGTAAAAGTATTATTCGGAATATAATTCAAGGTTTTTTGTAAAGCCTCCCAGCCTTTGACACCCATAGATTCATAAAAAGCCAAGTTTGGCTTGTAAGCCACACACAAATCTTTAGTGGCATCGATAATTTGCTTGTTAAACTCAAAAATTGGATCCTCAGTATCTAAAAGGTGTTGTGGAATACGATTTATATCGGTATCTAAGCCGACACATAAAAAAGATTTCTTTGCTTTTATTTGCGCGATTAATTCTAATCTATTCATCGCCTTCTTTTAATCGTTCAGCATTTTCTGCAACAGTAAGTTCTTCAATAATTTTATGAATGTCGCCATTAATAATATCGTTTAAAGAATACAGTGTTAATCCAATACGATGATCTGTAACACGTCCCTGAGGATAATTATAAGTACGGATCTTCGCAGAACGGTCTCCTGTAGAAACCATGGTCTTACGCTTTCCTGCGACTTCTTCATTTCGCTTGGCCAATTCTATTTCATAGATACGAGACCTCAATACTTGTAAAGCTTTGGCATGATTTTTAATCTGAGATTTCTGATCTTGACATTGGGCCACCACACCTGAAGGGATGTGTGTTAAACGCACTGCAGAATAAGTGGTATTTACAGATTGTCCGCCAGGACCTGAAGAACAGTAGGTTTCTTTTTTAATATCTTTTTCATTGATCTGAACATCAAACTCCTCAGCTTCTGGCAACACAACTACCGAAGCAGCAGATGTATGCACTCTACCCTGTGTTTCTGTTTGGGGCACGCGTTGTACACGGTGAACGCCAGATTCATATTTCATGGTACCATACACGTCTTCACCACTAACGTTCATTACAATTTCTTTATATCCTCCAGCGGTTCCATGGGTAACATCAACCAACTCTGTGCGCCACTTTTTACCCTCACAATAGCGCGTGTACATTCTGTAAAGATCGCCAGCAAATATACTGGCCTCATCGCCACCAGCTCCAGCACGAATCTCTACAACCGCATTCTTCGTATCTTCAGGGTCTTTAGGAATTAAAAGTACTTTAATAGACTCCTCCATTTCAGCTTTCTTAGGCACGGCTTCATCAAGTTCCATTCGAGCCATCTCTTTCATTTCAGGATCATCTTCAGACTGAAGAATTTCATTAGACTCATCTATATTATCACAAACCGTTTTGTAGGCTTTGTATGCATCTACTATAGGCATAAGGTCTTTATATTCCTTATTCAATTTCACATAACGCTTCATGTCAGCAATTACCTCAGGTTCTATGATTTGCTGTGCAACATCATCAAAACGAAGTTTTATCATTGCTAATTTATCTAGTAATGCCATATTAGTAAACGTATTCGCCGTAAGGGCTTTTAATGGTTAATTTCTTTCCTTTATTTTGCTCTACACGTCCAATAATTTTGGCGTCTACACCAAATTCATTAGAAATGTTTATGATATCATCGGCATGTTCCTCATTGATGTATATTTCCATGCGGTGTCCCATATTAAAGACCTTATACATCTCTTTCCAATCGGTTCCCGATTGTTCTTGAATAAGTTTAAATAACGGTGGTACATCAAACATATTGTCTTTAATAACATGTACATCGTCTACAAAATGAAGCACTTTGGTTTGCGCCCCACCACTGCAATGAACCATACCATGAATGTGTTTTCTATGGCTGTCTAATATTTTCTTAATGATAGGTGCATAAGTACGTGTTGGCGACAGCACTAATTTACCAGCATCAACAGAAACACCATCAACTGTATCTGTTAAGGAAACGGCACCAGAATAAACCAATTCACTGGGAACAGAAGCATCAAAGCTCTCAGGGTATTTTTCAGCCAATGCTTTGTGAAAAACATCATGACGGGCAGAGGTTAATCCATTAGAACCCATACCACCATTGTAAGCTATTTCATAAGTAGCTTGACCAGAAGATGATAAAGCAACAATCACTTCACCTCCAACAATCTTATGATTAGAAATCACATCAGATCGCTTCATTCGAGCCGTAACAGTAGAATCTACGATAATGGTTCGAACCAAATCACCAACATCTGCTGTTTCCCCTCCAGTAGAATAGATCTCTACACCTTGCGAACGCAAATCAGCAAGTAACTCTTCTGTTCCATTGATAATCTCAGAAATGACTTCGCCAGGAATTAAATTTTTATTTCGACCAATGGTAGATGAAACTAAAATATTATCGACAGCTCCAACACAAAGTAGGTCATCAATATTCATAACAAGCGCATCTTGAGCAATACCCTTCCAAACAGAAACATCTCCTGTTTCTTTCCAATACATATATGCTAAAGAAGATTTGGTACCAGCGCCATCTGCATGCATCACAATACAATACGCATCATCTCCTGTTAAACGATCTTCAACAATTTTACAGAATGCTTTGGGAAATAAGCCCTTATCAACATTCTTAATTGCATTATGAACGTCTTCTTTAGATGCCGAAACACCTCTCAGCATGTATCTGTCTGTATTACTCAAAGGTAAAACGATGTTGGTTAATTTGAAACAAATATACTTAAATAAAAAAGCATCCCACATGAATGAGGGATGCTTTTTCTTATTGTTTAATGGGTCTAATATTCACCATAAAGTTTTGCATCTTCAGGATCAGACTCAATTTGTTTAAAGTCAGTTCGTCGGTTCATTTGATGCGCCAATTCGCGTTTTCTTCTTGAACGAAGACCTTCAATAAATTCTTGTGTAAACTCATCACCTTTCATAAATCCATTGCGATCTTCTGTTAAAATAAGCGGCTCAGTCTCTCCCATTCCAACAGGCTCAAGTCTAGATTCATCTATACCATTTTGTATTAAGTAATCAACACAAGCTTGAGCTCTTTTTAAAGACAAATCATCATTAAATTCATCACTACTTCTAAAGTCGGTATGTGAACGTAATTGTATTCTCAAATCAGGATTAGTCTCTAGAACCTCAACCAGATTATCAAGATCTTTCATCGCTAAATCACGAAGCTGAGAGCTACCTAAATCATATTCAATACGAGGCAATACGATAGGTAAACGATATACTTTCATCGCCAAATCAACAACAATGGTATACAAGAATCCTTCATCAGTAACTTCAAAGTCGTGAATGGTTAAGTTTTGGGTCGTAACTGTATCTAAAAGTGGAATGTATGGATCTTTCTCATAGGTCACCTCATACTCTACTCCTTGTTTAATTACTTCGTCTCCGAACTCAAAAAAGCCACTTTTATTAGTAATGGCATCAAAAGAATTCCCATCAGAACCTTCAATATGAACAGAAACACCTTGTAATGGTTCATTTGTTTCTTCATCGGTCAGGATACCTTCCATAATAAACTCTAAGTCTGCCAACTTGGTTTCATAAATATCATCACCACCTCGACCACCTTTTCTGTTAGAAGTAAAGAATCCATTTATAGCATCATTACCAGAGAACACAACACCAAAATCATCGTAAGATGAATTTATTGGGAATTTCATATTCTTCACTTTACCAAATTGACCACTAGGTCTCTTGGTAGCTCTAAAGATATCGAAACCTCCCATTCCTACATGACCTTTGGAAGCAAAATAAAGGGTTCCATTTTTGTGTAAAAATGGCGTCATTTCTTGATCTTCAGTATTGACTTCAGGACCTAAATTTTCAGGTTCTCCCCAAGAATCATCTCTTTTGTTATATTCTGACCTCCAAATATCTAAATCTCCATAACCTCCAGGCATGTCAGAAACAAAATAAAGCACTTTTCCATTTTCTACAATACATGGATGAATAACCATGTAATTTGAATCAACAGGGATATTAATTTCAATTGCTTCAGAACCGTCATTTCCTTTTTGCTCAAATTGGAATATACGAGGAGAATGGGATTCTCTTTTTTTCATAATTGATCGGTTAAAATACATGACTTTAAATTTGTCATCAAACGTAACCGCTCCTTCGTCAAACTTTGTACTTAGAGGATCATCAACCCCTTTATAATCACCATAAGATACAGGCTCTTTCCATCTAGGCTTAGACTTCTTGCCTTTCTTTTTCTTTTTCTGTTTCTCTATTTCTGTAACCCATATATCGGTAAAATATTGACCTGTTTGAGCACTTAACTTACGACCATTAACACCTTTTCTTGCAGTTGTAAAATAAAGGCTGGTTTGTTTTTTATCTCCAAAACAAGGCATGCGATCATCGTACTTAGAGTTAATTTTTTTCATGTTTGTAACCGCATAACGAGAAGGATTTTCTGTCCAATCAATAGCTAATTCACAAGCCACAATAGCTTCTTGAGCTCTAAGATCTTGAGGCACTTTTTCTTGGTACTGTTGAAAACTTTTAATAGCTTCATTATACTTACTTACTGCTTTTTCCGCAGTTTTATTTGAAGCTATATTTCGTTGCATCATTCCCAAATAATATATTGCTATAGGGTCATCGTAACGCATCTTAATAGTTCTCTTATAGTAACTTTCAGCCTGTCTGTAATTACCAATTTTACGAGCGCATTCAGCCATACGAAAACTCATTCCTATCTTCTGAATTTTATCAGACGACTTTGAATAAGCTCTCTTATAGTAATCCATTGCTTTAGCAAATTCATATTGCTCAAAAGCTGCATCAGCTTTCTTAAGCTGTCTACCTTGTCCAAAAGAGTTTAAAGTAACAGTTAACGTTACAAAAAATAAAAATATTATCCTGTTAAATCTCATGTGATAAAATTAATAATTTGAATGTTAAATTCTAATTGCAAACAAGATGCAAAAGATTGCTAAAATAACTAAAAATAAAGCAAATAAAAAAGGCATACTTATAAGTATGTCTGCTCATAGAATACATTATAAGCTTATTATAACTAAAAAAGCACCAAAATTGGTGCTTTTTTAAACAAATAAGATCAAATTAAATATTAGCTTCTTTTACTGTCTTTACAATTCTACCGGCAATTTTATATGGATCACCATTGGAAGCAGGTCGGCGATCTTCTAACCAACCTTTCCAACCATTTTCAACGGTAATAATAGGTATTCTTATAGAGGCACCACGGTCAGAAACACCATAACTAAAATCATGAATAGAAGCTGTTTCATGTAAACCAGTTAAGCGCTGTTCATTATGATCACCATAAACTGAAATATGTTCTTTCACAACTGGCCTAAAAGCTTCACATACCTTTTCATAAATCTCTTTTGAACCACAGGTTCTAAGAAGTGTATTAGAGAAGTTTGCATGCATACCAGAACCATTCCAATCACCCTTAATTGGCTTTGGATGGTATTCAATATAATAACCGTATTTTTCTGTTAATCGATCTAACAAGTAACGTGCTACCCAGATCTCATCTCCTGCTTTCTTAGCACCTTTGGCAAACAATTGAAATTCCCACTGACCAGAAGCTACCTCCTGATTAATCCCTTCAAAATTAATCCCAGCATCAATACAAAGATCTGCATGTTCTTCCACAAAATCTCGGCCATGTGTATTTCTTCCACCTACAGAACAATAATACATCCCTTGTGGCCCCGGATAACCACCTACAGGGAAACCTAAAGGCAATTGAGTATCCTTATCCATAATAAAATATTCTTGTTCAAATCCGAACCAAAAATCATTATCATCGTCATCAATCATTGCACGGGCATTAGACTCATGAGGAGTTCCATCAGCATTCAATACTTCTGTCATCACCAAAAAGCCATTAATTCGTTCTGGATCAGGATAAATAGCAACTGGTTTTAACAAACAATCAGAGGAGCCTCCTTCGGCTTGTTTCGTAGAACTCCCATCAAAAGACCACATTGGACAGTCTTCTAATTTCCCTCCGAAATTTTCAACTACCTTTGTTTTACTTCTCATGTTCTGAGTTGGAACATAACCATCTAACCAGATGTATTCTAATTTTGTTTTCATAAGAGTTTAAAAATAAATATTTTGTAAAAAACTAAGTGGATACATGTTCACAAATATAAAATTCAAACCTTAATGTGTTCAAAATATTAAAAAAAATTATAAAAATTTTTCAACACTAAAAAAGCAAATAAATATAAGTCATGTAAAAGATAAATAAAATAGAACCTTCTATCCGTCCAATATGACCTTTATGAAAGAAAAACATTAATGGATAAAGAAGTAATGCAGCGCCAAACATCCACCACAAATCATTATTAATTAAACCCTTATCTATAACTTGAATAGGCTGAATCATAGAAGTTATTCCTAAAACAGCGAAAACATTAAAAATATTAGAACCTATTAAATTACCAATAGATAAATCTTTTTCTTTTTTTAATGCTGCGATAATTGAAGCTGCAAACTCAGGAACAGATGTCCCAAAAGATATTATTGAAACAGAAATTATTCTTTCACTAACCCCAAAAGAACGAGCAATTCCTGCTGCACCATCTACAAGCCAATTAGAGCCTAAATACAAACACCCACCGCCAAAAACAATATACAGTAACGTCTTAACTAAAGAGGTGTGTTGGGTGTTTTTATCGAAACTCACATTGTCATTATTTTGAGAATATCGAATCAAATAAATTGTTAAAAAACAAAGAATAAGAACGAAACAAAAGCCTTCAAAAAAGTTTAAACCAGAGTCTGAATATAAAAAAACACCAAAAAGGGCTGACGCAAAAAGCATCACTGGAAGGTCAAAGCGGTATAGTCTCTTCTGAAAACCTAAAGGGAAAATAAGAGCAGTTACACCTAAAACAAGTGTAATATTTGCAATATTAGAACCGATTACATTACCTAATGCGATATCAGAATGACCAGTTAATGCAGAATAAATACTAACAATAAGTTCAGGCGCTGAAGTGGCAAAAGAAACTACTGTCAGACCTACTACGACCATCGAAACTTTCATTCGAACTGCTAAAGGAATAGCACCTCTAATTAAAAACTCCCCGCCTAAAACGAGTACAATCAATCCAATAATTAGGTAAAAAATATCCACCAGCTATTTATCTAAAGTTGTTTTAACATCTCTTTTTACAGACTGAGTTACTTCATGGAGTTCTTCAATATCATTCTTAATTTCAGAACCCACCGAATCTAAACCCTTTGAACTTTCATGAATTTCATGTTTAATGTCATTACTAGCATCTTTAATTCTACGTATTCCCTTTCCCAAATTACGTGCGAGTCCTGGAATCTTATCAGGACCAAAGAGCAAAAGAAAAACAAATGCTATTAATACAAATTCACCTGTTCCTAAAAAATTTAAAAATAAAAAGCTGCTTTCCATAACACAAAAATAAAAAAAAGTCCTGCAAATACAGGACTTTCATTTTTATCTTAAAATAAGATCATTATTTGTCATTTTCTTTTTTTAGCGTGTCTACCATAATTGGTGTTGCAATAAATAATGATGAGTAAGTACCAACAACAACCCCTATCATTAATGCGAACATGAAACCTCGAATAACTTCACCTCCAAATAAGAAAATAATTAATAACACAAAGAATGTTGTAAGTGAGGTATTTATAGTACGGCTTAAAGTACTATTTAGTGCGGCATCTACAATTTCATCTCTAGAGCCAGACTTAATACCAAAATATTCACGAACTCTATCAAATACAACTACAGTATCGTTAAGAGAATATCCGATTACCGTTAAAATAGCCGCAATAAATGCTTGATCTATTTCTAAAGAGAATGGCAACCTACCATACAGAATAGAGAATAGAGCCAATACAATTAATACATCGTGAAATACTGCTACTACGGCACCTATAGAATAAGACATTTTTCGGAATCGAATTAAAATATACATAAAGATAACAACCAATGAAAACAAGACTGCCCATACAGCTGATTGTTTAATATCATCTGCAATAGTTGGTCCAACAAGCTGAGAGCTCATAACTTCATAATTTACCCCTAGAGTACTAAGCCCTTCATTTAACTTAGCATCTACCACTTCATCTGAACCTTTTTCATCAATCATGAATTTAGTGGTAATTTTAACTTGGTTTGCTTTACCAAATGTTTTCACTTCAGGAGCTGTTTCCAAAGGAGCAGCCAAAGATGAACGAACATCCTGAGTAACTACATCCTGATCAAAACGTACAACATAAGTTCTACCTCCTACAAAGTCAACACCTTGATTTAATCCTCTTGTTGAAAGCGATGCAATACCTAAAACTACTAGTAAAGTTGAAAAGATATAAGCTTTTTTGCGTTTTGATAAAAATGCAATAGCCGAATTTGCAAACCAACCTTTTGTGAAATTAGAAGCAAACTTAATTGACTTTTTAGCCTCCATTTTAGATTCAAAAACAAGACGCGTCAAAAAGATTGCAGCAAATAATGAAGTAATGATACCAATAATCAATGTGGTAGCAAATCCTTTAATAGGTCCTGTACCAAATGTGTAAAGAATAACACCTGTTAATAAGGTCGTAACGTTAGCATCAATAATAGCAGCGTAAGCATTATTATAACCATCGGAAATAGCTAATTTCATTCCTTTACCCATGTGTAATTCTTCACGAATACGCTCATATATTAGTACGTTTGCATCAACAGCCATACCAATCGTTAACACAATACCTGCAATACCTGGTAATGATAATACAGCCCCTAAAGAAGCCAACACACCAAATATGAATAGAATATTTAGTACGAGTGCAAAATTTGCAGCCCATCCTGCTGTTTGATAATAAAATATCATATAGATTAAGACAATCAATAATGCAATTGCAAAAGATGTGAAACCTGCACTAATTGCTTCTGCTCCCAAAGATGGACCAACAATTTCAGACTGAATTATTTTTGCTGGAGCTGGCAATTTACCTGCCTTTAATATATTTGATAAATCTTCCGCTTCCTCTACAGTGAAGTTACCAGATATACTTGAACTTCCATTAGGAATTACATCGTTTACTGTAGGAAATGAATACACATAATTATCTAGAACAATAGCCACTTGACGATCAATATTATTCTCAGTTATTTTCTTCCATTTCTTAGCACCCTGAGCATTCATTCTCATACTAACATTAACCGAACCAGTTGGATCAATCTCAGAATTTGCATCAACAATCACATCGCCTCCTAACAGAGCAAGATCATCTCTATTAGATTTAATAGCAACATACTCTAAACCTACTTCTTCTCCAGAAACGACTAGAGGTTTAGCAGACCATAAGAATTTTGTATTTCTTAAATCACCAGTCAATAATGAACGAATATCTTCACGACTCATAATTTCATTCACCTTAGCAGTATCTTCAACTAAAACCACACCAATACGAGCGCCAAATGCATATTGAACATTCATTAACTCATAGAAAGGATTAACTGTTGTATTTGCAGAATCTAGTAATAATGAATCTGCGTCTTGAAGAAAATCTTCTGTTTCTGATTCTTGAGCATCTTCTTGAGCATCTTGCTCTACCTTAACTAAGGTTGCTACATTGGTTAAAAATAACTGTAACTCCTGAACACTTGTTGTTTCCCAAAACTCTAATTGGGCTGTACTTTGTAACAAACGTTTTACACGTTCATGATCTTTTACACCTGGTAATTCAACCAAGATACGTCCTTCCTGCTCAAGTTGCTGAATATTTGGCTGTACAACACCAAACTTATCTATACGAGCACGTAGAACAGAAAACGCACGATCTATAGCACCTTTAAGTTCTTCACGAACTACAGCAATCACCTCATCATTTGGAGCATTTAAGCTAAATTTATTTAACATATTTCTGTGACCAAAAATACGAGGTGACGACAACAAAACATTGGTTTGATTCTCTTCATTTACTTCATTAAAAGCAGAAACAAAATCATCAATATAGTCGTTTTGAGAATCACTTTGTTTTTGATTTGCTCTATCAATAGCCTGATTAAAAGTAGCATCTGAAGACTTATTAGCTAAAATCTTTAAAATATCTCCAACCGAAACTTCAAGAGTCACATTCATACCACCTTTTAAGTCAAGACCTAAATTAAGCTCTTGTTCTTGACATTCCTTGTAAGTATATCCAAAATACAACTC
>Ga0066605_10002331_pt1 | contig 12108 bp, 9 predicted proteins | sample SaaInlLV_DNA_10m_FD_60385 | JGI IMG/M metagenome (GOLD analysis project Ga0066605, IMG submission 60385) | Marine microbial communities from expanding oxygen minimum zones in the Saanich Inlet - SI075_LV_DNA_10m | ecosystem: Environmental > Aquatic > Marine > Unclassified | place: British... | reverse complement strand
CTCCCTTTTATTCAGAAATACCATTCTACAATAGGTTGTTTGGAGAGGGTAATATAATTAAGTTGAATAAAATATTATTTAAAAAGTTTAATTTTAGCTTAATTGTTTATCTAGTTTTGGCAATAACTGTATCATTAATACTCCCGGTATTAAACAATTTATTTGAATTTGAAAAAACATTTTCAATTAACGAACTTTGGTTTTTTTTGATTTTAGGTTTTTATATTGAAAGGATAGTTTCAATGTTAGTTCAAATATTAACAATTTCAAGTTATATTATTTGGCATTGGTTTAATTTTATCATTGGTTTTTCAGCTATTTTGTTTTTTATTATATCAATCAATATTTCAAATCCTAAAATAATTTTATTTTCGCACACAATTATTTTTTCTTATGGTTTAATAGGTCTTCCTATCATTAGTTATTTAATCATAAAAAAAACAAAATTTAAGCTTGTTAAATTAATCTTTCCCCACTTACTCTTAATTTTATTATTTATACTAACTAGACTATGAAAAGCTCACTTATTTATCGAGGAATAAGATATTACTTTAGAAAATTAAAAGAATTTGTAGTAACCTCTTTTTTTTCAGTATTATACAAAGAAGATTATGATAAATTATCATCATTAAAAAACAAACACAAAGGTGAACCTTGTATTTTAATAGGAGGTGGACCTAGTCTGAATAAAATGAATTTAGAGAGTTTTAAAGATTATGTTACAATTGCTAATAATGGTTTCTTTTTAAAAATGGAAGAACTTAGTTGGTCACCTACATATTACACTGTCGAAGATCCATTACCAGCAGAGGATAATAAATTTGAAATAAATAGTTTAAAAAATACAACAAAAATCATTCCATATGATTTAAAAAAGTATATTAAAAAAGATCAAAATACAATTTATACAAATTTTCGAAGAAGTTATTTACGACCAACTCGTAAAAATTTCCCTAAATTTAGTTATGAGTTTAATGATCTGTCATATTGGGGTGGCACTGTAATGTACTTTAATATTCAATTAGCCGCATATCTTGGATGTAACCCAATATATTTGGTAGGTGTTGATTTAAGTTATAGTGTTCCAGATTCAGTTATTAAAAATGGGGCTGTGTTAGAGTCTACTGAGGAGGATACTAATCATTTTGATCCAAGATACTTTGGTAAAGGAAAAAAGTGGCACTTGCCAGAAGTTGATAGAATGCAGCATTCTTTCACTAAAGCTTACAAAGAGCTAGATAAAAAAGGAATTAAATTAATAAATGCTGGTGTTGATAGTCAACTTAAAATAATTCCAAAAAAATCATTGTGATTTTATGATTCCATATACCATTTTTCATGCTATTTTTCATCTTACTTTTCTACTTTTTAGTATTAATAAAAATGGCAGGAAATATTTATTCATATTAATACCATTATTAATTTTTATTTTTTCTGCAATCCGTTTTGATGTAGGGAATGATTTTGATACATATCGTAATCACTTCTTAAACTCAAAATTTAATACTTTAGAAATTGGACAAAATCTTCTTTTTTGGGTTTCTAATAAAATGGGGGGCTTCCAGACTTATATTTTTTTAACCTCAGGATTGATTATTCTTGGTTATTCTAAGTTTATAAATTATTTTTCAAAAAACATATATATATCCTATATAATTTTTATAACTATTGGATACTTTTTATTAGGTAGTTTTAATTTAATTAGACAGTATGTTGCTATAAGTTTTTTTTTAATGTCAATAATTTCATTATATAAAGGTAATAGATTCAGGTTTGTTTTGTTGAACTTTATTGGCGGTCTCTTTCACATGTCAGGGTTTTTAATGATCCCTCTTTTCTTTATTGGGAAAAAGTTAAAAATAAAATATTTTATTATTCTTTCACTTTTAATAATCTTGAATGTCGATTATTTATTAAGTTATGTACTTACTTTGTTAGGAAAAGAATTTTACTTATTGGAGGATTGGTCTTCTGTGATGAATAATCAAAGAAATGATTTGTTTTTAGGCATATATTTTATTCTTTGTCTTATTTTAATTTTAGCTGTAAATAAATATTTTTCAAAGACTGAAATATTCAAGAATTTAATTATCCTTTCATTTTTTTTAATTTTTTCTTCATCTTTTCTTTTTCCTCAAATACCAAATATGTTCTTTTTTCGGATAAACAATTTTTTTCTACCATTCATGCTTGTTTTATCCCCACTCATGATCAATTTTTTCACTAAAAATAATAGGCCTTTTATAAATTTTATTATAATATTTACATGTTATTGCTATTTGTGCTTTGTTTTAGCAATAAAAGGTGAAGAAATTAAATTGATTCCATTCAAAATTTTTAAATTTTATTAAAATTATGATTATTACGATTATAGGTTCCAACTCAAAATTATTTAAGACAATAAATTCTAAAATTGATCAGAGTATTTTTAAATTAGTTTTGTTAAGTCACAAGGATATAGGGGATGTGGATGAAATTATAAATCCTATTATTTTCAGTTATTCGAAGAGTTCTTTGTCAGAGAATCTCATTATGATAGATTTAATCTCAAAAAAAACTAAAGGTAAAATTTTATATATCAGCACTACTGCAGTTTTTGCATGTACTATTTCTGAAAAGTACTCTTATTCAACTAATAAGAAAAAAATAGAAAATTACATTATTACAAAAGATAATATTTCAATCATAAGGATTGGCTTAGTCGAAAACTTATTTGATGAAACTAAAATTTGTGGACAAATCAAATATTCTTCTATTACTAAAATAGTTTCTTGTATAACAGATGCTTATGAGCACGACAACAAAATAATCAATGCTTGGGAAACAAAATATATACCAGGTTCTTCTTTAAATAATCTATTTTTAAAGGTGGAATTTTTTTTACTAAAGATATTTAAATCTCACTTTTTCTATACCAGACCTATTGATCTTATATTTAAATTAATTGGATTTAATAATTATGGGTATACTTTTTTATCTAATAATCATCAAATTGAAAGCAAAAAAAACACTATTATAGGTTCTGGCATGAGTTCTTTGGGTGTATTAACCGCGATAAATGAGTCACAATCAAATTTGGATAATACAATTATTATTCATGATTTTTCATCTAGATTATCCCATTCGGTAAATAAAAAAAATGTTGAGTATAGAGGGAATGGAGGTAATTCAAATTATTGGCACTCCGTTATATCAATCTTTAGGATGGGCAAAGAAGTTGAAGCTTCAAGAAGACTTTTTTTTAATTTTTTTTTTAATAAAAGCTACAATCTTTTAAATGAAGGATATTCTTTTATCCCCTTCAGACCATTAAGACCTTTAACCAAGATTTTTAAGATTATAAATAAAGATCAAATTATAGATGACGAATTAATTTATATAGAGAGAAGTTTAGATAATGATGAAGAGCTTATTCTTCACACTAAGAGAAATACGTTTTATACAGATAGAGTTTTTCTTTGTACAGGTTCAATTTCAAGTTTAGATTTATTGTTTAAATCACAACTTATTAAAAATGACAAAGTCATTTTAAGTGAACATCTGGTTGGTTATTTTGGACAGATTAATTTAAATCAAAAAAGTAATTTAGATCGATCAGTTTTTAAGTTTAATGGACATTTTAAACGTTTTCATAATATTTTATTAAATGCAGAGAGATCTATGCTCATTACCTTAAGACCAGCACTATTTGGTTTTAAATCATTAGACAAGGCAACTTCATATAGAGATTTTTTTGGAAGTGGTTCATCGACAATCTTTATTAACTTATTAAAGAAATTTAATTTGGCACTAGTTTTAGAAGCAATATATAATAAGTTTGGTTTAAAATTTTTTAATTCAAACAAATATAATATAGCTGGTCACATTGAATCAAAACATTCGGTTACCATTCATTTGTCGAAAAGCACAAGTCCAAAGGTTCAATATGGAGAAAAAAAAATATCACTAAGTAAAAGTGAAATAAAAAATATTAATGAATATCTAGGTTCTAATTATGATTTAGATAAAATCACTATTTCAGATTATATTAATGTATCACCAGGACTTCATTTTTTAGATGCTGTAAATTCTTCATATGAAAAGATTGATTTTCAAGAATTATCTAAGTATTCCATATTCACTTATGGTACCTATCTTTTTATGGATAATGCTCCGACTCATCCAACTTTTGACTTATTTGTTGATTCTTATATTAAAACCAAAAAGATGTTCTCTTAAAATATTTAAATATGAAAAATTTTTCTGTGTTAATTTCTGTATACATTAAAGAAAAACCAGAGTTCTTAAAAAAATCATTACAAAGTATTTGGGATGATCAAATATTAAAACCCAATGAAATTGTTTTAATAAAAGATGGTATTTTGACGAAGGAGTTAGATGATACTATTAATGATTTTTCAAAGAATAAACCAGTAAAAGTTATTACTTTAAAACAAAATATTGGATTAGGTCTTGCTTTACAAGAAGGTGTAAAAAATTGCTCATATGAATATATTGCAAGGATGGATTCTGATGACATTGCTTACCCGGAAAGATTTAAAAAACAAATGTCTTTTTTGGTAAATAATCCACATATTGACATTTTAGGTTCTTATATAGGAGAGTTTATTGACTCAATAGATAATATTAATTCTGTAAGAAAAGTACCATTAGAACATTCTGAAATAATAAAGAATTTAAGAGGAAGATGTCCTTTAAATCACCCCACAGTTATAATTAGAAAATCAGCTTTAATGAAAGCAGGGAACTATAAGCCTTTTTTTTTAAAAGAAGATATTTACCTTTGGTTAAGACTATATTCTTATGATTTTCAATTTGCAAATTTACCAGAATGTTTATTGTATTTTAGATTATCTAAAGATACATTTAAAAGAAGGGGAGGGTACAAATATGCCCAATCAGAATTTAAAATTTTTTTATATCGTTATAAAATAGGTTTAATTAATGTTTTTCAATTAATTTTTTACTTAACATTAACTCTACCAGTTAGATTAGTGCCTTCATTTTTAAGAGTATTTATTTATAAATTTTTAAGGTAACAAGTAATTAGTAATAATTTTTTCTACATGTTGAAACTAAGATAAAATCATTTGGTTTTATAATTAAATCTAAATTCTTCAAAGGACCTTGACCTTGGGGAGGTTTCCTAGTTCTAGATAAAAGCCAAGCACAAGAATTTTCCAATCAATTTTTCGAAGGTTTAGAAATGTATACCCTACATTATCGGCAGTGAAATGTCGATTTACTTTATAGTCTCAATAACGCATTACTTTAGAGTCATTTTAGAAAAAGTAGCTCGTAAAAACAATCTAAAAATTACAGCTGTAATTCAAAGACTTATAGATAATTTGTTGGAGTACCGTAAGGAAAATATTGTTTAACAAATAACGCGAGAGGTTAGAAGTGAAACGAGTATAGTGAAAACGTATACTTCAAAGAGAATAATTAAAAACAAAGATATTAAGGTCAGCTTGTCGAAGTTTTTTATTCTGAGACCATCGTAATTAATAAAAAATTTAGATGTTAAAAGTGTCAAATTAACAATTAATTTATAGCGTCAAGTATGTGTTCCAAACTCATTCCTTTGGAGCCTTAAATTAAAATAGACTGCTTTTTTGTCTTTTGTTAAAAACTATCAATATACAATCCTCTGGGTGCTTCTCTAAGATTAGTTGAAGTTAATTTCAATAGATCCGATACGCGCTGACCCATGCACAAATCTATTAATAACCATCGATAACTATTTGCATATCCCTCTGGGATATGCTTTAATCCCTTTAATTCTTTTATCTCTGCTGGATTTAAAATATGTAGAATTCGGTCTGAACTCTTCTGCTTAAAAGACTCAATATAATTGGAATAGGGGTGCACTTCCAAACCACTTTTCTCAGCATCTCTCAAAATAATCTTCAATAATTTTAAGAGCTGACCACAGTAATTATCACTATACTGCTGTTCAATTTTTAGAAAACGGGTAAAAGATTCGGCGGTATATTTATCTATAGCATTCAAATACAATCTTTCAGACTTCTCAAATTCATAGACTTTTACAATCCGAAACAAAGATTTATAAGTCCGAATTGTATTATGTGCCAAACCCACCGTTCCATATCCTTGAACTCTTTTTGTGGCAGAATTAGAAATAAAATGGGCCAAATAATCTAAAAATAAAACGGAATGTTCTATTTTTAAGCGTGTATTTAAGCTCTTAATTTGAGGTTTTTTATAGAAATTAACGTTCATATAACGTATGTTATTTTAATTATTTAACATGAATATAACTTGTATATATTTATAATTTAACAAAATTTGAGCTAAATTATAACAAGTTATCATACTTAAATATACGTTATTTTTTTAAAATACAAAAGTTAAATTACTTGTTTTTAAGGGTTTAAAACAATTTATTTTTTAAAAGACTACGGACTGTAGTCTTAAGAAATATATAACTAACTGATAATAAATTATTTATATTTTAAAAATCCTTAAATTGCCATGAAACGGCCATGAGATTTTGAAATTTTCAGGTTTTTTTACGGGTTTTGATCACCTTTATCCCTCATTCCCCAATCTCCTCAACCGTTCCATAAACACATCTGCAACAGCGTCTTTATTTTGGTTCTCCCCAATATAACTTAAAAAGGTACTTTCTCTTGAGTGCCCTGTGATCTCGATTAAAATAGGAGTTTCAATTTTTCCAAAATAGTTTGTTGCAAAAGACCTTCTCATAATATTAGAGGTTACAAACTCATACTTAAGAGCTTCAACCACTTCCTTTCATCTGGTTTTAGGATTATTTTTAAAACCACGAACTACCTTATTAATTTCTGCAATTTTACAAATATTTTACAAATCACTTTTATTTGCTTATTAAATGCCACTTGAGAAATAACTCTTGAAAATTCATTTTTTAGAGCGCGATCACAAGAGTACATCAACAATGGCAGACTGACTTTACCTACTTTAAAATCAAAAATTATGGGTGGTATTATTTATCCATTATTATGCATGATTACTCTAGGTACATTGTGAGCTGGGAACTCTGTGAAAGAATGAAAACTGAAGACGTAAAAAGAAGTATTGATACTGCAATTTATAATACAAATCTGGAAGAAAAAAAACTTCCAAGATTACTATCTGATAACGGAAGTTATTATATCTCTAATGAGTCAAAATCCTATTTATCAGAAATAGGAATGGGACACGTTAGAGGCAAACCTAATCATCCTCAAACCCAAGGAAAGATAGAGAGGTATCACAGATCTATGAAGAATATTGTAAAACTACATCATTATTACAGTTCATCAGAGATAGAAAATGCAATAAACGACTGGGTAGTGTATTACAATAATCAAAGATATCATGAATCTTTAAGCTATGTAACGTCATCAGACGTCTATTTTGGTAGGGAAGAAAAAATCCTTCAAAAAAGGAAGCACACTAAGGTAATAACTATACAAAAAAGAAGACAAGAATATTTAAAACAAAAGCTGATGTCAGCATAATTATAAAATATAAAAAATATTTACTAAATTTACTTAAAATATTCCATTTTGGTATGTAGACGTTCAATCAGACCCCATCTGTTTTACTTTCGTTAAAATACCATATAATTAAAAGAGTAATTTTTTTTTTCTTTATATTGCCAACAAAATATATTTATAGATAAATGAAAAGTAATTTAAAATTTTGTGTTTTTTATTTTATTTTGATTGTAAGTTTTAGTTGTAATAAACTGATGTCAAATAAATCTACTCATACTGGTTTCGACTTTAATAATAAAAAATATGGAATTTTTAAAAAAGGAAGTTCAAAAATAAATCAAAAAACGCCATTAGGGATGGTTTTTGTTGAAGGAGGTTCTTTTGTCATGGGTCAAGCAGAAAACAATGTTATGTTTGATTGGAATGTTACTCCGAAGAAAATGCAAGTAAACTCTTTTTTCATGGATGAGGCTGAAGTTACCAATTCAGAATATAGTTTGTATGTTGATTATATTAAAAGTGTTTTTCCTCCATCAAAAAATATATATAAGCATATTTATACATCTGTTTTACCAGACACATTGTCTTGGGGAAATACATTAACGAAAACCGGATCTTTGCATGAAGAATATTTTCGTAACCCTGCCTATGCTGATTATCCAGTTATAGGTGTGAGTTGGCTTCAGGCTAATGAATATTGTAAGTGGAGAACCAATTTAGTTAATTTAAAAAAATTAATTGATCGCGGTCATATTAAAAATATTTTTGAAAATGATTCAGTCAGTAATCTTTTTGATACAGAATTATTTTTATCAAATAGCAATCTTTTATTTAATGGAGATTCTACTATATATAAAAAAGGAGTACCCATAAGAGATTTACGAAAAAGAAGAGAAAAAAAACAGAAAAGGAGTGGTTTTAAAGGAAGGAAAATCAGTAAGAATGATGGTATTTTAATACAGCGTTTTAGATTACCAACAGAAGCTGAATGGGAGTTTGCTGCTAATTTTAGTTCACAAAAAAATCATCATAACATAAATCATGGTAGAAAAAAATATTCTTGGAAAGGAAGATATACTCAACCAAGAAAAAATAAAATTAAAGGAGATCAACGGGCTAATTATAAACATGGCAAAGGTAATTATATCGGAATAGGTTGGAATTACGATGATGCTATTATTACAAATAAAGTTAAATCCTATAGACCAAATGATTTTGGCTTGTACGACATGGCAGGAAATGTTTCGGAATGGGTTGCAGATGTATACAGACCAATTGTAGATAACGAAGCTAGTGATTTTAGTTATTTCAGAGGAAATATCTTCACTAAAAAAAAGATAGACTCTATTGGTAATCTTGTTTATACATCGATTGATGAAAACGAAACTATTATTTACGACACTTTGCCAAATGGAAGAATAAGGCCAAGAGATTTACCAGGTTTAATTAAACACATTCCAGTTACAAAAAATGATGCTTTCTATAGGTCAAATTATGCTATATATAATAATACAAGTATTAATGACGGAGATATGGGATCTTCGCGTTTATTCGAGGATAATTTAAGTGAGTTTAATTCAAAACCAATGTATAATTCACCAAAACCTCCCTCAATAGAAAAAGATCCTAAAACTGGAAAAGAAATTTTAATAATTGACAATAAGAAAAGGACTACTTTAATAAGTGATAAAACTAGAGTGTATAAAGGAGGCTCTTGGAAAGACAGGGTTTATTGGTTAGATCCTGCTCAAAGAAGATATCTTCCAGAATATATGTCCACTAATTTTATTGGCTTTAGGTGTGTAACTGATAAACTTGGATCAAAATCCAATTAAAAAAAATATATTCCAAAACCTAAAAATTTTTCAATTATGAATAGATTGTTACTTTTTATTTTTGTTTTGTTTTCATTTCATTCCATAAAATCTCAAACAGTTGTTTTAGATACTAATGGTAAAACTATTAAATATACTGGTACTACAATTTCTAATAATCGCTTTATTCAAGCAAATTTAAGAGGTTCTGTAGAGTTTTTTTGTGTCGTTGACGATTCTACAAAAGACTACATATCAGATTATTCTAGAGGAATACAAACGGCAATTAATTTTTTTACACCTGAAGGAGAGACAAGCCCTGTTCCTTTTGATAATATTGTTACAACTCTAATTACTGATATGAGTAATCTTTTTGATAGCAGAAGTAATTTTAATAGTGAAATTGGTTCATGGGATGTAAGTAAAACAACCAGTATGGCAGATATGTTTAAAAATGCTATAAATTTTAATCAAGATATAAGTTTATGGGATGTGAGTGCTGTAATTGATATGACTAAAATGTTTTACAATGTAATAAGCTTTAATCAAAATATTAACTCTTGGAATGTTAGCAATGTTACTAATATGAATCTTATGTTTGCAGGAACTTCAGCTTTTGATCAGCCTCTTAATGCTTGGGATGTTAGTAATGTGTCAAACATGTTTGGGATGTTTAACCGTTCGATTTTTAATCAAAATATTGGAAGTTGGAATGTTGGTAATGTAACTGATATGAGTTACATGTTTTATGGAGCGACGTCTTTTAATCAGCCTATTGGTAATTGGGATGTTAGTAATGTAACTGATATGAGTTACATGTTTCATGGAGCTACATCTTTTAATCAATCCATTGATAATTGGGATGTTAGTAATGTAACTAATATGGGTTATATGTTCTACCAGGCAGAATCTTTTAATCAGCCCATTGGTAGTTGGAATGTGAGCTTAGTAATTAACATGTATTTTATGTTTTTTGGTACTAATTATTCATCATCTAATTATGATAATCTATTACAAGGCTGGTCTCAATTAACGTTGCAGCCTGGTGTGGTTTTTGATATTCCTAACACCAACTTTTGTACTAGTACTGAAGCTAGACAGTTAATTATTGATAATTTTGGTTGGATAATATCTGACGAAGGATATGAATCCTGTTTTACACCTATTACTGATACAAATTTTAAAGAAGCTATAAACACTTGTTTAAGTACAAATCCAATAGATGGAATGTGTAGTGATAGTGAATATGGAGTAATGCCCAATTGGGATGTAAGTCAAGTAACCGATATGAGTAACGCTTTTCAAGACAGAGATAATTTCAATGTAGATATTAGTTCTTGGGATGTTAGTAATGTCAATTCAATGCGCCAAACATTTAAGGGAGCAAACTCTTTTAATAAAGATATTTCGAATTGGAATACATCATCTGTTAATAATTTTTATGGAATGTTTTCTTCAGCAAGTTCTTTTAATCAGGATATAGGTTCTTGGGATGTATCATCCGCTACCAACATGTCAGAATTATTTCGTCTAGCAATTAGTTTTAACCAAGACTTAAATACCTGGGATGTATCCAATGTAACTACTTTTTCAGGCACATTTGCTCAGTCATCAGTATTTAATGGAGATATTTCATCTTGGAATGTGTCTAATTGTTCGAATTTCGGAGGTATGTTTTATGATAATCCTGCTTTTGCTGGCGACACTTCTTCATGGAATGTTAGTACTGCTCAAGACATGAGTAGCATGTTTCATGGAGCAGTTAATTTTAATTCTGACATTTCTTCTTGGAATGTATCAAGTGTTACAACCATGTCTAGAATGTTTCAAGGTGCTACAATATTTAATAAATCACTTAATAATTGGAATGTGTCAAATGTTTCAAATATGCATAGAATATTCATGCACGCTAGATCATTTAACCAAAATTTAAATAACTGGGATATATCTAATGCTACAGATGTTATTGGATTATTTGATGGAGCACATGCTTTCAACGCTAATGTTGATACTTGGATATTTGGGAATGTTGATATAGGCAGTATGTTTTATGATACACCCGCTTTCAATCAAGACATAAGTAATTGGGATGTGTCAGAAGTAATTGGGATGGATGGTTTATTTAATGGTTCATCATTTAACCAAGATATATCAGGTTGGTGTGTTACCAATATTAGTTCAGAACCATCTAATTTTAGTGCTAACTCACCTTTAACAGAAAGTAATAAACCTGTTTGGGGTACTTGTCCAGTAAATCTAGTAGATACTACCGTTCCAGTGATTACTTTAGAAGGAGAGTCAACAGTTACTTTAGAAGTAGGTTCTACATATAGTGATGCAGGAGCTACCGCACTTGATAATTATGATGGAGATATTACCTCTAGTATTGTGACTGTAAATACTGTAGATACTTCAACTGTTGGAACTTATATAGTTACTTATGATGTTAGTGATGCTAACAATAATGATGCAGTTCAAGTTATTAGAACTGTAAATGTAGTGGATACAACACTACCAGTAATCACAATTACTGGCGACGCAACTGTTACCATCGAAGTAGGCTCAACCTATACCGATGCAGGAGCTACCGCACTTGATAATTATGATGGAGATATTACCTCTAGTATTGTGACTGTAAATAATGTAGACACATCTGTTGTAGGTACGTATATAATTACTTACGATGTTAGTGATGCGAATGATAATGCAGCAGCAGCAGTAATAAGAACAGTAAATGTAGAATCGAGTCTTTCAATTGAGGAGAATATTAATTATAAGTTAAAAGTATATCCAAATCCTGTAGATGATAA
>Ga0066605_10002328_pt1 | contig 12129 bp, 7 predicted proteins | sample SaaInlLV_DNA_10m_FD_60385 | JGI IMG/M metagenome (GOLD analysis project Ga0066605, IMG submission 60385) | Marine microbial communities from expanding oxygen minimum zones in the Saanich Inlet - SI075_LV_DNA_10m | ecosystem: Environmental > Aquatic > Marine > Unclassified | place: British... | reverse complement strand
GGAATGGATGAACTGTTCTTCGATTGGGGCGTGCTGGTCGAGGACACCGCCGTAATCGACACTGGTACGGATTTTCGCGCCCAAGGCGGTGACTTGATCATACGCCGCTTCGCCGAGCACCCCATCACGCAGCTGCTCATAGACTATCAAATTACCACACTCTTTGGTCAACCTCGCTCCGTGCGCGTCGATCCAACATCTGCCAATGACAGCCGCCTACAGGTATATCAACTCATCGGCACCTCTGATCAGAGTTGGGCCGAGCGAGACTACCGCACACAGAACCCAGCGGCATTTAATCCCAAACGAGACCAAAAAGGCCCAGTCAGTATCGCGACCGTATCCTCTCGTAATTCAGGAACCGAGCTCGGCATTACAATTCCAGGTGGCCGTATGGTCGTTTTCGGCAACTCCGACTTCATCGCAAATAACCGCCTGCGCGCCTTCGGAAACCACACCTTATTGATCAATTCGATCAACTGGTCACTCGACCGCACCAGTCTACTGAACATTCCGACACGCCGACTAGAAAGCTATCAAATCGTAATGAGCGAAAGCGACTTGCAGCGCATGCTCACCTACTTTGCTGGCATTCCCGCCATCACTGCTGCTTTCGGACTCCTCGTATTTTTCATTCGACGCCACTAAATCTGATGCGATTCAAATTCACAATTTTTCTACTCACCCTCAATGTCATTACCTTTGGGCTGATCTTATCACTCAATAAAAAGACCGAACAAGCCAATTCACGAAGCGGAGGACTTTCCGCAATGATCGGCCGCGAAGTCATCGAAGCCGACCGCATCGAACTCAACGGTAAAGGTCTCGATACACCACGCATTCTTGAACATGATGGCTCATCTTGGAAAATAACTGCGCCGATGCAATGGCCTGCAAACTACTTTGCGATTAACCGTATGCTCAACCAGCTACAGTTTCTCGAAGAAGACGCATCCTTCTCAGTCGCCGAAATTAAACAAACTGGCCAGACCCTGGCTGACTACGGCCTCGAGGAGCCCCAGCTACACCTCACAATCTCCCATGAAGACGAATCCATCGAACTGAGCGTCGGCACAGCTACGGAAATCGGCAACAATTTCTACTTACTCGGCCCCAGCAAGAAAGACGTCTTTGTCGTCAGCAGCCAAGTGATTGAAAGCCTACTGGTCGATCTCGGCGATCTCCGCAATCGCGAGATCTTTAACATTCCCGTCTTTGAAATCGACGCACTCAGCCTACAGATTCGCGCACCAGAGGCAGTCAGCAATGCCGATTTCAGAGTTCGCGTCGCGCGGACCAATAACGGCTGGATCTTTGAAGCCCCCCTCACCGCCGAGGCCGATGCCACTCAAGTTGCCAACACTATCAATACCCTCACGGCTGCCAAAGTCATCGAATTTAAGGAGCAGGTAGCGAGCGATCCTATTCTGCAGGGCTTAGAAAACCCAACAATGCGCGTTACATTGCACGGCAACAAACGTCAACAAACACTTCTTATCGGCAATCAGGTACCCACGCCAAGGATCGAGGGACTCTCCGCTTATTTTGCGCGAATCGAAGACAACCCGACAGTGTTCACCGTCGCGGCTACACCCTTCGACAAGCTTCGCGAAGCTCAAGAAGGACTACGCGAACGTAGCTTTATGAGTTTCGACTCGGCGGCACTTACTTCAATTGAACTTTCCGAAGGCGATCTCCAGATCCGCCTTCAAAAACTTGAAACCGGTGGCTGGCAAGTGATCGAAAGTACTGCCGAGTCCGACATCCAGCCACGTCACGCCGACCCCGCGATAATTACTAAATTAATCGACGATTTAAAAAACCTACGCGCCAGCAGTTTCGCAGTCGACTCGCCGACTCCGACCGACCTTGACCGCCTCGGCTTCAACACCCCACGACGACACGTCAAACTGTCACTCGGCGACGAGCAGACCACTCTTCAGTTCGCGCATCCGGAAAGCGAAAACGAAAAACTCTACGCCCGCAGCGATAAAGCAGAATATATCTACACCGTCGATCGTCGACCCACGCTGCAAAGCATACCGCTCAATGCCGCCTACTACCGCAAGCGCACACTAGAGACCTTGCCTGAAGCCGCTAAAATCAAAAGTATTCAACTTGAAAATCTATTGACTGGCCAAGTCATTTTCACGCACACACACAAGGGCCAAGACCTAATTTGGTTAAACGCGCTCAGCGATACCGATGAGGCACAACGAGAAGCGATCCTTATTTTGCTAGAAGCCATTCGGCAATTTAAAGTAAAAACGTATTTGGTCGATGAATACCAAGAGGCCTATTCACTCGACAGCGAGACGACACGACCATGGCTCTATCGACTCAGCGCAGAGATTCTACTCCCTGGTGACGAAACAGACCGCAGCGACACACGCAGCTACGTATTTGCTAAGCGCTTCTCAGGAACCGTCCAAGTCGGTGCATCAAGTCTGCACAATGTAATTTTCGAGGTCCCACAAATTACTCTTGATGCGCTCTACACTCTAACTGATGACATGCGGCCTCCTCCCGAAGCTTTAAACCAACCGATCCCTGATCAAGCGTCGATTACCCCTGTACCCGAGCCCATCAGCCCATTCGGCTCCACTTCGGCACCATAATTGATTTCGAACAGATCGTTATGTGGGGGAAAATTAGAGCAAAAGGATTTCTATTCATAGAACCCTGCCTCGACCTATTGCTGCTAATATTGTTTTCAGCACAAGCCTTTGTTGCCGGCTGCCTTTGGATTTACGGCTATGTGCCTATCCCCACACAATGGCTAAATGATACGCTCTTAGAGCAAAAAATCGACGGCTTCTACATCCAAGCAGAAAGCTTCCGACTAAAGCTAAATGGTGAAATCGAATTAACGAAGCTGCAAGTCTATCACAGCGAGATGAGCGATCCGATAGTGACGGCCGACAGTACCACAATTCAATACACTCTGGGTAATGAAGGCGCCTATCGATTCAATCCAATTGCGATCGCCCTCTCTAATGGGACCCTACAAATGCCAGCGATTTACTCGCCTGACGGCAATCGTACCACAATACTTGAGCGTGTCACTTTTCACATCAACCTCAGCGAAGGCATAGTGCGAGTTGATTCATTTGCTGCTCAGCACGCAGACATTCGCCTGCGCGGTTCCATTGACTGGCCTCTCAAAACTGTCAGCAGCACTGAAAAGCCTACGATTGAACGATTCTACAAACTCATTGCCGTCTTCCTTAAAGAAAAAGAACACTTTTCAGCCTTCATACAACCGACTTTAGAATTCGCCTTAAGCGCACGGGACGACGACTCGCTGGACCTGTCGATTCACTTGTCATGCGAACACTTAGAGCATACCTACGCGACCGGGACGGACTTCAACTTTCAGACTAAATTGAAATTACAAAATGAGGTAATCACACCTTTGGTTCCGCTAATGCTTCAGGCGAAAAAAATCGACGTCCCTAAGTTCAACTTTGCGGCCGAGCAAATAACCGCACACGTCGCCACCGACCAATGGACAGGCCTAATGAATGGCATCTGGCCCGAATTTGCCATCAGCGCACAATCAGCTAGCACACATGGGATCGAGCTAGAGTGCTCCCAAGCCATCATTTCTCCAGCGAACTACCCAGAACTACAATTCACCGGCTCTACCAATGGACTCAAAGGTGCTGTCGCATTCAAAGGGAAGCTCAACAGTGCTACTAAAAGTGGCCAGATACACGCCGACGGCAGCATTGATATATTCACATTTTTACCAGCATCCGCACTCACAAAGCTGCCGACACTCGAATTTGGATCGACGCCACACTACAGCCTCGCAGTCACTCTCGACGACGGTCTTAAGCTGAATAGCGCTACCTTCAGCATCGATGTAAATGACATCACTGCTAACGGGCTGACATTCGATAGTATTCACGCTGCAGGTAGCTATCAGGATGACCTTTTCAAGCTAGACAACATGCTCATTGAACGCGGCAAACAATGGATTGATGCGACCTTCAGCCGGGACAACACATCCAATGACTTTAGAATAACTCTACTTGGCTCTGCGCTCCCCGAACAATACAGCCCACTGCTCCCGAAATGGTGGTCTAAAATATTCAAAGACATCGACTTTAGCCAAGCGACATATAGTTACGGGGACTTCATTATTTATGGCTGCAGCGATCCTACCCCTGAGGTATTCTTCTACGGCCATGCGGTAGCCCACCACACAGCCTACCGTGGCGCGCTGATCGACCAAGGCGAATTGATCGTTCGAGGTCGCGGCAAGTACGTCGAACTGCACAACATCAACGCTGCAACCGGCGACGGTTGGGTGAAAGGCAATATCAGCTTCACCTCTGGGAAAACCCCTGACAATGGCCCGCTCTCGGTTCGCTACCACCTCGATTCATTGATGCCCCTCGACATCGCCTCGAAAATATTCGGCGGTACGATTGCCGCTATCATCAGTGATTTCGAAGTCACCAAACTACCCCGAGTCAAACTCGACGGAGTCACATTCAACGATGCCTATCCTCAATACGCAGACAAAGATACCTTCCACCTAGACGCTGACATACGCACGCCGATTACCTTCAGAAAGACACCACTCGACCACCTAAAATTCAAGCTCCACAGCCGCAAAAAAGCGATCTACCTTAGAGATCTAGAATTCGGATATGCCGACGGGAATGGCACCGCGCGGGTCGACATCGAAAACACTCCCAACGACGGCAACCAATTGCGTATCAAGCTAAACCTCCGTGATGCTAATCAAGCAAAGGCCATTGAAAACCTACCAATTTTCGACGGTATTGAAACTCACCTAACACAGACCCAATCTGAAGCAGACGAAGCATCCCGCAGTGATGGAAAACTGGACTTGAATCTACACGCTCAAGGCCCATTGGATAATTTGTATGCATTTAACGGACACGGAGACTTCGCAACTACCAACGAACAACTCGGATCGATTCAACTGCTTGGACCGCTATCCAACTTGCTAAAAAACACACGCCTCAGTTTCACCTCATTCAGCCTCGACCAAATGACTGCCCAATTCACAATTGAACAAGAAATGGTCAACTTCTCTGAATTGATTATCGAAGGCCCTCGCACCAAGATTTGGTCGCAGGGCACAATGCATATTCCAGATCAAGCACTCAACATGGATGTACACGTCAGGCTGCTTGAAAACATAGGCAAGCCAGGATCCACTATAAACACCTTCCGTAAACTGATCTCCTCACCTCTGCCGAACCTACTATTGTTTGACCTCAAAGGATCCATACACGATCAGAAAATCCGCTTAAGCTACGATCCGCGAAACTTCATTCCGGGACTCAAACAAAATTGACGCTAAGACAGCGTATCGAGTAACGCGCGACTCGCGGCCAAACCAGATAGCGCAGCCCCTTCTACCCTAGGCCCACCAAACCCATCTCCCGCAAGCAACAAACTCAAGTCCGAGTTATGGAAATACGCATCTGGATACGGGTTTAATGGCAATGTAAAGCCCCATCGGTGGCAGGAATACTCGAGGACTGAGGACTGCAAATAGGCTGAAGCTGCTTCAAGCATTAGAACACCGCGCACATCGTCCGCCGAGTCCCAATGCTCCTCTGCAAAATCGGCACTCGCATGAATCGTCACTGCGGGCACATCCATAGAAATGCCCTTCTGTTGATTGTCCGCAATCCAAGTGATTGGAGACTCATCAACTGGGCATGCTCCGTGATTTGCCAATCCACTGGGCCCATCTAAGATCGCCAATGTCGCCAACCCAAGGTCATAACGCACGGCACGCAACGCGGCCAAATCTAGCCCAGCATAATCGACTGAACTCGTATCTAATAACGTCAGCGCTTGCGGAACAGGCGCAGTGACAACTAAATAGCGGCACCGGTAAACCTCCCCGGTCGCAGTCCGCACCTCCCATGTATTCTCAGTCCGCAGCACTTTGACCGCGGCCTGTGAGCGATGCACTTTTATAGACTCGCACAAATGCTTGGCCACATCAGTCATACCAGACCGACCACAATAACGTGGGTAACCAGCAGCATTCGAATCGGATGGAGCATGGCGAAACCACTCCTGAATCACGCCAGCTTTTAGCCATTCATCTACATAGCGCTGAAAGCATGGTTCGCGCACCGTGAAAAACTGTGCACCATGATCCAAACGACCACCGCCCATGCGCCGAGTCGCCATACGTCCGCCCACTCCTCGACCTTTATCAAGCACACGCACTGAGACTCCAGCACGTTGTAATTCCGTAGCACACAAAAGGCCAGAGATCCCGGCACCAATCACTAATACATCAATCATATCTATATGAGTTTTCGACCTAAAACTGCTTAGCTATGCAGGCATCGAGGCAACTCTTTATATCCGTAAAATCCCATTCGAAGCCACGATCCAACAATACCTCCGGAAGCACTCCGACATCAGAGCACAGCACTTCGGTTCCCATCTTCCCAAACAGGGCTTTGACGGCTAACGCCGGCATCGGTAAAAATGTGGGGCGCTTTAACGCTGCGCCTAAACTCTGAGTGAATAGACGATTCGTCAAAGGCTGTGGAGAGACCACATTCAGCGGCCCCTGGATCGATGTGTCTTCAACCGCCAACAACAATATTCGCACTGCATCTGGCAAGCTCACCCAGCTCATGTGCTGGCTACCGCCGCCAATCACCCCACCGAGGCCCAGCTTAAACGCAGGTAACATTTTTGTGAGCGCACCGCCTTGCGAGCTAAGTATCATGCCGATTCGTGCTGACACTGAGCGAATCCCAGCATCTTTCAACGGCTGTGTCACACCCTCCCATAGCTCACAGACATGCGCAAGGAATCCGTCTCCCAAAGGCGAGCCCTCAGTCACGCCAACACCGCATTGATGCCCATAATAATTAATCCCCGATGCAGTAATATAATCTGGTCGAGTTGGCTCTTTCAATAGCGCGCTTACTAATAGCTGCGCTCCGCCAATTCGACTCTTCAATATCCGAGCCTTAGTGACATCAGTCCAACGCTGTGCAACTGGTTCGCCAGCGAGATGCACCACCACGTCGACACCTGCCATCGCACCGGCATCGATCGTGCCTGCGTCCACATCCCATTGCACATCAGCAGTCGTACCACGCGAAAGCCTTCGCACTGAGTGGCCCTTTGCCTCAAGGGCGATACACAATGCCTGACCGAGCATGCCTGTTGCGCCAGAAACTAATACCGTTTTAGTATGCTTATTCATGCTTTAAATTTTGCCAATGCGCTCAACGCGCGCGCACGCCCGGTTTGATGATCGATGATTGGGGAAGGATAGTCATCTGCACCACTCACTTCAAGTAATCCAGCAGGTGCCTTCCATGGTTCATGTATATACTTTGTTGGCAATTTTTCCAACTCTGGCACGTACCGCTTCACGTACGCACCATCTGGATCAAACTTCTGCCCCTGTATGATGGGGTTAAAGATACGAAAATAAGGTGCTGCATCAGCACCACAACCGCCACTCCACTGCCATCCGAGCGTGTTACTTGCAAGGTCAGCATCCACCAAAGTATCCCAAAACCAACGAGCACCATCCTGCCAATCCTGCAATAAATGCTTCACCAACAAGGAAGATACAATCATCCGCACACGATTATGCATCCAACCAGTTTGCCACAATTGACGCATTCCAGCATCCACAATCGGATAGCCCGTTTGCCCTGTCTGCCAGCGCTTCAGAGTCACTGTGTCCGTCTCCCATGGGAACGACTCATACTCAAGTCGCAACGGACGATTCGGCGTATCCGGAAAATGATACAACACATTGTAGGCAAACTCGCGCCAGTAGATCTCTTTTAGATAAACCTTCGGCCCCTCTGACGTCTCATCACATTGCGCACCCACCGCCGCGACGATTTGCCTTGGCCCAATCAAGCCCCAGCGTAAATATGGCGCTAGGCTTGAAGTACCCTCGAAGTCTGGACGATCTCGATTCACATGGTAGTCATCAATTGGCCCCTGCACAAACGTCGCCAATCGTTGATGTGCCCCAGCTTCACTCACACACCAGCGCCTAGCCATCCCCGCGGACCAATGGACCTCTGGCAATAAGCATAACTCCTGCAACGCAACAGAGGTCGGCCATTTTGCAGGGCTCTGTAATCGATCTAAAGCTGGATCGACAGGCGCTTCCACCGCCCTCGCGTGAACTTTCTTCCAATAGGGCGTATATACTTTATAGGGCTGCCCCGCCCCCGTCGCCACGGTATGCGGCTCGTTCAGCAGGCAACTGTTAAAACTCTCCACCGTAATTCCATCGTCACGCAGCGAACGCTTGACGTCCATATCAACCGCACGGTGCGCACCCTCATAGCGACGGTTCCAGATCACCTGCGTCGCTCCCGTCTCTTCAACCAGCTGACGTAACACGTTCAAGCTATTCCCTTGGCGAAGTATTAACTTCGAGCCATGCTCCGCTAGGCGCGAACTCAAGCTGTGTAGCGCATGGTGCAGCCACCATTTCGACGCGCCACCTGGAGGCCAGCCAGCATCCTCTTCGGGCGACCAAATAAAAACCGGAATCACATCAGCGCCCGCTTCAATCGCTGCTACCAAAGCAGAATTGTCGTCCAGGCGTAGATCGTTTCGAAACCATAGAAGTGTGGTAGACATTATACAAGAACGGCAATGTGGCCTAAAACTTACACACCTAGCCCAATATTTGAATTGTCCGCAAGCTTTCCACGCTCGCCTCTTGATTCTAACAAAAAACTAATCAATATCCCAGCTATGGATACAACCACCGCTATACACCAACGCCGTTCTATTAAACACTTCGACCCCGATCACATGATGACCGAGGTCGAGATTCAAGAACTGCTCGAGCTCGCACTACTCTCGCCGACTTCCTTTAACATGCAAAACTGGCGCTTTGTCGTAGTGACCGACCACGCCAAGAAAGCAGCGCTCCGAGCGGCAGCCTGGAACCAAGCTCAAGTCAGTGAAGCATCGATTCTTATCGTCCTCTGTGCGAATCTACATTCCTTCGAAAATGGGGGCCGCTATTGGGTCCACGCACCAGAGCCGGTACAGGAGATGCTGGTGCCAATGATTGAGCCTTTTTACAAGGGCAACCCATCCCTACAACGCGACGAAGCGATGCGCTCGACCGGCATCGCGGCACAGACTCTCATGCTAACTGCCAAGTCGATGGGCTACGACTCCTGCCCAATGATAGGCTTCGATCCGGTTAAAGTTGCCGAAATCATCAATCTTCCTGAGCATCATATTATCGGCTTGATGCTGCCAGTCGGTAAAGCGCTGAAAGACGCGAATACACGTGGTGGCCAACTTAAATACGACGAAGTAGTATTTAAGAATGGATTTAAAAGTTCAGAAGCATCGACCTGACCACGCTACCAATAAAAAAGCCGCACTCCAATTGGTGTGCGGCTTTTTCGAATTCTAAACGCGCCCTGCCTAATCTTCTGCACGCACGCGGGCGTCTGCCTCGATCGCAGATAGCACACGCTGCATCTCCACGGCAGCCTCGACCTTCACCTTGATCAAGTCTTCTGGATCAAGCACATCGCTGCGACCGAATACGTAGAACTTAATTTTCGGCTCAGTGCCAGATCCACGAACGGCAACGCTGTAACCATTACTCAACTCAAGGAAGTAGAAGTCCTGCGGTGGGATCTTATCGCCGTCGGCATCAATAATCTCGTCTTTACCGAAATCGGTAAAGCCAGACACCGACATATCGCCAAATGCCTTCGGCGCATCGTTGCGATAAGACTCTAGGATGTTCTTAATCTTCTGACTACCAGCAGCGCCTTCGTAGTAGATGTTAATCGTCTTCTCTTCGTAGTATCCGTGCTGTAAATACAAGGAATCAAGAAACTCAGGGAAAGTCATTTCCTGCGCTTTCAAATAGGCAGCGACTTCACAGAACATCACTACCGCTGCATTGGCATCTTTATCGCGCACTTTGTCGCTCGCCAGATAGCCATAGCTCTCTTCACCACCGAACACGAAATAAGTCGAATAATCGAGTAGCAGATCCGCACGTGTCCAAATATCACACGCGTCGTAATCAACGGCCGTGCCTTCTTCTTCCATCAACTTTGCTTTCATCTGCGCTTCATAGCCGGCCAACTTCGCACCGATCCACTTGAACCCAGTCAATGTATTGATCGTCTTTAGGCCATGCCAATCCGCAACAGCTTCCTGCATCGGACTGGTTACAAAGGTCTTAATCAAGACAGTATTATCACCGCCGTCTTCAGGAATAATTTCAGCATCCTTAAGTACTGAAATTCGATATTCGGCCAGGATTGTACCGATTTGGTTGCCAGTCAGCAACACCATCTCACCGCTACGATCGCGCACGGCCACCCCCATGCGGTCGGCATCTGGGTCAGTTGCCAACACCACATCCGCAGCCACTTCGTTGGCCTTCGCAATCGCCATTGCGAGCGCCTCGGCATTTTCTGGGTTGGGCGATTTAACCGTTGGAAAGCGCGGATCTTGCACCATTTGCTCAGGCACTTCGATCACTTCAACTCCGAGTTCTTTCAAAGCAGGCACCGAACTGATCGCGCCAGTGCCATGAATGGGCGAGAATACAATTCGAGGTGCCTGTTTCTCCATCACTTCAGAATCAATTACCATCTCTTTAAGCACGTCTTGGTAGGCCGCATCATCTTTGGCACCAAGCGAAATGACTGGCGCAAGGTCAATATCGAGAAAAGCAGGCACCTCCGACAGTTCCACCAAATTGACCAAGTCCACAATACCTTCGGCATGCGGAGAGACCACTTGTGCGCCATCATCAAAATATACCTTGAAGCCGTTGTCATGCGAAGGATTGTGGCTAGCGGTAATGACCGCCCCGCAGGTTGCCTTATTTTGCCGCACCGCGAAGCTCAGTTGTGGCGTAGAACGTGGCCCTTCAAAAATCAATGCTTGCCCACCCATCTTGGACCATGTCGATGCCGCGAGCTCACAAAAGTGGCGTGAAAAGTGACGTACGTCATGCGCAATCACGAAGCGTGGCAAATCGTAGCTGCCTGTCTCTTTGAGGTAATTCTCGACATAGCGAAACAGCCCGATCGTCGCGCGCACCAGATTAAAGTCATTCAATACATTCGAGCCAACTGCAGCATGCTCGGGCGAATCCATCTCTGAGAGCTCACCTGCCTCTGCCGCCGCAGCGACACGACCAATCGTGCGCCCGCGAATGCCTCCGGTACCAAAGGCTAGATTCTGATAGAATCGATCATTCAACTCGTCCCACTCGCCGTTTTCGACCAGCTCAACGATACTCGCGCCAGCCCAGTCAGGCAGAAAGTCGGCACCCGCCCACTTCTTTAAATTCACGACAGTGCTTTCAAGCAGAGAGCCAGCGGCTCCTGCGGCTTCGATTTGTTCAATAATGCTCATTGTATTTCGATAATAATATGAATGATTGCTGTACTAAATAATGAATTACTCGATGATCAGACCTTCAACGATCGCCGGCTTATTCGCGAGCGCGGCCCATTCCGCGACAAAGTCGGCTTCATCCGCGGCAAATAAGTGGCAGATCTCAAACCAGGTGCTCGGCACGCCAGTCTCATCCGTCTCGATTTCTTCGCCCGCAGCTCTCAGCCAACGGGCAAACATTCGCAGCTGGTCTTGCTTGGAGCTCTGGGGTGAATCGACGCCCTCAGCATTTTTCACGGGGCTGAAATCGTCAGCACGTGCTGCTTCAATAATGACTGGGTTCTTAGCCAAAGGCAACGCGTCGAAAACAAACATCTCAAACTTCACTCCATTCGCGGCATCCGGATGCACCATGTTCCCATCTGCATCAATAGATGGAATCTTCTTATCCGCGCGGTGAAACGGCAGCTGCAAATCCGATGTGGTGCTGCCAGCACGCGCAATAAATGCACGGTCGAAAATATGGATCGCAACACTGCCACCATTAAAGCGAATCGAGCCATCCGCATTGGTTTCTTCCTGCATCGAATTCGGCATATCACTGTACTCAACAACCAGTGCGGAATCATTCTGCATACAAAAGTGCCCGACCTTTTCGAGCGCATAGGCTTTCGGCACCATCTTACTCGAAAGGTCCGACTGCCCGAGCACGTGAAAACCAATGAAAGCCGG
>Ga0066605_10002324_pt1 | contig 12140 bp, 6 predicted proteins | sample SaaInlLV_DNA_10m_FD_60385 | JGI IMG/M metagenome (GOLD analysis project Ga0066605, IMG submission 60385) | Marine microbial communities from expanding oxygen minimum zones in the Saanich Inlet - SI075_LV_DNA_10m | ecosystem: Environmental > Aquatic > Marine > Unclassified | place: British... | reverse complement strand
CCCCTAGGTGGTGCATATTTTAAATCCCATATAAAACGATGATGGCCAGCACTCGTTCCCAATTTTTGGACCCGCCGCATCCAATAGGTTGGATGGCGTTGGCTAGTGGTGTCAACATTTACTGGTAAATCATCGCTCGCATAACTTCTTATAACCTTTCCATCTTGATGCAGTATCTCTAGTTGTACTGAACTTGCATCCGCCGCAAGGTGATAATCTAAAATAGCACCATCGGGAGGATTTTGTCCGGTGGGCTCTTCAGGTGGTAGCGGAGTGTCATAGAACATATTATCTCTCACTCGGGTCGCTAAGGAAGGTGTAAATAATTGAATAAACTCCTTTTGCGTCTTTATCAATTCCCGTAAGGGCGCTATATTATCTAAAATCCATATAGAACGGCCATGGGTCCCTACCACCAGGTCATCCTCATGAATCACCAAGTCCCTGATGGAGGTGGCAGGCATGTTATTTCGAAGTGATTGCCAATGAGCTCCCTCATCTACAGAAAAGTATACGGCTCTCTCGGTTCCTGCAAACAACAAACCCACTTGCTTTGGGTCAGCCCTCACTACATTGACAGGACCGTTTGAAGGTAGGCCTTCGGTAACCAATTTCCAGTTTTTACCAGCATCGTGAGTTTTATAAATATAAGGCGCCATATCATCTTTTCTTATGGCATTAATGGCAATATAAGCCGTGTTTTCATCAAAATAACTGGCGTCTATTTGAGTAACTTTATCCCATGATGAGATTTGGGGTGGCGTGACGTCCTGCCAGTTTACACCGCCATCCTTAGTTAATTGGACGCGACCGTCATCAGTGCCTGCCCAAATAATATGGGCTGCCAATGGAGATGGGCCGAGTGAATAAATAACCCCTCTACGGACCATCTTTTCCATCTCTTTGGTCTTGTAAATACCTACACTGGCAGGTACTTCAGGTTGTTCGTAAGTCAAATCAGGACTGATGACTTCCCAACTTTGACCTTCATTAGTAGTTTGCCACAATACATTGGTGGCAAATAAAAGTACATTATCGTCCGCGGGATGAAACATCAATGGTAGGGTCCTTACAAACCGATAATCTCCTGAACGTACGGTCTCAGGTGTGATGCTTTGAGATTGACCCGTCAATTTATTGAATCGGATGACACGACCCCCATAAATGATATTGGGATCTTTGGGATCTGGAGCTACGTATGCATACTCATCAGCACCAATACCCATAAATTCTCTAAAACTAATTTGACCCCCATCTCCTCTGCTCGCAATACCGATGGCTCCACTTTCCTGCTGACCTCCATAAACCATATAAGGAAAGTCCTTATCTGTGGCAACATGATAAAGTTGGGCCGTGGGTTGATTGTACCAAGAACTCCACGTTCGTCCAGCATTTACCGTAACGATGGCGCCTTGATCGGCCACGAATAACATAATATCAGGGAAATTTGGATTGATCCAAATGCGGTGGTAATCATCTCCACCCGGTGCTCCTTTCAGAGAACTCCATGTTTTCCCTCCGTCAGCAGAGGTATAGGAAGCTACATTACCCACATACAATCTATCGGGATCTTTGGGATGTACTTTAATTTCAGCAAAGTCTCCTCCTCGACCCCAAAGCCTTTTATTGCCATATAAAAAAAACCAACTTTCTCCTCCGTCTATGCTTTTGTAAAGTCCACCTGATTCGCGTGCATCTACTAGAGCAAACATAAGATTTGAATTGCTGGGTGCAATGGTGAACCCTATCCTGCCTAAACCTTGCTCAGCCCCTGGCAATCCCTTTTCTATTTTTCTCCAATGTTCACCACCATCTGTCGACTTATACAAACCACTATTAGGACCTGACCAATTGGCATTTTCCCAGGGCCCTTCCTGATGTTGCCACATATCTGCAAATAGTATTTTAGGATTATTCGGATCAAACTCTACCTGTATCGCACCGGTATGCTCATCAAGGTAAAGCACCTTACGCCAATTCTTGCCTCCATCATCTGTTTTAAATACGCCCCGTTCTTCATTGGAACCATAAGGATGTCCCAAACCTGCTACAAAAACAAGTTCTGGTTGGGTAGGATGAATAATCACACGGCCTACCTGCTGTACATCTGATAATCCGATATGTGTCCAACTTTTTCCACCATCGATACTTTTAAAAATACCGTCTCCGACACTCAAATCTGGACGATGCAGGCCTTCACCAGTACCCACGTAAAGAACCTCAGGCTGACTCTCTGCGACGGCGATATCCCCAATAGATCCGGTAGGGGCATCATCGAATATCGGATTCCATGTGCGTCCAAAATCATCGGTTTTCCAAACACCACCATTGTTCACCCCCATGTAAAAGATATTAGGTTGAGAAGGCACACCAGTCCCTCCTACGGTTCTACTGGCCCGAAAAGGACCAATCATACGATAATCTAAATCTTGATAATCCACTGGGTCAATGGATTGTGCCGCTAAGATGTCGGGAAAAAGGCCGCAAGTAATAATTAGAAGCCAACTGATTCGTCGGAAAAATGGGGATTTAAACATAAAGAAGTGGTTAATTGAATGTATCAATTACTTGAACGCGTACAAATAATATAATCATTGCTTTAGCTGATATTTCTCAAGGAAGATAACGTTTATACCTCAAAAAACAAAAACTGTCGCTACTTACAGTAGAGCGCTACCAAAATTCTCAATAAAGAAAATCACAGCATTATTTTCAAATTGTTCATGATATGTACAGATGAATACCCCGGTATTATCAATAGATAAGGTGATAAATATATGTCCTTAGCCACCACAATCAACTCAAACCACAGCCAATCATTTTTTAAATAACTATAATAGTTTCTTATTAATCGAGATTAATTTTTACTGAACAGAATTTACCTAACAACCTATCATTTAGCTGCTATTAACCTAGAGAAATCACAATATAATAAAGTTTTTATTACCTTATCTTAGAGCAATTAAGATATAAGTTTAAAGTTAAGGTGAGAAATTAAAAAACAATATATAAATAGAAATTACCTTATAATTAGTGAGGTTTAGTCAAAAAGAAATCAGAAAGTAAAGTAGATCTGATGACACTTAATCTTGGGTAAACTTGTCAGACCTTAAGGATTTTTATTCTGAATGCATTACATATTTTATAAACATGAATGAGCCACTCTCTCAACTTTACGAAATTATTGTGAATTCAAAATTCTAGCTATTTAACGATTTCACTAAAACAACTTTGACATCAATAGATATTTTGAAATTATTTCAACTTATATCGGAAATTGTGATTAACCAAATACAATATGGGAGATTCTTCTCTTTCTTTTAAGATTGAAAAAAGAAATAAAATCTGAATTAACTAAAAGAAATTCACCAATTGTGACGTTCGATACTCAAAGTATCAAACCCCATCTATATAGAATATAGCTTCTCTCTCTGATCTATTACCTAGCTTATCTTCAGCTATTATTTTTAATCGAACAAGACGCTGGTTATTAGACCTATTAATTTCAGAAAGATCTACACTTTGCCTGTTATCGAGTTTCAATAAAGGACCGTTATCAATAGAATAAAAAATATTTTCTGTTCCGACATCTTTATCTGTGGCACTTAAAAACATAGCTGTGTAAGAAGGATATAATTTAAATCGACCTATTTCATCATCAATCTCTGATGATGCCTCAACACTAAAAGAGTAGTCTATCCTTGGTGGTGTGTTGTCAATATGAAAACGTGAAACTATTACTCTCTCTTCATTATTAACATTGTCTGTTGAAAAAAAACTGACCGAATGAATACCCTCTCCATTTACGCTAAACTCTGCTTCATATTCACTATTCTGACCTTCATCAATAGCAAATAAAGTTGTACTTGTGCCAGAACCATTATCCGATGGATAGAAATTAATTTTTGTTCTGCTTGTGACATATAACACTTGTGCTTTGTAAAATTGCGGTGATCCAAACTCAATATTCGTAATAGGCGCGTCATTGTCCATGTGAACAAATAGGTATTCCTCCTTTGACATGTTACCTACTCTATCTTCGGCATAGTAACTAATGGTATCTAATCCAGACATGGTAGGTAGAAGAATATTTTCACCATAGATAGATTTTCTTGAACCATTCACTCGGTAGTAAACTGCGTCAACTCCGGACTTATTATCGTCACTACTGAGGGTTATCAAAGTCCTCTTTGAGACATAATTAACGTTGCTGGATGCTTTGTACCTGTCACCGGTGATCATTACTTCAGTTTTGGGTGGAATTTTATCAAGGTAAAAGTCAAATGTGTTTATTCGCTCTTTATTTTCTACGTTATCGATTGAGTAATACTTAACAGTATGCTCACCGTCCTCAAGGCTTCTAAAATTAATTTTTTCCGTAATTCTATCTGTCCCTTCGTTAAAATACGCATGAGTTTCTTTAACTCCAGATAAGTCATCATTGCCAGAAAATAGGATACGAGTATTGGGTGACATAACATTTCTTTCATATACTCTTCCTTCAAAATATTTAGAGGTAGACGGCGGGCTCAAATCTGAGACAAAATTTGTGCTTTGAGTATTTTCGACGTTACCAACATTATCAGTTGCGTAGAAATAAACGGTATAATCTCTTTCCATGTCAGGTTTCAAACTTACATTGTAATTTTGATATCCTCCGTTTAGGGCAAAATAAGTCTGTTGAACACCCGATATCCAATCTTGAGACGATAACGATATTTGCAAGCCTTGACCATAATACGTGACACCTTCTTTAGTGAAACTAGGGGCTCCAGAAAATTTTATTTTGGAGGTGGGAGGAACTCCATCAGCATAAATTTCATACAAAATTTCCTCTTGAGGACTTTTTGTTCTCTTTGTATCTTTATTTACTGCCCATTTGCTTCGAATGAAATTTATGCCTTCCGTATCCAAGTACATTGGATCGGCAAAATCAGGTGTTCCTTTACTATGAAAATTGTAGTTTTCCCCGTCAGGTTCTACACTGAACTTAAGGTAAAGCGGCATTTGCTTTTGCACGTAGATGTTACCCTCTTTTTGAAAAACCTTTTTCTGATGTATTGGTTTTACGGGCTCCTGAGAAAAACTTTCAAAGCATAACAAGCTTAATAATATCGTAACTAGCTTATTGATCATGATATTTAATGTACTTTACTGTTTTTGTTATTATAATTTAACTTCAATCGTGAACAGACAATCGATTGTGTATGCTCAGTTATATTAAGAATGGTTCATGATCGAAATAATGGGTAAGATAAAAATAAAAATAATATAGTTGCAAATATATGCCTCTATTATTTATGTAAACAACGATCTTCCTAGTTTTTTATTAATTTAAACTGCTCCTTGGTTCCACTGTTATTCTCCAGCTGTATGATATAAATACCTTCACTCATATTCGTCAGATCAATATACTTTTCTTTAGTCTTGAATACACTCTTTCCTGATAAAGTATAAATAATGGCACCTTTAAACTCACTCATTTGAATATGAATCCTATCTTGAGCTGGATTGGGATAAATCATCATTAATGGGCTCATGAAAGACAGAATGGTCTCTTCATCATCAGTAGTTCCTCCCATCGATTCACCAAACTTCACCTCATCAAAATAATAGGTCTTTGCCCCCACTGTAGCTCCCTCGGTTCCAAAATTAAAAAAAATTGATGCCTTATTATAAATCCATCCTCGCTCTAAGCCTATACTTAAAAACTCTGTACCTGGTGCTTGATCAACAAAGTCAAACGTTAATACTTCCCATTCTTTGGTAACTGTAGTGTTTATTTCTGTTTCACAAGTATGGGTAGGATCATTAGCATCTTCTACTTTCAAACGAATAGGTGTACCCGCTGCCGGTGACCATACTTTGACGATTATTTTTGAATCTGTCAAGGAGAGCGGAATAGGGCTTGCAAAGCCTGAAGGGGTACCCAGCGTCGTTCCAGCCCAAGTGGCTGCTGTACTGGTTTTTATAACTTGCATTACCTTATTTTCAGAATTCATTGGATCATCTGCTAACAAAGACTCATTCCCCCCAAAATCAGTCATTTTATAGTTCACGGAGGTGCCTTCGAAATCTAAAGGCAGATCTATTTGAGTCCCTCCAAACCACTGCTCAATGTCATCAAATAAAAATGTTGAAGTGGCCGATCCATCACCCACATTTCCAAAATCAAACATGAAAACAATAAAATTAAAATTTGAAGGCTCTCCTGTAAAGTCCCAGGTCAAGACCTCCCATTGACTAGATACCGTAGTTTCAACATCCCTCTCTGCAGCACCGGCCGCTCCTTCCAATTTAAATTTAACGATAGTTCCCACTGGAGCAGTAGTGTAAACTTTCATCGAAATGGAATTTAACGTACTGAAATCTAGATTGGTTTCTAATGCTATTTTACTCCCTGCCCAAATGGCTCCATCTGATCTGATTATTTTGGCAACATGGGTACTTGTATTGATCCCCTCAGCCTGTGGATTTTCTAAAACTGAGGCTATCCCTCCATCAAAATCAACAAAATCAGAAGTGCTGATGATCGTCTCAAAATCTATAGGCAAGGACTGTGAGTGAACAATAAATCTCAAAAAAAGCGAAGCTAAAAAAATAGCTATTCTCATATTTTTTATTTTTTTTGTAAAATTGATGATATTATTTACGAAAGCCTATACTTTTAGGAAAAATATGATCAGATAAATATGAATTTCAAAAAACCATCAATTATGCTATTATATCGAGATATTTTGGAACCAGTTAAGTGGCCCTTGTATATGCGAGATTCCTTATTTCAAAGATTTTGAAGAAAAATTCCACAAATTCAATATCCATTTTGTCAGTATTTCAATCTATCCCAAAGATGATTTAAGTAAGTGGAGAAATTTTTAGATAAAAAAATCTTGGGGGTATTCAGCTTTATGCGGATGGGGTTTGGAAATCTTCCATCATCACTGATTATGCCATTGAAGGGATTCCAAGATTTATACTTATCGATCCCGATGGCAATATTGTGAACGCCGATGTGATGCGTCCCTCAAAGCCTAAACTGATTACGCTTCTAGATGATCTTATTTGGACTGACTGATTTAACCTTACACAAACACCGAGGTCAAAACTAAATTTAATTAGCCATTAATACATAATATTTTATGATATTGAATGTTCAAGGGATCTTTAAGCTCTTTCTGTCTTTAGTCTGATCTCTTGAGTGCTTTCTTTTATGCTATTACTTTTTGATCTAGGAATTTTCTGTTTCGTTCAAGAGATATTTCACCTAATTAGGTGCCTACCGCAGATACCCTCATTGATCCAAATAAATATCAAAACCACTTTATGTAGATTCTGATAGATAAAATAAAAATAGACTTCACCCCATCTTTAACATTGATATTTTTTTATTAAATTTATTTTTATTTAATGTTAAGCAATCATAAAATGGGAGAACTAGAAATATTAAATTATTATCAATTAGCCTTTATCGCTAACGCGATTTATCTATTAACCTTCACCGGACTGATTTTCATCACTTTCAGACTGGTTAGGGTTCAAAGGGAAAATAATGCCAATACTTTAGGGAAAATATTGGTAACGTTATTCGGACTTTGCACCACTTTTTATGGATACAATATTTTTTCGTATTTGCGCATCAATCAATTAACTCAATCCTTCAAGTTATCAGAATTAGAATCTCAAGGCGTGGACATATCATCCGTTGCGGAAAGTTTTATTGCCTTCACTGGCCATACATTTGATCAGGGGGTACCTTCATCATTCGCGCCAGAACCTGCTGCGGCCGTTTTCTTATTGACATTTGCCGCAATGATCATTGGAGGGATCTGGATGAAACTAACAAAAGAATAACCCGATCCATCCCCTTTCTAAACTGAAGGTATAAGATATTCAATGTAAAGAGATCTTCAAATTGGTCTTCACTAAAGACTTGAGGAGATATTTCAATAGGTGATTTCAAAGCTAAGGTTATAGAGTAACATATAAATTAAGGACTCCAGAAGTCTTCGAAAAAAAATGAAATCATTCAATAATTATTTCTTTCATTGAACAGGAAAGTATGGGTAAGACGCATTGCTTCAGCATTATTGGTTAAACCATATCTCCGCTTAACGCCAGTGAGAGTTATCCAAATTCCGATCGTTAACCATTTATAAAGTTACTTATGCGGCCTAAAGACCCTATTTATGACACAATTTGGACTCTCAAGGGCTGGCGCGAGAATGCTTATGCGGATATTATCTACTAACCGAGAGAAGTCGGATCCAATTTAAATAAGTATTTCAAATTATTCTTGCCCTTGGTATTTATCTAAATCTTACTAAATTACTGAAATTTTTTGATAAAAACAAAGGTAAATATGGGTACTGAAGGCGCTTTTTCTGGACAAATCTTAGTTGTAATTTTATTGCTATTCACCTTTTCTTTAAATGGGCAACAAATTGTTGGTCAATGGAAAACCATAGACGATGAAACGAAAAAAGAACGATCTATTGTAGAAATTTATAAGGTGGGTGATCGTTATGCGGGTAAGATCATTAAGCTCCAAAGGAGCTTAGAAGATGATCCAGATCCGGTATGCGATGCCTGCGATCCTGATGATTCTAGATATTTACAAAAAATCATCGGTATGGAAATCATACAAGATATGGCCTTTGATAAGTCTTCAAATGAATATGTTGATGGTGCTATTCTAGATCCCGAAAGCGGCAGTGAGTATCAATGTAAGCTGTGGCTGTCAGAGGAGGGTACCCTAAAAGTAAGAGGTTATATTGCCTTTTTTTACCGAACCCAAACCTGGCTTCCCGTCTCTATCACAGAGGAATAACTCACACACCCCGCAGTAATCATTCCTTGCTTAACTGATTCTTATAAGCCATCACAGTACTCCTTTAAAAAGATCTTATTCCTGAAATCGGCAGATATTAATTATAAGCCTTCTTGATCTTAGCATACAATCCGTTACCTCATTTAAACTTGTCCTATTTATCGACGTATGTATATGTATGAAAAAATATTCTCTACTTTGTTTGTTCTCGATCCTTATTGAGAATCCTTCTTTTTTTCAGCAAAAAATAAATCAAAAGATCTCTATGGTCAATGGAGACTTCATATCGACATTCAAGAAGCGATCAAAGTAGCCTCCGATGATTACAGTTTTATTGAAAACATAATGATCTCAGGTATCTCAGAAATGATAACCTCAATCATAAATGAAGTCAGGATTACTTTTAATTTTCAAAAAAATAATGAATTGATATTGACCATTGTAACCCCTATCGAAGACACCACAACAAAAGTTGAAAACTTGAAATGGAACCTTAATTCAAAAAAAAATAACTCATCATTGAAGATATTGACAATAACCAAGTTCAGCTTCAAAATGAGGATTTTTGGCTATTGAAAAATGGCGTTCTGATCCTCTTTGATTAGCAAGGTCATTTTTAGAAATATATTTACTTGGTGAGAGAATAGATTAGAACGTTAATAATATCTTCTACTCTTCATGCAATTTGGACAAAAATTGGTATTACTGAAGAAACAAATAAAGAGGAGTAGATTGTCTTGAGCTCAAATAGTTTAAACAATTAGACTTGATTTCTAAGTCGTCCAATGCCCTTATTTTGACAAGTTTTGATAGATTTGAAAATTAAAAGAGAAGAAATTAATTGCTAAGGGAAAATTTTAAGAAATAAATAATTCCTTAATTTAGCAGTTTGAAACATTTTAATTTTTTATCTCTTGCTTTCCTTGGCCTCCCTTTTTTAGAAATAGAATTTTTTACGTTGTTATTGGCTATACTTTCATTTTCGTATCCCTTCCTGTAATCGATATGAATAGGTTGTAAAAATGATAAGAAATTTAAGAAGTAATTAGGAAGGCAGGGATTGGATCAAGATCTAAGTTGACCACCCCCCCATCCCATCTTTTCAGATAACAGCATCAATGTAAAGTAAATGTTTTATCAATTGATCTAATCATCATCGTAAATAATATCACTTAATAGGAAACCCTAACTTAGAAGAGTAGTTTTGCATTGAGAGGTAATATTGATTGGCTTTACTATGGGATACACACACATGATCTAAAACTTTCATATTGATTATTTTCTTACCCCAAGAACATAAGTTTATTATTCCTTTTTTAGGCAACCCTCTTAGGAGTATCTCGGATATTTTTTTGCCCATCAAATACGTTTAATCTTGATTTAATTATAAAAAGCACTAAAATATAAATGATTATCTCTGTTCTATCGGTTTGGCATTAATCATTGGTATTTATTTTTATCAAAAAATCAAGAAATCAAAAAAAGCTTATCAAATGATTGATTCAGGAATCATAATTATTGATGTTGAAACCTCTTAGGAGTTTAAATCTGGTCATTATCCGAATTTAATAAACATCCCATCGTATACGCTAAAAATTCAACTATTAAAAAACAATTTGCTTGAGATAAATAGTTATTTTTATTAGTAAAATAGGTTTAATATCTTAGCGAGGAGTCATTTACAATTTACATGAAGTACATCAAATACCTTCTGCTTTTAAACTTAGTTTATATCCTAGGAGGGATGAACTGCTCAGTACAAAAATCAAATACGAAAAAAACTGTTGAAATAGGTACCCCCTTTCAAGGAGGTATTGTATTTTATTTGTTCCAAGAAGGGGATAATGGATATAGACCTGGAGAATTACACGGTCTTATAGCGACAACTGAGGATCAAGCCACTGAAATTGAATGGGGCTGTTATGGTGCTCAAATTAAAGGAGCCAATGGAACTATCATAGGCACAGGAGCACAAAATACTTTAGCCATTTTGGCTAGCTGTAACGAGGCTGGAATTGCAGCCAGGGCGTGTGCTGAATTAGTACTAGAAGGCTATGATGATTGGTTTTTGCCCTCAAAAGATGAATTGAATTTGTTATATCTCAACAAAGATGTCATCACAAATCTTGGTGATTTCTATTACTGGAGCTCCACAGGGTACGGCGGATTCAATGGCTGGGGACAAGATTTTTTCAGTGGTTACCAGTACGGTAACTTTGATGAATATGGCTACGGCTATGTTAGGGCAATTAGGGCTTTCTAATTGTTAAATTGTATTTTTTTTATATTGAAGTTGATGAAAAAATTTAAATGAAAAATGAGAAAATCTGTGGCTTTCATAGGACTTTTATTTTTTTCCTGCGTGTCTTCCCAGGAAAAAAATCATCATTCGGAGGTGAACCCTCAAGTCATCGCTTACTACGCGGGTGATGAAAAATCAATTGATGAATTTAACTTGGAGGGTGTTGACCAGTTAATTTACAGTTTTTTACACTTAAAAGGAAATCAATTGGCCATTGATAATGAAGCAGACAGTCTTACTCTACTGAATGTGGTAAATCAAAAAAAGAAATATCCAAAATTAAAAGTTTTGGTATCTCTCGGTGGATGGGGAGGTTGTAAAACCTGCTCGGATGTTTTTAGCACAGAAGAGGATAGAATCGCCTTTGCTATTTCTACAGCTCAGATCATCGCTTCATATCAAGCAGACGGCATTGATCTAGATTGGGAATATCCAGGGATTTCTGGATTTCCGGGGCATAAGTACCAACCCGAAGATCGAAAAAATTTTACTGACTTAGTCGTGCAGCTAAGAAAATACATGAAAGAAGGAGATATCTTAAGTTTTGCTGCAGGCGCTAATTCTGATGGCTATTTTGAACAGTCTATCGATTGGGATAAGGTGATGCCTTTAGTTGATAATGTCAATCTTATGACCTACGATTTCTATGGATCCAGCTCTGGTAAAACAGGTCATCACACCCCGCTAGGGTCTGATCAATTTAAAGAGGGTTCTGCCGTATCTTCCATCCAGGCATTAATGAATTTGGGTGTAAAGCCGGAGAAAATAATCATTGGCGCTGCTTTTTACATCAAAACATTTAAAGAGGTTGAAAATATCAACAACGGCCTTAATCAAAATGCTGTTTCCAGTAGGAGTTATAATCAAATAAATTTTGAAGAAGTAAGGTCTGATTTTAATTTCCATTGGGATGCTTCAGCCAATGCCCCTTATGCATACGATAGCATCAATAAAATTTTTGCTACCTTCGATGATCACAAATCCATCCAACTTAAATCTCAATATGCACTA
>Ga0066605_10002319_pt1 | contig 12156 bp, 16 predicted proteins | sample SaaInlLV_DNA_10m_FD_60385 | JGI IMG/M metagenome (GOLD analysis project Ga0066605, IMG submission 60385) | Marine microbial communities from expanding oxygen minimum zones in the Saanich Inlet - SI075_LV_DNA_10m | ecosystem: Environmental > Aquatic > Marine > Unclassified | place: British... | reverse complement strand
TGTTTAACCTACTCCATTTTTTTGTTGTTTTTCAGCTTATTTCAACAATGATTTTGTTATTAGTTGTTCTATTTTTTTTGCATTTGATATCGAAAAATCTTTTGCTATGATTTCTACTGCACCACGACCTGAAATTATGATATCTGCATCAATTAATTTTCGATCGATACGGACAGAGGAAATATTTTGATATGCAAGATGTACCCGGTCTTTACCGATTAAGTATTTATTTCTTTTAACGTAAGTAACACCAGTTTGATCAATTAAAATTTTATCAGGGTTAAGGATATCACCCCCTAACAGAATATTTGATGAAAATTCATATGAAAACTTAGCTGTTGCGCTAGAATTTGAAACTGTGGAACCGACTTTTGTTCCGCAGGAGGGACAAAATCGATCGCCTGAATTCAGGGCATTTCCACAGTTTGAACAATAATTCATATAATTTATTAAAAGACTTTAAACACTATAATTAAATTTCTTTCCATTCAACGTCATTCATATTAAGTGAGAACTGAAATTTATGACCAACCAGTTCCTCAAATGCCTTTTGCGTATTTGGTCTTTCAGGCTTTCTTACACCATTTTGCTCAACAATAACATACATGTGAGGTTCTAAATACTTACCTTTACCTACTGCTTTCTTCTTTTTAATGTTTACTTGAAATTTATAACCCATTTTAATTTAATTTTAATTGCACCTACTCCTTTTTTGTGTTGTTTTTCGGCTTATTTCAACGGATAATATATTTATTTTACATGATCAATAATGTATGCTAGTAATTCTGCATACCGATCTTTTAATTCAATGTAAATTCCATATTCTAAAACCAAATCTTTCTTTTTGGATATCGATATGTTTTTGCTTTCTTCCAAATTAAATTGGGTTTTTATCGCATCGTACATCGCTTTGGTTTTTCCGGTATTGCTCTTTACCCAAATTTTCATTCCCAATGCTTTACGTGAGGGATTAGAGCAATATATCAGTTGTTGGTTTCCTCGACCCAAACGGGTTTCATCGTTAAATGAGGTCCCTGTTTTTGCAAACGATATGCGGTATTTGTTTTTATCAGCCTCTACCAATTGATTTAAGGGTTGCCATAGTGCTGCATAGTTTTGAATGGCCTGATTTACGTAACCTTCCTCTTTTAATTGAGTTAGTTTGGTCTCCACACCATCAAAAATTGTTTTATTACCTACTTTTTGAACGGCTTGTTTGGTTTCGATATCGTCATCAACACTAGTTATAGAAGCAAATGTCATGGCTTGGTCCAGTTCTTCTTCTAGGGTATCTTTGTACTTATCTCTAAGAATATTTAATAACTCTAATAGCGCAAAGGATCGTGACTTTAGATAGGGGTCTTTTTGACAAGCACCCCAAATGACTTGTTCCCATTCTTCATCAATAAACTCAGACTCTCCGTATTTTTTTATTTTTTCTTGAACATCATCCCACTCTACCCCAAATTTATTACCAAAGCCCTTGTCCCACTGAAGAAAGTTAGAATTTTGAGATAGCAATCTAAATATTTTTGGATACGATATCTGAATTCCTAAAATAGCAAACAACATAAAATCGTCGTCTTGCTGTGCTTCCTCATCCGATTCCACTTCTTTTAAATGATTGATGAGACTAAAAGAGTTTAGATAGCGCTTTAAACTTCTTGGATTAAAACCAATGGTATGTCTCACCGCGCTGGTATATAATTTTTTATCATCTTCCGAAATTTCGATCCCAATTGTTTTTAATTTTTCAACCAAAAAGTTTTCAATGTCGTAAGTTCCTGTTGGCATGGAAAAAGGGACCTGAATAATTTTATCGAAAAAAGATCGGAACTCCCGTTCATTCTCTTCTGTTTTAGGCCCAAACTTTGATTCCAATCCTTTAACAACCACATCATAATCGATGGCTAAAATGAAAACACACTTAGGGATATCAAAAATATTTTTGAGCGCTTCTAAGACCTCAACAGCATCCCCTGGTGGGATTCGATCTAGATCATCTACAAAAAATACCACTTTTTGTATAGGGTTTTTTGGATCGTTAATTAAGTCATTGATAATATCAGAAATTAGCGCCTTTATTTCAGCGATTTCAGCAATTGCTCTTTCTTGACCAGAAATTCCTTCCGCTGCACCTTTTACATCAATTCCGGTTTGGTTAGCAACAATTTGATTGGCCAATCCTCCTAAAAATTTAGCAGCGGACTTAAATTTTGCTTGAGTCTCATCTTTTAACGTCCATACGCCACGATCGATACAGGATTGCTTTAATTTTTCTAGCATGGCTCTTAATACCCCGGGAGTTGTTTCATTGGCATCGCGAAACATGCTGTATTCCCAAGTATTAACCCAAGAACAAGCAATATCTTTGTTATTAAAATCTTCCAATAATAAAGACATTAAAGAGGTCTTTCCCGTTCCCCATTCGCCTTGCAATCCAACTGTAATCGGGGTATCACTACGCGTAATAAAATTAGATAATGCTAAACTATATTTTTCTACTTTTAATAAATCTTCTGATTTAAGTGAAATCGGTTTATCAGTGATTGAACTCATAAAGAATATACTTTTGTTATTTTAATTAGATTAGATGTCTAATTTATAAAATAAATATTTTATATTTGATTCATAAATGGTTCATTTAAAACATATTTCATTTTGATTGATATTCTAAAAAAAGAAGTTGAAAAAAAAATTGGAAAAAAAATAACAAATAGAGGAGATTGTGAATTAGTATCAAATGTTATTTTAGAAACACTTGAATTAGAAATTAGCTATAGTACCGTTAGAAGACTGTACGGGCTAGTCAATGAGACAAAACCAAATAGTAAAAATCTGAAATGATCAGGCATGACTTTAAGTTAACCTGACTTGACCCGTGGATGGTGAAATTAATTATTTTGATTTGGCTACCGGATTTTCGCTTCATAATAATGAAAATTTATTTTTTGGACTCAATTCAAATGAAAACTCCTGACACTTAGTTCAAATCTACAGCGAAAAACAGAATGAGTTGTTACTCACTTTGCAAGCGGGCTATGAGTATGACTTAAACTCTTATAAACAAATAATTTTACCAACATTTTCTTATTTGTTTTTATATAATTCTATTATTGTGCTAGGCGCAAAATCTAGAATAGATCCTTTTGAAGAATTGATACTAGGCATAAAGACATTTATTCCAACCAAAAAGAAGATCAAATACCTTCAGTCTCTTTTGCGTGTTGGATTTGATACTATTGATTTTGGGAGTTTTATATAGACCCACAAGAGTATTTGAAACTCATTAAATAGAAACAAAACTATCAAAATAAAAATCGAATAATCCCTTAAAAAATCAATATAACAACTGTTTTTTAGAATGATTTACCCACCCCGCTTGGTTTAAATAACTCACAAAAAATATTTTTAAATCAGCTTGATTTTGATAGTCTACAAAAAACACAGTTTTATTCGCCTGATTTAAATACTCAGTAAAAAACCAAAGCCCTTTGTTGCCCTTAGCTTGATTACGATAATCAACCTTAAAAACTTTCAAATCTGCTTGATTGGCATAGTCCACAACAAAAACTTTTATGTCCGCTTGGTTTTGGTAATTTACCGAAATAACTTTTTGAGCGTTGGCAAATTGCGTCACAACCACAAAAGAAAATAGAAGAAAAAGTCGCTTCATGATATTCATTATTAGTGCACCAAAAACTTAAATAGTTTTGATTTGTGTTGGTCTAGAATACTAATAAAATAGATTCCCTTAGAAAAACTAGAAACGTCAATTTTATTTCCGTCTAATTCAAATTCTAAAGCTTGACCTAACTGGTTATATATTTTTAAAGCAGCTTTAGAACCCCCTAACCCTTCAACAAAGACGGAGTCTTGAGCAATAGTTGGGTGAATAAATACAGTTTGAAAATCTAATTCTGGAGTAGAAAGTACGCCCCAAGAATCTACTGTGGTTGGACCATTCCAAATAAGAGTTGCTAAATAGGGATTGTCAATAAACGGGTTTCGATTGCCTTGAAAAGAATAAATAACTTCGTTTCTATTCAGTTCAAATTCAGAAACAGGATCTTGTTCATTCCAATCTAAAAATATATTAGGCATGTCCGCATCATTCGAATATGACCGGCTTCCAACTCCTATATTTACAGGTTCACATTGCGTTGGGTAGCGCAAATACATATACATGATAATTCGAGCAACATCCCCTTTAAATTCATCACCAGGATAAAAATCACCATCCAAAAAAGAATTCCCACTTCCATCTCTGAAATAATTATTATTTCTTGTAGAATTCATCTGACAATCGGCGGCTCTCAAATTATGAACATCTGTACCTGGGCCAGGGTAATCCGTTTCTAAACTAGGGTTTGCTAAACTTTTGGAAAACACATGCTCACGATTCCAATACCCAATACAAAAACCACTGCTTTGATACGATATAGAGCGCGTTCTGTCGTTAATAGACTGATTGTCATCATCATCATAGCCATAAAATAAAATGACATTATTAGAAATAGTAACATCCGCATCACTTGAATGAATGATATCCCAAGTATCTGTGCTACTTGAAGTATATGGAATTAAGGTTGTATGAGTATTAATAATTAAATCGGAAAGATCTTCTTTAAGTGCATTTCCTTCTTGCGTAAAATCAACACTCGAATAATAGGCTGGAATCTGAGCTGTCACAGAAAAAAAACCTAACAAAAACGAACAAAAAAGCGTAGTTAATACCTTTGTCTTCATATAATAAAAAGTTAAAATATTGGTTTATGTTGTTCAAAATTACAATTAATAATTGGCATCTGTCCTGTATTAGAATTGAATTGCAAAATTAAATTTCAGTTATGGTTTAAAAATTATATTTTTGCAGGGAACAAAACACATATATAATGACCTTACTACTGATGGCCGCTGGAAGCGGTAGCCGATACGGAAAACTAAAACAATTTGACGACTTAGGCCCAGCAGAAGAATTTCTCATGGAGTTCAGTATTTTTGACGCCCTCAAAAACAACTTCAATCACATTGTAGTCATTACCAAAGCTGCGAACAAATCATTCTTAGAATCGCACCTTTCAGAACGCCTTCCCAGTGAGGTGAAATTAGATGTTTTAGTTCAAGAAATTAAGGACATTCCTGAGGCTGTTTCTATTGACACCAACCGTGAAAAACCTTGGGGAACAGCCCATGCTGTTTGGACTGCTCGAAATGTTATAAAAGGAAGTTTTGTCATTATAAATGCCGATGACTATTATGGGCAAAATGCGTTTGACGGTGCTGCTAAATTTATCAAAAATAACGACACGCCTGATAAGTTTGCCTTGGTAGCTTACAACCTTAAAAATACACTTTCAAAATTTGGATCTGTTTCAAGAGGCGTTTGTGAAGTAAACAACCACCAATTGACGTCCATCATAGAACGGACTAAGATTTCAGAAAAAGACTCTCAAATCATCGATGAAGATTCAGGAGTTGTTCTTGAAGCGGATACAGCAGTTTCTATGAATTTTTGGATTTGTAATGAATCGATTTTTAGATACATAGAAACCTATTTTACAAAGTTTCTAGAAAACCCTGATAACCTCGAAAAAAATGAAATCTATTTGCCATTTGTCACTCAAGAAATGATGGAAAATGGACACATTACTGTCGAAGTTATTGAAGCACAAAGCACATGGTTTGGAGTCACCTATTACGACGACAAAAAAGAAGCCGTAAGAACCTTAGCTGAACTTACAGAAGCTGGCGCCTACCCGACCCCCTTATGGAGTTAAATTTTTAATTTTCAACCTCAAAACCGCTTGATTTCCATTTGGAAAAACCACGGTCTAAATCATAAATTTTCACAAATCCATTGGCGATTAATTGTGAGGCACATTTAGCACTACGGCTTCCTCGCTGACAGTACACAATAACAGGTTTTGTTTTGTCTAATTTCTGAATATTTACTTCAAAATTTGGATCAAAAAAATCGATGTTTAATGCATTTGGAAGATGCCCCTCTTTGTACTCTGCTGGCGTACGCACATCGACCAATTGAATCCCTTCAATTTCTGAAATTTCTTTCATTTCTGCAGGCGTAATAAGTTCAATTGCCTCAGACTGATTTTTCTTACAATTAAATAATGTGAGCAAACCTAGCAACGCACATCCAAATTTCAAAAACCGCATCTATTCTGGAATTATTGTTGCACCATTCCAGTCATTAAAGCCTCCCAAAAGATTGTAGGATGCCGTAAAGCCCAATTGCTGCATAATTGAACACGCCTGCCCACTTCTTGCACCCGATCGACAATAGACGTAGTAATGGTTGGTTTTATCTAGTTTTTCGAGTGCTGAAATAAAAGCTTGTCCTTGGTGAATATCCAAGTGAATAGCTTCTGGGATCATCCCCTCTTCTACTTCTGCATCTGTACGAACATCTAAAATTATTGATTTTGAATCCGACTCTAATTGTGAAGCCCATTCATTTTGTGACAAATCTGACATACTATTTATTTTAATAAATTAATTTATACTATTTTTTATTTCTTTGATTTCAATCTTAAAGCTTTATGGAACACCCAATAGCTTTGGTTTTATGTACTTCAAAAGAATCGCCATTTAATAGGGCATCAACAGCATTCTCAACATATTTGGTTTTCACCAAAGAAGCATCCTTATAATTGTCATCAATCGCACCTATATATTGTACAACAGGGCCGCGATCCGAAGATTCTAAAATATAAATGTGTGGCGTTTTTGTAGCACCATATTGAGGGTAAATAGACTGATCGACATCCATCAAATACGGAAACGTAAACCCTTTTTCTTCCGCACGGATTTTCATTGCTTTCATAGAATCCCCAGGTTTTGTTTTGACATTGTTAGGCATAATTGCAATCACAGGATATCCTTTTGGAGCATATTTTTTATTTAGCGCTTCAATACGATCTTCGTAGGCTACAGCGTACGGGCAAGTGTTACACGTAAAAACAATAATGAATCCTTTAGCGTCATTAAAATTTGATAAGGACACAGAGTTTCCATCAATGTTTTTAAGTTTAAAATCGGTGGCAATATCGCCAATATCATATCCTTGAATTTCAGTATTTTGAGCAAAAGTAAGTGTTGTAAGCAACACGAGTAAAGTGAAAATAGTTTTCATAACAATTTGGGTTTATGCGTTATTAAAAAAATGTTTTAAGTTCTGTCTCTAATTCTTGATATGTAAAGGTACGACTATAAAACAAACGCTTTGAGGTATTATAGATAAGTGTGACTGGAATCGCACCGTCCCACTGAGCATTAACTTTCGGAATCCAAGAGTTCATGTCTGGATCGTCCAAGACAACAACCTTCGATTTTAAGTCATGCTTTTGAATAAACGGCTTCAGTTTTGTTTCATACTGATGTGGAAAATCCAAACTCACCAATATGACCTCAACAGAATCTTTATACTTGGCTTGAAGCATTTCAAAATGTGGCAACTCTTTTACACAAGGTGCGCACCAAGTAGCCCAAAAATTCACAACATACGTTTTTGACCCTTTGAGTTCTAGATAGGGTGCAACCCCTTTAAAATCATGAACTTCTAAAATTACAGGAGCTTTTTTATCTGACTTACAAGACAAATTCAAAAGAATCACAAAGACAAATAAATATTTCATTTTACAAAGTTAGCAAAAACAGCTATAAGTGCTCGGAAGTTTTAACATAAAATTACCAGCCATAAAAGTATTATGCAATTGAAAAAATGTGTAATTTGCATTTCAATTTAATTTAATTCAAGATATGAAAAATACAATATTAAAATCAACAGTGCTTTTATTTGCTCTAGTGCTTACAGCATTTACAAGTGTAGAAAAAAAACAAGTGGATACTGACCAAAGTATTATCAACTGGGTTGGATACAAAGTAACAGGACAACACGAAGGAACTATTACACTCCAACAAGGCAGTCTTGAATTTAATAAAGGTCAACTTACTGGAGGGAACTTTGTAATGGATATGACATCTATAAACACAACTGACATCCAAGGAGATTACAAAAAGAAATTAGACGGACACCTAAAAGCCGATGACTTTTTTGGCGTTGAAAAACATAAAAAAGCGACTCTTGCTTTTAAATCAGTTACCAAGAACGAAACAAATTATTCTGTTGTTGGAGATCTCACAATAAAAGGAATTACAAACAAAGTTTCTTTTGAATTAGCAGTTTCAGAAAATACAGCAACAACAACTTTTCAAATAGACCGTACAAAATTTGGAATCAAATACGGATCTGCAAGCTTTTTTGATGGTTTAAAAGACAAAGCGATCTATAATGAGTTCGATTTAAAGGTTTCCTTAAAATTTTAAAAAACTATTAAATTAATTTTGCAATCAAAAAAAACGTTATTACATTTGATTATTGAAACAAAATTATGAACCTTACTTTAAATAATACTTGGTGGTGGTACTCCCGAAAACAAAATTCGTGATACACCCTTGTATGTTTAAATCAAAATAACTAGGCTTGTCATCACGACAAGTCTTTTTTTATGAAAAAATTTGAACTAAAAACACATTACAAAAAGATACTCGCAGACACTATATCGCCTGTGAGTGTATATCTTAAAATTCGAGATAAGTTCCCGAATAGCATTCTTCTAGAAAGTAGTGACTACCATGGCAATGACAACAGCTTCTCATACATCTGTTGCAATCCCATTGCATCCATCAAAGTAGAAGACTCTATTCTGACCAAAACCTATCCCGATCAAAGCATTGAAAAAAAAACAGTCCCTACAAATAAGGTGACCATGGAAATCGATGCATTTACAAAACAGTTTAAAACCCAAAAAGACACCTCTTTTAAGTTTATAAATAATGGAATGTTTGGGTTTACGGCTTACGATGCTGTGAAATATTTTGAAGATATCACCATCTCAAAAAAGAACGAATCCATTGAAATTCCAGAAATGTATTATGCGGTATATCAAAATATCATCGCCATCAATCACTTCAAAAATGAAGCCTATATTTTTGCACATTGCTATGAATCTGAAAGCAATATCGACGCCATTGACCACTTAATTAAAGTACAAAGTTTTTCGTCTTATGATTTTGAATCAAAAGGAGATATTAGCTCCAATTTGAGCGATGAAGAATTTAAGTCTAATGTTGAATTGGCTAAAAAACACTGTGCTCGCGGAGATGTATTCCAACTGGTATTGTCTAAAAAGTTTCAACAAGATTTTAAAGGCGATGACTTTAATGTGTACAGAGCGTTACGAAGTATTAACCCCTCCCCTTATCTCTTTTATTTTGATTACGGGAAATTTAAAATCTTTGGAAGTTCACCAGAAGCCCAACTTGTCGTCCAAGATAAAAATGCAGAAATCCATCCCATTGCAGGAACTTTTGCACGGACTGGCGATGACTTAAAAGATGCCGAATTAGCAAAAAAACTCGTTGCCGATAAAAAAGAAAACAGCGAACATGTGATGTTAGTCGATTTGGCAAGAAACGATTTAAGTCGTCATTGCACAGAAGTAGAAGTCAAAAAATACAGAGAAGTCCAATTCTTTTCACATGTTATTCATTTGGTGAGTAAAGTGATGGGCAAAGCGCGAAAAAATACGCCAACAATGCAAATTGTAGCCGATACCTTTCCAGCGGGTACCTTAAGTGGCGCCCCCAAATACAAAGCAATGGAACTTATTGAAGCCTATGAAAAAACAAGCCGTGCGTTCTATGGAGGTGCCATAGGATTTATGGATTTTGAAGGGAATTACAACCATGCCATCATGATTCGAACTTTTTTAAGTAAAAATTACCGACTCCATTGGCAAGCCGGTGCTGGAATTGTTTCCAAATCAAGTCCTGAAAACGAACTTCAAGAAGTATATAACAAATTAGGCGCCTTAACCAAAGCTATTAAACTCGCCGAAACCATTTAGAACATGAAGAAGATATTAGTCATTGACAACTACGATAGTTTTACATTTAATTTAGTCCATTACCTCGAAGACCTAGACTGTGAAGTTACTGTCCTTCGGAATGATAAATTTGACCTTGAAGCCATCCAACACTTCGATAAAATAGTGCTTTCTCCTGGTCCTGGAATTCCAGAAGAAGCAGGTCAATTAAAAGCGGTGATTAAGCGATATGCGCCCACTAAAAGCATTCTTGGGGTTTGTTTGGGACAACAAGCAATTGGTGAAGTTTTTGGCGGAAAAATAATAAATTTAGAAGAAGTATATCACGGCGTCCATACGGACATTACTGTTTGTGTAGAGGACGAAGTTTTATTTAACAACATGGGCAAAACAATTGAAGTCGGTCGGTATCATTCTTGGGTGGTTGATTCTAATTTACCAGAAGTTTTAGAAGCTACATCAGTAGATGAAAATGGACAAATCATGTCCTTGAGACATAGAATATTTGATGTAAAAGGCGTTCAGTTTCACCCAGAATCAGTACTCACACCCAACGGAAAACAACTCTTAGAAAACTGGATTAATTCATAACAAACACCAATGAAACACGTTTTAAACAGACTTATAAACCACGAGACGATTTCTGCTGAAGAGGCAAAGCAAATTTTGATTAACATCTCTAAAGATGCTTACAACCAAAGTCAAATTGCAGCATTCCTCACTGTTTTCATGATGCGAACAGTCACTCTAGAAGAATTAAAAGGTTTCAGAGATGCACTTTTAGAATTGTGTATTCCTGTGGACTTATCAGCTTACAACCCCATCGATTTATGCGGAACTGGCGGGGATGGTAAAGACACATTCAACATTTCTACACTCTCCTCATTTGTAACCGCAAGCGCAGGTGTTCCCGTTGCAAAACACGGAAATTATGGAGTCTCTTCTGCTTGTGGATCTTCCAATGTTTTAGAATCCTTAGGCGTAAAGTTTTCAAACGACACAGACTTTTTAGAACGCGCCATTGCCACTACAGGAATTTGTGTATTACACGCACCCCTGTTCCACCCAGCTATGAAAAATGTAGCACCCATCCGACGCGAATTGGGAGTGAAAACTTTTTTTAATATGTTAGGTCCCATGGTGAATCCATCGTTTCCAAAAAATCAAATGGTGGGGGTCTTTAGTCTGGAATTACTCCGGTTATATAATTACCTCTATCAAGAAACAGACAAAAATTACAGCATAGTTCATGACCTTGGAGGGTATGACGAAATATCCTTAACAAATTCCGTGAAAATTGTCTCTAATGATTCAGAAGTCCTGTTTTCTGCGGAAGATTTAGGGTTACAAAACAATACTCAAGAAGCCATTTTTGGTGGAAATACCGTAGCAGACGCTTCAAAAATATTTAAAACCATTATTAGTGGAAATGGGACTGAAGCACAAAACAATGTGGTGTGCACCAATGCCGGTCTTGCAATTGCTACGGCTAAAAAAATCACTCATAAAGATGGCTACGAATTGGCCAAAGAAGCCCTCCATTCTGGAAAAGCAAATGAATGTCTCACCAAATTAATCGCCCTATAATGAGCAGCATATTAGATCGTATTGTAGCAGACAAACGCCTCGAAGTCGCCCTTCGAAAACAATTGATTCCATTACATCAACTGGAAACATCCGTGCTATTTGAACGCCGCTGCCCATCCTTGAGTACGCGATTAACAGAAAGCACTTCTGGACTGATTACAGAACACAAACGCCGTTCACCGTCAAAAGACTGTATCAATCAGAATTTGAATGTGCAGGACGTCGCGCTGGGTTATCAAAACGCAGGGGCATGTGGAATGTCAGTCTTAACCGATATGAAATATTTTGGCGGGTGTTTAGAAGACCTATTAACAGCCAGAGCCAGTTGTGACATGCCCTTACTTCGAAAAGAATTCATTATTGATGCCTATCAAATTGTGGAAGCAAAAGCGTATGGCGCCGACGTCATTTTGCTTATTGCTGCCATTTTGACCCGTGAAGAAATTCAAAATTTCTCAACCCTTGCTCAAAGTTTAGGGATGGAAGTCCTATTAGAGATCCATAATGAAAAGGAGCTGCACAAATCTCTGATGCCGTCGCTCAATATGATTGGAGTCAATAACCGAAACCTTAAAACGTTTGAAGTGAGTCTAGAAACAAGTCAAACACTCAGTACGCTTATTCCAGATGATTTTGTAAAAATTTCAGAAAGTGGGATTCG
>Ga0066605_10002316_pt1 | contig 12171 bp, 9 predicted proteins | sample SaaInlLV_DNA_10m_FD_60385 | JGI IMG/M metagenome (GOLD analysis project Ga0066605, IMG submission 60385) | Marine microbial communities from expanding oxygen minimum zones in the Saanich Inlet - SI075_LV_DNA_10m | ecosystem: Environmental > Aquatic > Marine > Unclassified | place: British... | reverse complement strand
GGTCCTAATTGAGGAGTATAAGACTAGTTTGTTTGAGGCTCTATCTACATATGGGGCGCTTGGGGTCTCGCAGGCTCGTAATAGTGACGTGCTTTTGAGCCTCGAGAATACTTATAATAATAAGTTTTTAATTAGTGAACGATACGATTCGATTCTCAACATATTAGCGGGAAATCAGCGAAGAGATCTATCCGTTTGGGCGCTCAATCAGTCTCAAAAAGCTAGTGAACGTCATATTCTTAATTATTCAAGTCATCAAGAACATGGATTAAACGTCATCGCAATCGGAGGACATAAGCTTTCTCGTGGCTTAACCTTAGAAGGATTATCCATAAGTTATTTTGCGAGAAATTCAAAAGCTTATGACACTCTGATGCAAATGTGTAGATGGTTTGGATATAGACCTTCGTATAAACATCTTTGCAAAGTTTATCTTCCTGAAGAGTCAATTTCCTGGTACTCATTCATCGCAGGAACTATCAGAGAGCTGTATGGCGAATTAGAGCTTATGGCGAGTCGAGAGGAGCGTCCAAAAGACTTTGGGTTAAAGGTCCGTGAGCATCCTGGCGCTATGCTCGTTTCAGCTAAGAATAAAATTGGCGCGGGAACTTCAGAGATTAGATATCAGGATCTGTGGGGACAAACGCAGCGGAGATTTAAGTTTTATGAGGATCCTATCCGGAATTCTAGCAATATTGAATATGCAAAAATGTTCTTGGCAGATCTATTAAATCGACCTCACGATACGCCACTAGACCCAGATCTTTCTACAGGGTCGGTACTCATTGAGAATGTAAGTTATGAGAGCGTGATTGATTTTATTAAAGCGATAGATCTTCCTGAAGATGACTTAGGAAATAAAGCCCTAATAAATCAGTTGCATAAGATGGAGAAGGCCGGCTTATCATTACCGAAAGTTCTTCTTTTTAATCAACTTTCATCAAGATCAACTAGTTGGTTTGACGCTCTTGATGATGACGACAAGGATTTCATGAAGACTCCATATGATGTTGCGGGGCATAAAATAACGTTGCCCCGGCGTCAAATGCCTTTAAAACGAGGTATTTATCGCGTCAGTAGCGTTCATTTAGGAAATTCAGACGATGAGAGGCTGTTTTTAACTGACGAGCAACGAAGAGTAATCTCGGATGCAAAAAAAGGTGCAGTTGATCATGACTATATTGCAGCAGAGCCTAGAGATTTTGTAGGACTTAAAATTTATTTTTTCGCCATAGCAAAGAAAGTAGAAGACGGTGTAGAAGGTCTGCCGGAGCTTATTCACGGGCAGGAGGCAACGCTTGGCTATACTATATCGTTCCCGCGATCTGAGAAGTTAATGGGCAAAACTCCAAAGGAGATGAAAGCGCTTATTAAAAGTACGAGATGGTCATATCTGCTTAACAAAGTTCATTCCCGCAACCAAGAACTTGCCGCTTATGAGGACTGGGAGGATGAATAAAAGCTGGGATATCTTCAAAGAAGACCCTTGGGAGGGTATAGAGGTCGGGTCATATCCTCGTGGACGTCGTTTATATCTTAAGGACAAGCGATATTGGGTTTCTCGAGATGCAGATAATCAATTAGTGTTTTATATCCATGACATATGCAACGGAACTGTTCCTTTAATATCAATTAGCTCTTCAATTGGTATCAGGGTCGAAAAATACCAGAATAAAGAACAACGATTGGTCTGTACGTTTTCAGACTGCTCAGAGGATAGCATCGATAAGTTTGGCTTAGTTGCGAAAGCAATCGCTGTCGAGTCTGAAAAGTTCAATGGTGTAGCGCTTTTTGTAAAAATTCAAAAAGAACTGCAAGAATGGACTGATTTCCTCAAAGATCATTCAAAAACGTTATCTCAATCAGAGTTAATAGGTTTTTGGGGCGAGCTCTATGTCATAAGTCACTACATTATGGAAGTTCATAGCCCATCAGATACAATTCGCTATTGGGCTGGACCAAGCGGAGGAAAAAAAGATATTACGCTTAATTCCTTAGCTATTGAGGTGAAAACGACGAGCTCCAGCCATGCGAAAGAAATTAAAATCAGCTCTTTAGATCAGTTGGATCGATCAACTGAAAAGTTATATTTGATGCATCTATCTATAAGCCATGCTGATTTAGAAGCTGGGCTTACGCTTCAACATCTATATGACTCAGTGGTATCCAAAATAAAGGATGACTTTACAGCTTCAGCGCTGTTTCAAAGAACCGCGGGTAACATCTTCAATAAGGCTAGCCCAGAGCAAAAGCAAGAACCTTATCTCTGTGCAGAGATAGATATGTATGACGTTCTAGAAGAATTCCCTAAGCTTACTCGCAGCAATGTTCCTAATGGAGTAGTAGGCGCAAATTACAGTCTTTCTGTATCAAGTATCCAATCATTTTGTGTTACAGAGGATTTAGAGGATATTATTAAAAATGGATGAGTTACTAGAATACCACCAAGAGCTATTCGATCTTTGCTCGATCGGAGCAGAGGCTAATGCTACTTTTCCTCAAGAGGGATTTTTTGAATATGCTCATGAGATGCTCGGTGACGCTGGAGTTCTTGACAATATAGAGTATTGTCCATATGTCAACTCAAGGCTTGGTATCAAAATCGATGGTTATAGTTGGAACGAACTAGAGAAGGTCATCAATATTATTTGTATAGACTATACAAATGAGCGAGACATAATCGAGTCTCTTACTAATGAAATGATTAAAAAAGCTGGCGAGAGAGTAACTCGCTTTATTGAAAAAATTGGAGACCAACGATTTTATGAATCTCTAGCATCTACCGATCCCGGACGAGATGCCTTTAACTTAATTTCTGAGTTTATAGATTCAGCTATCAAATTCCGCGTTGTCTTGATGACTGACAAGACATTAAGCACCAGAGTTAAAAAAATAGAAATGCCAGCGATCCTCGAGCTACCAACAAGCTTGGAAATATGGGATTTAGACAGATTTAAATTACTAGACAAATCAGATTCTGATTTTGAAGAGTTTACGGTGGATTTGAGTCAATGGGGTGATGGTGTGAAGGTGTTGCCTGCTAATGTAGCCTCTACCGGTGTTAGCACCTATTTAGGCGTTATGCCAGGAGCTCTTTTAAGCGAAATTTATAATGAATTCGGGCAGCGACTGCTCGAGAGTAATGTTCGCACCTTTCTAGACTTTCGCGCAGGAACAAACCGAGGTATGAGGAAAAGTTTAGTTCAAGAACCAGAGAACTTTTTTGCTTATAACAATGGTATAACGGTCACAGCCTCTAGTATTAAAACACAAGAAAATGCAGGTCAAACCTACGTTACTGAAATTGAAAATATGCAGATTGTGAATGGTGGGCAAACAACAGCAGCAATTTATTTCTCTCCTAGAGAGAGTGGCTCTATCAAGGGTGTGAGCGGGGAAAAAAGGTTTAAGGATATTGACCTTAACGAAGTGTTTGTGCAAATGAAATTGACGGTTGTGGGCGATAAAAAGGCGTCTGATGTCATGAAAGCAAATATCGCTACGTTTGCCAATTCTCAAAATTCGATACAACTGTCTGATTTAGTTTCCAACCATCCATTCCACTTAAATATCGAATCTCGATCCAGAACTCAGCTTGTTCCATCGGGAATAGACGGTATTCCTACGAAATGGTTTTATGAACGAGCTAGAGGGCAGTACAACACACAGAAAAGAGCTTTATCTTCTGCTCAAGTTAGGAAATTTGAGATGGAGTACCCCAAAAGCCAGGTGTTTTCTAAGACTGACATGGCAAAGTATGAGAATACTTGGCGCATGAAGCCTCATGTTGTTAAAAAGGGTGCTCAAGCAAATCTAAAAGCGCTTGGCTCAGAAATAATAACTGAGTTCGATGCTTCACCAGATGACTTTGGGGTAAACTTTTACAAAGACCTAGTATCGAAAATGATACTTTTTAGACACTCAGATCATGCTATTAAAACGTCTGATTGGTACAAAGAAAATACCGGCCTAAAAGCTGAAACTGTTACATATACACTCGCATTACTCCGCGCTAGCGTTTTAAAAGAAAACAAAGATATTAACCTAGATTTAATTTATCAGAATCAATCTTTATCGTCTTCCTTAACCTCTTTGATTGTTGAGCTTGCAAGGGTAGTCAGAACTAATATCGATGATCCGGCATTCAGGGGGGGCGTCGCTAATCCTTCTGAATTTTGTAAGTCAGAGAAGGGGTGGTCAAAGATTAAAAATATGACAGTTGACCTGTCAAACCTATCTATTGAAGATATTATAAATACCGCCCAAAAAGCAGCGCGAGCTAAGGAGCAAAAGGAACTCACAAAAGCCTCAAAATCTGTTTCTTATTTGGAGCAAGTTATGCAAGTAACAAGTGTGGAGTGGTCGTTGATAGGGAAACATAATTCGGCAATTTATCCTACCGATCATGCTAATGTTGGAATTCCAATGAAATGTGCCTCATTTTTAAATGGTGGCTCAATGCCATCTGATAAGCAGCTTAAAATCGCGGTAGAAATTCGAAAAAATGCCTATTCAGATGGATTCGACTTCCTCTCTTAATTATTACTCGCTTTAACCAATATCTTCGCTACTACTTCTCCGATTTTCCGTGCGAGAAACGGTGGAACTGCATTACCGACTTGAACATATTGCTGAGTCCGGTTTCCCTCAAAGAAATAATTGTCGGGAAATGTTTGGATCCTAGCTGCCTCTCGAACGGTTAAGCTTCTGCATTGGCTTACGTCATAGTGAATATAGTAATGACCATCTTTCGAGATATGGCTGGTAATGGTCGTGGCTGGCTTATTTTTTAGCTGAACCTTAAACCGATCAACAAATTTGTTGGATTTTACGTTTTTATGGTTCGGTAATAAGCTTTCTGGAAAATCAACCAGCCTTGGACTTCTACCGAGCTTCTCGCCAAATGAGGCAACGAAGGCATAGCGAGCGATATCTGAATCCATGTGCCCCCGAGCCTGATGGTCTAATATACCTTCCAATTTAGGGTCGCAAAACCACTGATGGAGTTCCTCAGAAATATTGGCTGATAATGGGTACGAGTCTAATTGGATGAACTTTTCGCCACGTGAACGTGATAAATCTGGAGTTGTCGTATGCGCTAATAAGTCTTGGAGCTCTTCTTGGCTGCGTTCAATACTTTCTTTCACGATTCCGCCCCATCGGCCGAATGAATCATTTTTTGACAAACCACTGCGAAGCTTAGGCATCTCATCTAGGACCCTATTCAGAGTCACTTCAGATTGTGGTTGCAACAGAAGTTCTTCCGGAGATAAATCTAAATCTGAACGAACACCGATCAAAATTACTCGGTGCCTAGCTTGGGGTATGCCATAGTTTTCAGCCTTCACCACAAAGTCTTTTGGGGCAAGAATGGGATTTTCATCCTCATATGAACCTGGGAGGTTACTTAGGCTAAATATTTTGTATTTAAGTCCGTCATCACCGGGACTTTTCAAGTCATCCAAAATATTTTCAAAGATGGGAGCTCCTGTCGGCGATGATGACAACATTCCTTTGACATTTTCCATTACAAACAAGGAAGGTTTAAATTTTGCGATGATATCTAAATACTCTTTATACAAGAAATGCCTGCCATCTTGCTCTGCGACATATCCTTCAGTCCCTAAGTTTCTAGCTCTTCCAACCAATGAATAGGCTTGACAGGGAGGCCCTCCAATAAGGACCCATGGAGCTTCATCTTTCCCTAGAGCCTTATCAATTGCATCATGGATAATTTGGTTATCTTCACCCAACGCCGTTGGTCGTCTAAGAGTTTCCACATTTGCGGCATCCCACTGGGTAGGATATTTCTCTATTAAGCAGTCTTTAGTAATTTCGCCTCTCACATACTGATAGTATTCATCGGGCAGGACTCTATTTTTGAACTCGCGAGTAAATGCACGTAACGTCAAGGTTTTATGGGCACTAGCCTCTTTCTCAACGGATGCCGCTATTTTAAATGTCGGTGCATCATTAGGGCCTACCGAAGCAAACCCTTCGCCTAGACCACCCGGCCCCGCAAAAAGGTCTATAACTTTAATTTTTTGCTGCATTTGTACAAGGTCCTCTATCAATGCGCTAAGAGTACCAGGTTTGTTGTTAGATTCCAGGTGATTTTCGCTAAAAGTTTCTACTGTTAGCTGTTGAGGTTGGTCGGTCACGCTTCGGCGGGTTTTCTTTTGCCTGTAAGAAACTCCAGTTTATTTTTCTGAAGCCCACGTTTTCACGATACCTGCGCAAATATCTTTCTTTACAAAATCCTCTAATTTCTGTATAATTAATGTTATATTTCATATAGATAGCAAGCTTTCTTAAAGCCGCTTCAAGCTTTCAAAACCAATAATGACCCCTTTAAATCATCCAAAAGACTCTCGCAGTCAGCAGTCCTATGTGCTCTATCAATTAACAGACCAAGACTTGTTGCAACTGTATGCGCTATTCACTCCGAATGACATTATCAGAGAGTTTAAGCCTGGAAGAGTGAGAAGCGAAAAATCTATTTACAACCTAATTTCTAAATACAGGCTGGATAGACCTATACAAGCGCGAAAGTATCTTGAACGAATCATCTTGGCCGCGTGTCCTGAAGAGATTGGCTTTACTGACTGGGAAAAGCTCGTTGCGGACAAAATGATTTTTGTAAGAGCGGAGGCTTTGTCTCGTTTATGGAAGCGCATTGGCAAGCATGAGTATTTGTGGGCTGAAAGATAATGGGTTGGACTATCGTTCAGCCTCACCCTTCGCATATTGAAGCAAGAAAAGTCATCTCTTCCGGGTATGACATTTCAAACTTTGCTTTTAGCGAGGTAATTCCTGCGGATCAGCAACCATTGCAAAATGAAGAGCTTCTTTCATTGCCCGCGCTCTATAAGGTACTGACGGAAGTTGATACAGATAGTGTTAACTGCTTTCTAATGCGCGGAAAGCCTGTCGGACAAAATGCAGAGCTTACTTATGGATTAACAGAGTCAAACTGGCTTGATTGTTCCTCCAAGCAATTTCAATTCGACTTGGACGAAGAGACTGACCTGCTTCATCAAGGCGCTTCCCTTGATGAGAGAGTTGCAGTTGCTTTGGAGGAACTTCCTTTTCTCAAGAATTGTCGCTTCATTGCTCAACTCTCAAGCTCTGCGGGGTTGGGGATAGTTAGCAAGGGTAAGAAGAAAGAGGACAAATCGAAGAAATACTGTCTGCGCCTTTGGGTAGAGACAGACAAAGCTTATTCATGCGCGGAACTGCGTCATCATTTAGAGCCATTCTCCTATTTGATTGATTTATCCATGTATGAGCCAACTCGCCGCCATTACATCATGCGAGGAAGCTTCCCTAATACCGAAAACCTCCTGGTAGATAAGCCTCATCTTCGATATTACGAAGGTGGGGCTTTATCTCTTGAAGAAATACCTGGAGAAATTAAAGAGATAGCTCAAAAGAAGCAAAAAGACTCTTCAAAGAAGCCAAATAAGATCGTAAAGAAGACAGGTAAGGCGTGGAAAACGTTTTACAGCACAGGCAGAGTTCATGTGGTTCAAGAATTAAAAAAGCTCCCCGAGAAAGAACTCGCGGGGCATAGAAATGACCTATTGATGGAGCTCTTTAGAAATGAGGCTCTCTTTGCTTCTGGTGATTGCGCTCTATTGGTTGATGAGGTTCTTAATTCACCAAACCTGATGGGCGATAGGAGCGATAAAGACATCAAATACCTGGCTGATTGGTCGGGCAAGAAAGCGCTTGCGATACTAAAGCTTGAAGCAGAGAAATTCAGGAAGAGCCACTTCTCTTCAATCAAAAACTTCAAAGAGATTGACTTAGCCAAGCGAGATTGGAGCAATATCTTAGATCATAGAGCGGTCGCCATTCGTTCTTGCATGGGAACTAACAAGACAAAAGGCGTTATTTATGATCTGGTGAAGAGAGCAAAGGCTGAAGATAAAAGCGTTCTTATCATTACTCCACTTGTAGCGGTTACTTTGCAGATTGCCGAAGAGGTAGGTATTGCTCACTACCATTCATTTGGAACATCGCCAGAACAAAAGAAAAGGGTATTCGCTGAATCTACGCATCTCGCTGTTTGCTATCAGTCTCTCGGTTTATATGAAGAGATGGGCATCATTCCCGAATTCGATATTGTCATCATTGACGAAGCGAGCCAGGTATTTAGAGCTTGGACTGACCCCGCACAGCATTTGGCTGGGTCAAGAATGGTTTTCAATATCCTGGATAAAAGCCAGAACGCCATCATCATGGATGCCGATATTGATGACGAGCTCTGTCTTTGGGGTCTTTCAAGAATTGCCAATTTTGCCCCAGAGACTTCAGCTCTCTACTACAACTCAGCGAGCTATCTGGAAAACTATGAAGTTGCTTTGGAGGATAATTTTGGTAGAACGCTCGAAAAAATACTTAATTCGGTAACTGAAGGGAAAAGGGTAGCTATCTTCACCAGCTATGGAGATGACAACGGCACTCTTTCAGCATTTGGCTCCTGGATACATAAATGGACGGGCAAGAAGGTAAAAGCTTTTGACTCCAATGCGGTTACGCGTACTGCCCCCGAATTAAAAACGCACCCAAATAAGACTATTTCTGGTTGGATAAAGAATGATGAGCTTGATTGCCTTGTGGTGTCTTCTTGGGCAGCTTGCGGTTGGGATTATCGCGTTCCAGGAGTCGATTTTGACGAGGTCTTTATTCTTTCGACAGGTGGATTCTTCTCGGCTCAGAAGATAAAGCAGATGTTAAGAAGAATGCGAATGACTCGGAAAGCTTCGGTTTACCTCAATAACAGCAAGAAAGCTGCTTTCAAAAATGAGTATTTCAAAGCGATCAAGAATGAGAAGGGTATTGATGAATCTGACATGACCAGAATGGATGCCTGGTCTGTCAGAGCAATTCAAGCAAACAGAACTGACCTGGTAAATGTTCCCTGGTTACTTCGGGAGCTATTGAAGGAAGGTGGAGCCATTGTTGATGAGGTGAAATCTACCGAAGAGGAAGTTGAGTCCTCTTGGGAGCTTCATGAGGATTGGAAAACCTGGAAGAAAGAGCAAGAAGAAGCTTTTAATGATGCAAATCAGACTCCGGAGGCTCAAACGCTGCGGGTTCTCAGCAACTTTCAACGAGCTTGCCCCCATGCTTTCACGGAACTTTCCCTGAAGGACATCTCCAAAGCCCAAATGAAGGCTTTGGTAAAAAGAGATAAAAATATAAATAGCGATACAGCCCAAAGATTTGGACGGCTGATATCTCAAGATGCTGAAGAGCGTGAAAAAAGTCGAGACTATCAATTTAATCTTCTGCTGGGACGATTACTGGATTCTCTTTGGTTTGAGTTGGAGCCTTTTATTGATACTGAGACTTGGCTGACCTTTGCTCACTGGTATGCAGACCCAAAAAGTCCTCCGATATATGGCAACTTTGATGAACTTGATATTGGGAAGCTTCGCCTGAGTAAAGCTAACCTTTATGCCTTGAAGCAAGAATTTCCAGCGATTGGGCCAGACTGTTGGAATGAACCAAATCGTCTTCTTCGCCCTATTGTGAAGTCAATGAATCTTACCTTTACAGCAAAAACGGAAATGGACAAGAAAGACAAGAAAGAAAAAGTCTCAGCGAAAGACGCTCAAGCAAATCTATTCGCGCATTACACAAAATCAAAGGAGCCAGGTTTTAGCCCAAAAGGGCAAATAACAGGCAAGAAAATCTGGTGCTTGGAGAACATTAAAAAGAAGAAGGGAGAGAACTTGTCCAAAGAGGAGAGTGATTTTCTCCAAACTCGCCCACAATTCTTCGTCATTAAAAGACCAGAGTTTGTCTCAACTGCTTGGCTCTATGAAATGAAACGCTCGAAAGAACGATTAGACGACAAGGCAGGATTTTCTGAAAACCACACTCAATATTGTAGCTGTGAAAGATGCCAAGAGAGCAAAGCTCGGAGATTAGCGGTATGAATGAATTTTTGATGAAAAAATATCTCGTCTTTAAAGACTCTTTATATGTATCCAGGAAGTTTTTTCGACTTTCAGTGCTCTGCGGGGTCGCAGAATGATTGATATGCGAAAAGATATGAAAGAAGCCGAAGCTTGGCTTGATAACACTGAAGGAGAAATGAGCGAAGACCAGCTTATTTATCTTGCTGCTACGGGGTTTGTGGAATGCCCCGACTTCTGCGGCTCTAAAAAATACTGCGAAGATGGAGCCTGTGCTTGCATCAGAGCAACATTCCCAACACCTGACCATTACCACTTTTACCTGGCTTTACGACAAACCTACGTTGGATGGATGAAACAAGGAATTGTCGCGGGGTCGGTAGATAAAGAGGCTTTCTACGAATTGAAAGCCAGGAGAAAACTAAATGAAAATACAGGCACTAACTAAAGAGGCGCGAGATATTTGTATCAAAGCGCGGGCAAGTCAGAAAGACCACTTTCACAACGATAGTTTCGTTGATGATTATCTGGCTTTCTGCAAAGCAACCAATTTTGAAGATACAAGCGCAGAGAACTTTATGGTTTATACCAAGATTTATGGCGCAGCTACCAAGCATAGAGATCGACAATTCCAATCTGCAAGTCGAGATGGTGGAAGGATGTACACCCACAATCGAATGATAAAGCATGGAGGCTCAGAGAAGACCGTAGAAAGCTTCATTGAAGACCATAGACTTCAAATGATGAGGAGAATGCACCATGCAAACAGATAACTCTTATGCGGAATTCGAAAAAGACATAAAAGAACTGGAAAAGCTGCTGGTGAAGCAAGCTGAGGATCTCCAGGAATTAAAGGGACAAAGAATTGCTGCGCTTGAGCAGGTAAAAGATATCGAAATTTCTTGGGAAGCTCAAAAAAGTAAAATCCACAAAATCACCCAAGACGAGAACTTTTTGAATCAAGAGAGAAGGCAAGAAGAACATAATTTAACGGTGAGGAGAGAAGAGCTAAAAGACCGTATTTACCAAGACAAACTTGCGGCTCTTATTTCTGAGCAGCCAAGCTTTGCCGATGCGCTCAGAAGCCAGGTTGAGAAATTTTCCGAGCATAGGATGTCTGGTCTGTCTTTTGAAGAGAGTCGCGACCCCGCTGAGGTTGCGGAAGGCATTCTTAAAAGAATGGACAATAGAGATTTCTCCCTTCAAACGGTAGATTGGAGAGGGGCAAAGGTTCATTACGATGAAGTTATGAAGAATTTATGTGAGGCAAAGCTTCAGAATAAACAGATTACCTCTCAAAATGCTCATTTTCGCTTTGAATCCATTCTGAAATGCTTGAGACAGCAAGAGACGGCGCTATTCTCATGAATGTCGCCAGGAATGAAGCAAAATACCAGATGCTCAAACTTGTCCGTTCTGGAAGAAGTCTTAGAGAAGCCAAAGCACTCATGAAGGTTGGAGCTGTAGCTTTGACGACTGAATACGCGAAACCGGGTGATTTGAAAGACCTTCAGAACCTTGAGGGAGGATTACACCGCATTCGCCAAACTCGAAACGATGCAAAGCAAATCATGAAGCTAAAGTTTGCTCCCAGGACAATGGAAAGCTCAAGAGAAGAGGTTCTTGCTAAATTCGGAACAGGCTACAAAGGTAAGATTCCATTAGATTGGAAGCGGGACGGAAACCTAATAAGAAGAGGGCGGCCAAATAAACCCCGCCCAGGTTCTTCGAAGGGCAAGATTGGAAGAACCAGGGTCATTGGTGCAAAGAAGGTTCTCAAGGACTTTGAAGCACTGACCAGCACACTTCAAGGTTTAATTAGAAAGCACGGCAAGGGCGACACAAAAACACTTCAGAGAGCTTTTAAGGCTATCCGAACCGGAGTCAGCGTAAAGAGCTAAGATTAGCCTCTAGCTACCTAAATGCCTCAATTCTGAGGCTTTTTTGGTTCTATCATTTTTATTTTCAGAAAAGACTTGAGAACGTTTCCACTTTGTTTATAATGCCGCCCTCGCTCGAGTGAAAGACAAGCGAGACCTTGGATGAAAGATTGAAGCGGTTTGGAATTTATATGGAATCAAGCTTCAATGTTAGTGAGCGCTTTCAATACAAGATTAGCAAAACCTATGTCCCGTTCGTCTAGAGGCCTAGGACACCGCCCTTTCACGGCGGTAACAGGGGTTCGACTCCCCTACGGGACGCCATTTTACAAGATGCAATCAGTTGCATTTGCGGGAATAGC
>Ga0066605_10002311_pt1 | contig 12190 bp, 10 predicted proteins | sample SaaInlLV_DNA_10m_FD_60385 | JGI IMG/M metagenome (GOLD analysis project Ga0066605, IMG submission 60385) | Marine microbial communities from expanding oxygen minimum zones in the Saanich Inlet - SI075_LV_DNA_10m | ecosystem: Environmental > Aquatic > Marine > Unclassified | place: British... | reverse complement strand
TACGACAAGGCTGTGAAATGATCGACAACCAACCTATTACCAATCACACAATAAGAAGCATTCATGCGACCTTAATGACGGGAGTGCGTGGAAAGGATAAATCTCCTGGTCAATACCGGAATGGTCAAGTGCAGATTGGCTCGAACGCCAGATACGTCCCTCCTCCGCCTCATGAGATCGAACGACTGATGGATAATTTCATTGAATTTACGAATTCTGAGGACGATAGTATCAACCCATTGGTGAAGGCGTTTATTGCACATTACCAATTTGAAGCAATCCATCCGTTTACGGATGGAAACGGCAGGATAGGAAGAGCCTTGTTGTCAATGATGATTTACAAGTGGCAAGAACATGTTCAGCCATGGCTTTATCTCAGTCCATTTTTCGAGAAGTACAAAGACGAATATGTTAGAAACATGTTTCGGATAAGCACATCTGGTGACTGGAACACATGGATTGAGTTCTGCTTGAGAGGAACTGTGCAGCAGTCCAAAGATGCTATAGCGAGGTGTCATCGATTTAGAGAGCTACGTGCGGAGTTTCCTTTGCGTGTCCAATCGCACTCTCCACGGACTCACACACTCATTGAGAGCCTGTTTCGCAATCCAATTTTATCGATCGCCGAAGCCGCCGAGACAATGAACGTCACGTACCACACAGCAAAAGGGGATATCGATCGCCTACTGGACTGTGGAATTCTCACCCAACTCGGAAATTCACGACCTAAGCGATACTACTCCGATGAGATCGTGGCGATAGCATACCGGGAAACGGCGCCTTTGCTATAACAAGACCTCTACCGTAGCGACAAAGTTCCCCGCTCAAGTTAGCCTCTGCGCAAAAAAACAGCCGGCATCAGATCTCTGATGCCGGCTGTAGATTTTATGAGTGATCAGTTCTGTCTAGAGAACTGCTCGAATTTTTTGTAGGAACTCTTTGTTGGTGTCGAACTTCGCCAAAGTTCGGCTTAGTTGTTCCATCGCTTCGACGGAGTTCATGGAGACGAGACTACGACGTAGCATTGTCACCCCTTCCATGATTTCGGGATCGAGAATTTTCTCTTCGCGACGTGTGCCGGATTTCGAAATATCAATGGCTGGCCAGATACGGCGATCTGCGAGATCGCGGCTTAAGACCAGTTCCATATTGCCTGTTCCCTTGAACTCCTGGAAGATCGCTTCATCCATACGAGAACCGGTATCGATCAATGCAGTCGCGACGACGGTTAGCGAACCACCTTCATCGAAACGGCGAGCCGTTCCGAACATTTTACGAGGAATATCCATGGCACGAACGTCAAGACCACCGGTGCCGGTTTTTGAATCTCGACCGCCAGACATCCATTTGTTAAATGCACGTGCAGTTCTTGTGACAGAGTCCATAAGAATCAGGCAATCTTGACCAGACTCTGCCAGGCGTTTGCCGCGTTCAAAGATCAGCTGACTGATGCGAACATGGCTTTCGATATTTTCATCCATTGATGAAGCAATCACTTCGCCTTTCACCATGCGACGCATTTCCGTCACTTCTTCCGGACGCTCGTCGATGAGTAAGACAATGAGGTGAACTTCTGGATGGTTCTCGCTGACCGATTCGGCAATGTCCTGTAGTAACATTGTTTTACCAGATCGCGGTGGAGCGACGAGCAGTGCTCGCTGACCTTTGCCGATGGGGCAAAGCAAGTCCATGACTCGCATCGTGACTGGTGAAGAACCGCGTTCAAGCTTCAGCTGTTCGTGCGGGTTAATCGGAGTCAGGTTATCGAAGTGTTGACGTGCTTCGTATTCCTCGGCAGTTCCACCATCGATGGATTCGATTTCCAGCAATCGTGGACCCTGTCCGCGAGTACCAGGACCAATTTCGCCAATGATCTTGATGCCTTCACGCAGGTGATGCTTTTCGACGAAAGAACTCGAAACAAATGGATCCGATTCGCGAGCACCATAATCATTCGCTGCAGCACGCAGGAATCCGTAACCTTTCGGATGAAGTTCCAGGACACCTTCAATTTTGCCAGAAGTCTGGATCGGCTCTTGTGGAGCAGCGTTCTTCTCAAACTTAGCCGGTCGGCGACCACCACGCTGATTGTTGCTATTGGAATTGGAATTACTTCGTCGTCCGCGACCTCCGCCTCCACCACGATTTGAGTTGGAATTTGAATTTGAGCTGGTGTTAGAATTCGAGTTGGAATTCGTATTTGAACCGTCTTTTCTGCGACGCCTGCGGCGACGACGACGAGGCTTCTCTTCTCCGTCTTCTCCTCCGCTGCCTTTCTCTCGGTCTCCCTGACCCGAACTGTTTTGCCCTGACTCAGCTTGAGTTTCTTTCGCTGGTTCGGACGAAGACTTTTCAGAACTGCTTACGGAGTCGTTCACTTCGTCGTCGAATTCAATATCATCGTCAAAGCCGAGGTCGTTTGAAGAATCATCCACTGGTTTTTCTACCTTCTTTTTAGGTTTTGGAGTCCTCTTGGGAGACGATTTTTTGGCAACAGGTTCTTTTTCACCTGATTGAACTTCTTCCACAATTCCGGCTCCAAAGTCGGAATCATCATCCTCGGGAGAGTCTTTTTTCTTCGCAGCTTTCTTGCGAGGTTTGGTCGCAGTTGATTTTGCGGAAGAAGCTGTCTTCTTTCGAGTCGTTTTTCGTTTAGGCTTACTCGAAGAGTCAGCTGAAGATGTGCTTTTAGAAGGCATTAAAGATACCTGGTATCTAAGAAAGAGAAACAGAGGACGTAGAGACTTTCACAAATTGTCTGCAACCTGGAGTTTTCTACACCACAATGCTCAAAACATTGTTGAATAATGAATGACTTGTCAGCGATCCCACCAATCACCCCGTGTGGCTTGGAATCAATTTGGAAATTCAAAACAAGCTGGAAGCCACTAAAGATCAAACGTCTTTAGCCAACCTAATCGTGTTCATTTCCAGACTATAGAACCTGCAAGTCTGCGATCTTATAGTCGTCTTAAAATTGCCAGAGTCACAGCAAATCCCTATTAAATCATAGGGAGATTGATCATAACTCTTAGCGAGAAAATCTCTTTAGTGATTCAAAAATGTGACCAAAAATTCATCGAGAACCCTAACTTTGGCTTCTCTGATTTGCTTTATTGAGTCAGCAATAATGATCCGTTCCAATCCCGTCCAATGGGAAAATATGGAATTTTTTCGAAGATCAGTAACAGGCTCGACAGTTATCCTGTCAAGAAAACGCCTGATGACCAACCTTGGTAAACGTGTTGTCTTCCAGAAGAAGAAAAGGGAATGCGAAATGGTTCTCCGAACAACCATTCCCAATTGGGAATAACGTATTACTAAAACTCTTTCGACGTGACGAGCTTGCAAAAATGCTTTCCGTAAGCAAAATGCAATGTAACAGCGAGGTTCAACTCGCACTCGTTTGATGAAAATGTTCTAGAATAAGCTCGTCTTAGAATCACATTCAATAAAAGATTTTTACTCAACCTTACTGGAAACCGAATACTCGCACAAAACAAATCGTGAGTTGTGAGGGTGTTTCGAGATTATACCCGGAAGATAAAGTGTAAGCAAAACTTACTTTAAAAGAATGCAAGTCCTCTGAGCCTTCAGCGTCAAAATGTCACTGAAGCAACGACTTTGATTCCAATGTTAGCTTAGAAAAGGGTGATGTCAATTCACTCTCAGAGAATTAGTATCAGCCATCAAGAGTAGTTACGTCAAGAGTGATTTTTCACCAGATTGAGTCACTTCTTCTCTTCTTTCACAATTTCTTCTGCAGACGCCTGTTGGATGTCGGATTTTTCCGCTTCTGTTTCAGCGATTTCGGTTGCAACTTCTTCAGCGTCCAATAATTGTGGTTCGAAAATTGTTGCGTTGCGATAAGACGCGATTGGACCGTGAGAACCTTTGCGGTCATCTTCCAGCAATGGAACATCAAGACTTGAGCCAGCAAAGCGAACATTGCCTTGGTGAATTGTTCCCTTCTGAAACGGACCTGCTCCAAAGATCCACAAATCCTTGGCAGTTGATTTTCCTGTAGACATTCCTGACTGCCAGACACGTTGTCGAGATTCATTCTCATACGCAAAAATTGCAACTTTCGCAGCAGCGATTTGATTTGATCGTTTCGCCAAAGCTAATTCTGGAATCCCAGGCACTTTCGGGACCGAAGAAAATGCAGCCACGGCATCCGCTGCATCATTCAAAGCGGATGTTGACGGGATACCATAGACCACTTCATGAGCATCTGTTCCCAGAGCTCCAATTCGACCTTCCAGGATAAAATCAGCCGTATCTTGCTTTTCCTGAAGATGCAAACCGGCAGCGGACATCTGCTGCCGTAAAGAACTAATCACGTATTCTGAATTGACGAATCCGATCCCTTTGTAATTTTTGATGAATTCTGTATCAAAAAAGACCTTCTGGTCAGCCATAGGAGTGAAATCAATCCGGGCAACAGCATGATCCACAGCATCAGAAAGCAAGATTTGTTCGGTAGCAACTGTGCTTTTGGTCGTCCCGCAACCTGCCATGCAACAGATAATCAACATCAAAAGCAGATTCATTGCTGAATGCTTTAGGTGAAATAACGTTGATAGACTGGTGGATTGCATGTGCATGCAGAAAGAATTCAACGGAGGGAAGGATAGCGAGGATTCACTTGATGAAGTCAAAAAGGAGGGATTGGAGTCTTACAGATCAACATTACAAGTACGGCGAGCGAATTTCCGAGTCGCCGTGCAGGATCTAGAAGTTAGGAGAGTCAATTGAAGTGTTTCAGGTCTTATTTTTTTACCCTTGCCCCTCAATCCCTAGTCCCTAGACCAGCGGCTCGAATGAAACTTTCCTACTCAAATGCGGCTGACTAAGCCGCGACAGGACTATAGCAATGATGCCAAAAGCCAACAAAGCCAATTTTTCGCGTGCCGATCTCTGCAAGCGTATCGAAAATTGAAAAAGTCAAATACTATTTTTTGACTTTGGTCTGCGAGAGCGATTAGCGTCATAGTCTGCGTGACCCGCAAACCTCTCCAAGACTAACCTTCAGCTGCAACGAGAAAACTCCAAGTTGCATCAATGTCGTGGTTTCCGGAGAGGTGTAGAAACCTTCTCATTAAAGACCCAGGAGAAACCCAGATGGAAAATTCATCCCCCAAGCAGGCTCGACTTCAATTTCGTAAATTCTTTTTGTTCGCAACTGCGATTGCAATCGCCTTGATTTGCCAATCAGAGCGAGCACACTCTCAGGATGCGGTCGTCCCACCACTCCCCCCCATGCCTGAAATCGTAGCGCAAGCAGAACTTCCAGAAAACGCAGTCACTCAACCACGTGAAGGCGAGAAGACACTCGTCGACGGCAACTGGAAGATTCAGATCACACCACAACAAGCTTCACGCGTTGATGTGAATCCAAAGAATTACGAGAAGATTTACAACTCAATCCCGTATCGACGCGCAGAGTATCTCGCGAATCCAAGCTATCGTCATGACACAACTGTGGAGATTATGTTCGGACAAATGCGTCCGACTGTTGTGCATCGCCAGGACCAACCGCAGCGAATCGTCAACCCTCGTCCCTCAGCAGTCAATCCCGGTGGATATCATCTGCTCGAATACATGAGCTATCCCGGACGAGTCATTCGATACCTGCCAGGCTTCGGTCCTACCGTCTCCCCGATCTTTTAGTCGAATGATGCTTGAGAGGGTCTGCCAAGCATTCGTTGGAGAAAACTACCCCTAAGCAAATCCGTTTAAAAGAGTGTCATGAGAAGAAGGTGAAAGCATCCTGTCTCATAACAGTTAGCTAGCGACTTGATGATCTGCTTTCATCACGGACACAAACAGCACGATCGTTTTCTCAACGTCATTCAACAAAAAAAGAGAGCCCGCAATGGCTCTCTTTTTTATTTGAATTTGTCAGGCAGGGAAAACGACAATCGGCAGCTTCTGCCGAAATGACGCTTTGAGAGACCTATTGAACGGGGTCGAGGTCCGCGTCGAAGTCTTCACCCGTTGCTTTGTACTCTTCTAATGCCTGTCGCAAATTAGACAATTGTGTCTCTGGTCCAGCTGGGAAGAACTGGACATCGTCCCGCAAATAATAAGCAGAAGGCAATGTTTGTCCGCCCATCTGGGTCTGGCAACCACAAAGTCCACCAGAGATGACCATAGCGGTGAGAACCAGTGCATACGGTTTCGAGAAGATATTTTTGACTGTCATGCCGATCTCGTTCGCTGGCGGTTTGATAACTCGAATGATTCGTTTTTAATCAGACTAAGATGCCTGAATGATGACAGGAACTCTGCCACTCTAATTCAGTTATCGACCCGCAATACCAGACTCTTCAGCAAAACCGGAAAAATCGGCACTTTTTCACAATCGCAAGTGCCACCCTCAGTTCATTTCGAACCGCAGTAGCGAGTGAGTAGTTGGCAGCAGAAAGGAAAAAATAAACTGTGTTGACTCGGCCAACTCCTTCCCACTTGTTCTGTCAGTGCTGAAAGCTAGGAAAGATGAACAAGCACTCTGCGTTTTGATTCCACATAATCAAAGAGAAATCACTTGCCAGCCAGAAAACTGGGCCGTTACTTTAAGTGTCAGGCGGCATGTAGTAATGTGTTATAAAGAATGTCATTCCGTCCAATTACTTGTTATGCCAAACATTCAATCAGTCTACTGGACTAAGAGTCATGCTTAACAAAATTACCAATGTGTGTACCGTCACACTAACCATTCTTGCCTGTTCTTTCGCGACTGCCCAGTCAACTCAATGGACAGGATGGCAATCCGCAAAGTCTATTGTGGATCGTAACAACATCCCCTCTGTAAAATTCCGCTATCGTCAGGTTAGCCATTCTGTCGGTACAGTTATGTACAAATACGAAGTCAAAAACACTGGTCCGACTGCGAAGATTAAGGGCTTGATTCCTTATATTAATCAAGCTAATTCTACTGAGCAAGAAATGTTCTCGAAGACAATCGGAACAGGAAATACTGTTACTGCTGGGCAGTTCTTTTAGGACCAGCAGGCCAGCAGCTAACATTTTACGTATCCTATTCGCGGCGAGTCATTACAGACTACAATGGAAGCAGCAATACCAATGCACCAAATCATCAGAATGTGGCGTTGCCACCGGGGCACGTTAGGGGAGGTCCGGGTCAACCAGCAACATTCTGGTCGCCCGGAACAAAGCATCCGACGATCAAGAACATTTTCGCTGGCGATACGGAAGGAAGCTGGCAGCCAGCCCCAGGTTATGATTGGGTGAACTCAGTGGCGAACGATCTTAGCGTTCGGGCGATTCCGGCCAGCAGTTCTTCGCAGGGACAATTTAGTGATGTCAGTGCCGTCGGTACAGATGTCTTTCAGACGCTCTGGTATCGAAACGTCGAGCAGAAGACCCACTTCGTTCGAATCCACTTTAAGTCTAAAAATGGGACGAAGCTTGACTATGTGGCGACGACATCATTCACGCCGGATGCGACGGGGTTGTACAAAGGGTTTCCCAGCTTCAACCGAGACCGCCTCAATACGTCAGCTCGTGCTCTTGGACCTGGTTACCATCATATTCAATGGTGGCTCGTGTTTGATGATGGACAAACTGTAATCACTCGATCACAGGTAGCGGGAACCGTTGCCGTTGATTTGCGAGGGATGCAGGGAATCGCAGACGCTGGACGACCGACAACGCGATCAAAGAAATACAAGAAATTGGAATCGTATGGTGGAGGTACAGCATACAAGCTATATCTCGATGGTCGGGCAGAGTCGACGGACTATTGGGACAATCGCATGATGGGGACGTGGTCATTGAAAAATGGTCACCTGTCTGTCTCTCTCTCGAAGAGAAATAAGAAGAGTGTGACATTCAAATTTAATGGTGTCCAGAAAGAAGGCGGAAGTATGTGGTTTCGAGGCGTGTTGAAAGATCGTTGGGGGAAGACAACTGACAATGCGCACTATAAATTGAACAGTCAGATCAAAGAAGATTAGCAACGAGTAGGTCAGGCTCCTGTCCAATAATTTCCCACAAAACAGATCCCATTGGGTTCCCGCCCTGCCATCCTCTGCTGCAAAGATTATTTGTTTGCTGGCAGAGCAAATTGACGCACAGCAGCGCGCTGGTTTGTCGGGTTTTCAACGTCTGCTGCTTTGTTTAGACTTGTCGTTATTCAAACCTTCACCTCACCGGGTCGCGTGCCCTGTGAACTTAATCGTTATGCCTCGAAGGTCAGGCTCCTGCCTGACTTCCTTTTTGGTATCATCTATGGATGTCAAATTACCGTCGTGCAGAAATTCCTGGAGGAACGTTTTTCTTTACCGTCGTCACACATCGACGTCGGAAGCTGTTTCATCTTCCAGAGAATCGAACCCTATTGGGTCATACCATTCGTCAATGCCAACAGGATTGGCCTTTTGAAATCAATGCTATCGTGTTGCTGCCAGATCACTTGCATGCGATCTGGTCATTGCCTCCTGGGGACACTCAATATTCCGGGCGTTGGAGCGTGATAAAAAAAACGTTTACAACCAGTTTTCTTGCAAACGGCGGAGAAGATTGGAAAGTCTCCAAGGGCAAACGCAACGACAATCGACGCGGAGTCTGGCAGCGTCGATTCTGGGAACATCTCCTCGAAGACGAGGATGACTATGAGACTCACTTCGATTACATCCACTTCAATCCGGTGAAACATCAACTTGTTCGGTGTCCGTCTGACTGGGAAGCGAGTAGCTTCCATCGTTGGGTGAATGCAGGTGTTTATTCACCAGATTGGGCATGTGGAAAATACCCACAACCGAAGTTGCCCGTTACCAAAGAGAACTACGGAGAACCAAGCTGATCAAAGCATTCAAAGGAAGTCAGGCAGGAGCCTGACCTACAATAACTGTTGTTTGTAAAATCTCATCATGGTCTCCTTGTTGCGAAAAGCAGTGTTGTGGATGAAAGGTTGAGCCCGCAATTTTGGGCGCCAGCCACAAGGCTGCCGACCCCGTCCAATCTTAGGACAACCCAACTTCACAACGAGGCCATGATGAGTATCAAATCGTTGCACAGGAGCCCGCTTGTCTGTCGGGTTTCCAACGTCTGCCGCTTTGTTTAGACTTGTCGTTGTTCAAACATTCACCTCACTGGGTCGCCTGCCCTGTGAACTTAATCGTTATACCTCGATCTGAACCCATTACACTCAGCAGTGTCTCACGTTCATGCAGATCCTTCATGAAATCCAATCCGAGTATGAACGCGCGGACGCACTGGTTCACCTCCTCATTGACCGGGCAACCGGCGGTCCGGAGAACGACTCCGACTTTGTAGCTTTGCGCAAGCATTTCCTGGATTCTCCCCACAACAATCTGCTTCCCGCGTGGTTCCGCCCCAAAAGATCATTGAACCAATTCTGGCAATTCATCCAGGGTAAGTATCCATCCTACCGTGAACGTCGGACCTTCCTTTGGGAGGAATTCGATCCGTTGCTTCGTGCATTGGAAACTGGAGGCGTGAACCCAGCTGATGATGATATGGACGTCGTGCTCGACGCGTTTAATGCTGATGGCGTGCGGAGATCCTGGCGGCGGGTAACACGTCGTATCCACGATGATCCGGAGGGGGCAATTACGGCCGCCCGTGAGCTAGTCGAAACGGTTATCAAACATATTCTGGATGGTCGCAACGTCTCCTACAATTCCACCCGAGGTGATTTGCCTCAGCTCTACAAGCTGGTGCAAAAAGAGCTGAACTTAGCGCCTGCAGACCACCAAGAACAAATTTTCAAACAAATACTCTCGGGATGCTCAAGCGTCGTCACTGGGTTAGGAGCGATTCGTAATCGTCTGGGTGACGCCCATGGCAAAGGTACTGTTGCAGCACGACCGCTCCCAAGGCACGCTCGCCTTGCAACTAACTTTGCTGGTACGATGGCACTATTCCTGATGGAGACTTCTCTCGCCAAAGAGGGATAACAAGGCGGTGTGCCGGAGACGAATCGCGTGTAGCGTTCGCTTCCCTTATCAACATCAAACGCGCCCCGGTTACCTTGGTCGTTATGTTTTTCCCAGGAGCTAAAAAAATTGAATAAATCGGAAGAGTTTTGGGATAAAGCTTCAAAAAAGTTCGACAAGACAGAGGAGCGTTTTGAATACATCCATAAAAAGGCCAGAGAAAACACCAAAAAACACATCAAAGATAGCCATACTGTCTTGGATTATGGATGTGGAACTGGCACAGTCTCCTGTGAGCTTTCGAGTCAGGTTAAAGAGATTCATGGTATCGATATCTCAGCTGAGATGATTCGGATAGCAACTGAGAAAGCACTTGTTAGTAAGGTTGAAAATGTAAGTTTCGAGAAGGCTGATATTTTCAATAACAAATATCAAAATGAATCATTTGATGTAATTCTGGCCTTCAATATGTTGCATACAGTACCTAATCCGAAAAATATTATTCAGCGCATAAATGACTTGTTAAAGCATGACGGCTTATTTATTTCTATAACGCCTTGCCTACGGCAAAAGATGTCATTTTTCGTTAATCTCCAGATACAACTAGTTCGGATACTGTGTAAGTTTGGAGTAATTCCTATTCCTATAAGAAGAATAAAAAGTACTGACATAGACGCTTTATTAGCAGAAGGAGATTTTCAGGCTATTGAATCTGAAGAAATATACAAAGGAGCATCTAGCTATTTTGTTGTAGCAAAAAAGATACAAAAACCATAACAATCACATGCAGTCCTACAAAATTGCTGCCCTGCGATAGCAATTTTGCGGCTAATGCGAGGCGTTATTCGGCGAGACCATCACGACATTGCGGTGAACCTTCTCCAGCGTTATTGAATAGCTGTTCCTAAACTTCCAGATCGTAAAACGACTTTGCCGTTTCACCAAAGATTGCCTCTTGCTCGGTTTCACTGAGTGAACCAACAATCTCCTTCAGAGCATTAAAGACCTCGGAGTAACTCGCTGCCAGTTCGCAGACCGGCCAATCAGAACCGTACATGCAGCGAGCAGGAGTAAACGCCTCTAATGCGATCTCAACATATGGCTTCAGATCGGCGGGTTTCCAGTTCTCCCAATCAGCCTCGGTGACCATTCCCGATAGCTTGCAATAAACATTCGGCTGCTTGGCGACTTCCTGGAAGTTGTCGACCCAATCTTCGGTGACTTGTTCTTTGATTCTCGGTTTGGCGAGATGATCAATCACCATCGGTAAGTTCGGAAACTCTTTCGCCAGCGGGGCAGCATGCTTCAAGTGTTTGACATAAAACAAGAGATCGAACGGGACTCCATGCTTCTCTAAGACCTTCAAACCACGACGTACATCGTCCTGAATTATGAAATCATCATTCGGCTCGTCTTGAGTGATATGTCGAATCCCAACGAACTTGGAATTGCCCTTAAACTCCAACAGTTGCTCTTCACATTCAGGGCTTGCCAAATCAACCCAGCCGACGACCCCCGCAATGTAAGGATTCTCCTCAGCGAGCTTCAGCGCCCAGCGATTCTCTTCGAGATTATGCTGTGTTTGAACGAAGACCGTTTTCTCCACTCCGACCTGAGAGATATTCTTCGCGAGATCTTCGGGGAGGAAATCGTTGTTGATCTTCGTATGTTTCGGAGCCTTCAACCATTCATAATCAAACGGAAGCGACCTGTCCCAGAAATGTTGATGAGCATCAATGATCATTCGTTATCCTCTTTGATAATCCAGCTGTAGGTTGGGTGAAGCAAATGAAAGGCAGTGTAAGGTGACAGTATGAGATTCGAATTATTAACCACTTTTTCATCGAAACAAATTTTGCGTAACCCAACATTCACGAGTGACACTGAATGAATTTCGTAGTTGGTTCTTCAGCGAACATGTTGGGTTCCGCTCCGCTGCACCCAACCTACGAATCTTAAACATCTCAGTTAGCCAGCAGCAGCTTCTGCGAGTGCGATGGCTTTTAAGAGACCTTGGGCTTTATTGAGTGTTTCCTGGTATTCTTCGGAAGGAACGCTGTCTGCAACAATTCCAGCTCCCGCTTGAACGTAAACCTTATTGTCGATGATGACCATGGTTCTTAACGCGATACAAGTATCCATGTCACCCGTGAAGTCGATATAGCCGACGGCACCTGCGTATGGTCCCCGGCGGTGTTTTTCGAACTCGTCAATGATCTCCATCGCACGAACTTTAGGTGCTCCTGAAACTGTCCCGGCGGGGA
>Ga0066605_10002297_pt1 | contig 12214 bp, 11 predicted proteins | sample SaaInlLV_DNA_10m_FD_60385 | JGI IMG/M metagenome (GOLD analysis project Ga0066605, IMG submission 60385) | Marine microbial communities from expanding oxygen minimum zones in the Saanich Inlet - SI075_LV_DNA_10m | ecosystem: Environmental > Aquatic > Marine > Unclassified | place: British... | reverse complement strand
TGAAATTTGATAAAAATCCACCAACTTTTGATAGATGTGATAGCGGTGGGGTGTGGTGATTTTTTCATTTACAAACAAACGATAAAAAATAGTGAGTATGCTGTCTGTCCCATATACAACAGCCATCAAAATAATTACTGGAGCCTCAAGTTGGATTGCAAAAAGGGCTCCTAAAAAAAACAAAACAACTGCAATGGAAATGCTCCCGATGTCTCCTGCAAAAAAAAGGGCTTTTTTACGAAAGTTGTAAAAACCAAAAACACCCAAAGAAATCCCTAAAAACAAAAGTAAATCTTCATTGACAAGTCCTGTCTGCCTATTTAAAAAATAAAGTCCTGCCAAAATCGACAAACTGTACAAGCCTGTGATTCCATTGATCCCGTCCATAAAATTGTAGGCATTCACAAAGCCCACTCCTAGAACCCACAAAGTCGCAAATACCCACCAAGGGGCGCCCCACAGATTTAGCTGAATCAAAACGAATAAGATAGCAATCAACTGAAAAGGAAGGCGCAACAAAGGACTCAACGGCTTGAGATCGTCTACAAAACTGATGCCTCCAACCAACAAAGTTCCAGCCAATAAATAAGGGTACTGAAAATCATTTTGTAAAAAAAAGAACACCAAGGCCATCAAAAACAAGATGCCTCCACCACGAATGGTTGGCGTGTCGTGGGAGCTCCGCGCGTTGGGCCTGTCTGTAATGTTGTATTTTTTTGCTAGTTTTAGGTAGAAAATAGACATCCCTATTAAAAGGAGTGTTGTGATGAGGTATGTTGTCATTTTTATCTTTTTCTTTTTTTATCCTTCACTTTTTTAGGAACTAGGGTGGACATGGTTCTTTGACGTTGTATTTCTATCACTCCTTAAAATGAAGGCTGTTCTCTGATTTTCGATTTCAAAGATTTTCCCCAAAGGACCTTATTGTTTTTCGAAGGCCTTCCTTGGCTGATAAAGGAAATTCTTTCCCTATTACTCTTTTAATCTTAGCATTAGAAACACAATAATTTTCAGTTAATTTCTGAACACGTTCACTATTGATGGGTAGTGATAAGAAATCTCCAACTTTTGTTATTAAATTTACCAACCCTTTTGGTGTGTTTAAAATTTTTGAAGGTTTGCCAACAACCTCTCCGATCACAATAACCACCTCCTTTGTCGATAAAGGAATGTCATCAGCTATATTATACACTCCTGAAGGAATCCCCTTATTCTCAATCAACTCTTTTATCACAAAACACAAATTTTCAACGGACAAAAAAGAACGTTGATTTTGATAAGCACCAAACGGGTAAGGAATTCCTTTAGATACAAAATTATACAATAAATTTAAATTGCCCTTGTTACCTGGACCATGAATCATACAGGGTCTTAAAATATACACTCTTTTCCCTTCTGCCAATTTTTGATTCAAAATATATTCTTCCGCTGCCAACTTCGATTTCCCATAAGCCGTAGCAGGGGCAGGAATCACAGATTCATCCAATACTCCAACTACTTCATCCGCAGCAGCCTTCACCGAACTCATATAAATAAAGGTTTCACAGGTACTTTCTAAGAACTGATCAAACAATTTTTTGGTCAATTCTGTATTTACTTCAAAGTACTCAATTTCTTTTATTACTTTCTTTATATGATGGTTATTACCTGCTAGATGGATACAAAATTTCGATTTATTCCAAACTTCCATCCCCATTTGTTTATACGAAATTTCACCTCTTTTAGGGAACCTCGATATGTTTACAAGTATTTCTTTTTTGTTACAAAAAAAATTAAACAAACATTTTCCAACAAAACCAGAACCACCTGTAATTATAATATTAGACATTTTTTTATTTCTTAAAACTATTTCTAAATATTATCTAATGCATTATCTGGAATCCAATTCAATTCTTTCACAGCTTTCTCATCTGAAAATGTTAATGAATTTGTCATTTTCTTATACTTATTACTATTGAATGGGAATACTGAAATAACATCGCCTAATTTTGCTGCCAATTTCATCAATCCTTTTGGCATTACTTTAATTTTTTTATCGTAGTAATTAGAGATTTTAGTATCAATGTCCTTAAAACTGGGATGTCTTCGGTCTGTTACATTGTATACACCTTGTTTACCACATAGTGTTGTTACCAACTCAGCAATATCTTTAGCAGCAACTATTGAACGTTTTGCAGCGCCATCACCTATTCGAAAGTAATATCCCTTTTTAATAGCTTTTATCAATAACTTTAAATTACCTTCTGGTGATTTTCCGACAATCAATGGAGGTCTTAAAACCACAACTTTCATATTGTGTTCTTTACCAAACTTCAACACCTCAGCTTCAGCCAATATTTTGCTCTTAGCATATGGAGTTGTCCCATTTAAAGGTGAGTTTTCATCAATCATTTCTCCAGTCTCAATTCCGTAAACTGCAACAGTACTAATAAATACAATCGTTTTAGGAGACTTATTCTCTAAACCTCTTAATAAATTCTTTGTTCCCTCCAAGTTAACATCAAAAAGATCTTTTTCCTCCTGCTTGTTTTTTGGAACGACATGAGCTTTACCCGCAACATGTATGATAAAGTCAACGTCCTTTGATAAAAAAGGAATATTCCTACTAAGATCACATTTAACATCATTAATTTCAGAACGCCCAATAGTAGTAACATCGTAGCTTAATGATTTCAAATAATAAAATATTTCTCCCCCTAAAAAACCAGAAGCACCTGTTAACAAAATTTTCATAATTGTTTCAACTTTTTAATAATGACTTTCAATTTATAATTCAATAAATAATAAAAACTTTTAACAATTGATAATCTCTCCAATTCCCTATAAATAATCCAATGGTATTTAATTAAATCAAATTTATTGCTGGAAACAGATCCTTTTCTAATCCTATATTTTGCATTTACCATTGGCAAACAATATGCATATTTTACATACTTCAATAACTTAAGCCACAGGGAAAAATCCTGCCTTTTTGAAATGTTCTCCATGTAAACTTTACCAAAAAATTCAACATCATAAACTGCCGTTAAACAGCCAATGATATTTTCACTTAATAATGAACGATAGCTAGTTCTTTTAGATATTTTGTCTATTTTTTTGATGAAATTGCCCGATTCATCTATTTGCTCATAAAAAGAATAACTAAAAGGATAATCATTATCTCTCATAAACTTCAATTGTATCGACAACTTATTGGTTAACCAAAGATCGTCACTGTCTAAAAACGCAATAAATCTACCTTGACTAATTTCTATCGCCCTATTTCTTGAAATAGCTGGACCTGAATTTTGCTCATTTATAATTAATTTTATCCTACTATCTCTATTAGAATAAGAGGATATTATTCCTTGAGAATTATCAGTTGAACAATCATCCACAATAATCATTTCCCAATTTTCATAGTCCTGAGCCAAAACCGATTTAATCGTTTCTGAAACAAACTCTTCAGTATTATAAGAAGGAGTAATAATAGAGACTAAATCATTCTTGATCTTGGACATCTATTTTTAAATTAAATATTACTGTTTATTTTCATAATACATAGGCTTCTTTTTCCGCTTTTAACAGAATCAAATGAAATATATTTCCCATTTGGTGCAACCCTCGGATGAAGATCACAAGCTATATGATTTTTAAAATCTTTTGTTTGATATCTTTTTGGTGAATAAACAGAAGCCAACAATTCAACCTTATCATTATTAACATCAACTTTATAAATTTTAGAATTCCTATATTTATCAGGATAAATATCCGTTACAAAGGTTGATTTAGTGATAAAGCTTTGATGTCCATCAGAATTAAGGATATCAGGAACTACTTTTTTATACTCCTCAACATTAGGCACATTAAATAACACATGACAATCTATCCCTTCAATAGTAGAATATGCTATAATCTGGTTTACACTATTCCAAACATAGTGTGAAACCATACCCTCGGTAGGAAGCACAATATATTTTTTCTCATGTAAATCATAAATAACCAAGCGTGTTTTACGAGCGCGAATATCATCTAAAGTCCATCTATGTAAAAATGAAATATATCTCCCATCTAAAGAAAATGCTGAATGAGTAACATAATGTCTATAGTTTTCAGCTGAAGAGTCTAAATTGATATTAATAGCCAAATCGTACAAACTAACAACTAATTCAATCTTATTATTAACTAAATCAACTAAAAACAACCCTGTTTTCTTGGGCATATTTTCATCAAGAAAACCATTGTCTTTATAATTGTAACCATAACCTGGCATCAATTCATGTAAACGTTCATAACTAAATGTAGTAGCCCTCAATCCATCATGAGACAGAGTATCAATAGGAAAGTCAATAATTTTTTCTTCATCAGAAGTTATATTGATAATTTTAGAAATTAATTTACCATCTAATGATGTATTGAAAATTAAATTCGTGTTATCTAACCATTGTAAACGACAGCCTTTATGATAATTCCAAGCGAAGGATTCGGAAACTTTTACAAAATCCTCTAATTTACCGTTAGTAAAGTTAAAATACCCAACGGCTAACGCTTCCTCATTTTTCGGCATACGTAAAGGGATGTCAAAACCATTTGTGAGAATTTTAGAATTATCAAATGAAAAAGGAGTTCTATCATGAAACCCGAAAAAATAACCCTCTTTGAAGTCTATTGGCTGAATCGAAAACTCCTTCTTTCTTGGCAATAAATCAAATACTGATTGGTATAAATTCCTTATTATAAATTTCAACCAAGGTGCAAATTTAACAGCGTCATAAACATATTTTTCAATTTTATTCATTCCAATAGATCTTAATTAATTCCTTTAAAGATTCATAATTCATTTTACAATAATTACTTCTTTTTAATTTACTAGTAGAAACGTGGTCAATATCGTAGACTATTATTTCTGGTACATAAATCACATCTAAGTTTGATAATCTAACTAACTCCCCAAAAAACAATTCTTCACCAAAAAGAAAACAAGGAAAACGAAACGCAATATTTTCTACCATAAAAGTTTTCGTGAAAATCATCATAGAACCATGCCCTGCATAAATCCTATTGTCTGATATCGTTTGTAACTTCTTATTTCTCAATTTATAAATAAAATCATAATATATCTTATATAATACAGGGTATTTAAACATGACTAATATTTTTTCAAGTCGCTCCTTAGAAGGCCTTTTCAATATTTTAGGGTTACGATCTTTGTTTTCAGCGAGAGAAATTATTTTAGGAGCAATCCACCCTACCTTATTTATATTTATTCCTGTACTTAATAAATTCGTAAAAAAAGTCTCGGTCAACAATAAATCTACATTTGACATTATCACAAAATCGTAACTTTTCACACTTTTAGTTCCCTTATCATTAATAAGTCTCATTATTGCTCCCAAATACCCTAAATTCTCATGATAAGGTTTTAAATCAACCGTGACGGACTTCAACTCTGAATAGTCAATTAGACCATGACCGTCAACAGTATTGTCCGCAACTAAAACATCTATTTTAACCTCGTCTTTACAATTAGTATAGGCCTTTTCAATTGAGAATAAATAGTTATTTAACTCATCATATGAATTGTAATTTACGCAAAGAAATAGTATTGATTTATTCATTTTTTATTAAAATTATACCGGGTTAACCAAGTCTAAAAACTGATCCGCAACTAGTTTTATATTAAACCTTTCACTATTTATATTTAGAGAATCAGAATAGTCCCTATTCAAAAATTTATCAAAAACATCTTCTGAAAAACTGGAAGCTTTACAAGAAAAGATAGGTTTTTTAGTAATCGAATAATCTATTAATTTTGAAGGTATTTGAGTGCTTGTCAAATTCTCTATGTTTACTAAAAAATCAACTTCACCCAACTTGGCTAACATGTTCTCTCTAGTTAAACCGTAACTTATATTTAATTTTTCACCCAAAAGAATCTCGTATCTCTTTAACAGTAAAGTTACCGCAGGTGTTTTTTCTCTTAGATAAATATCAAATCTAAAAGGAATTTTTAACTCCAACAACCTCTCCAAAAGAAATCTAGGATTTCTAATATCTAAATAAAACACACCGCAATATGCGAATGAAATAACATCAGATGTCAAAAACTCAGGTAGCACATAGTTATCCATTCTAAATCCTTGAGGAATAATTTTTATTTTATTCGATTCAATTAGACCGTAATATGCCACTTTAGCGGCAATATCTGGTATTGTTAAATAATCAAAATGAGAATAAACGAATCTTTCTAAAAAATAAAAATACGGCGCTCTCCTAGTTTGTTGACTTCGATAAAATGGATCCCCACTATCTGCAACAAAGATGGTTTTATTCTTCTTGAGATTCTTTTTCGACAACGCAACTCCTAATAAATTCATAAAAGGTGTAGACAAAGCAATGACTAAGTCATAGTCAGCAGAAAAAGAAAGTTTTTTTTGAATTTTTCTAGAATAAAAAATCAAATTACCACCAAAAAAATAATCGACTAAAAAACGAAATTTTCGTCTAATTGCTGCTATCACAAATGAATTACCTTTTTTATTTTCAATGGTAGCAGACAGTTCTGTATTATAAAGACCTAATTTATTAATTCTTATTTTATTGTCTTTTTCATATGCAGCATAATCGAAAGACTTAATTGTTCTTAAACTTACAACATTTACATCATGTCCCTTTCTAGACAACTCACATGCTAGTTCATTTGACCTGAAAGATCTTGGATGAATTTCAGGAAAAAAATGACCCGTTAAAATTAATACTTTCATTGTATATATGAATTTTTATTTTTTTGTTCAAATGCATAAATGTTATTAACCATAAAAACAGAAATCCAAAAAACAGGTAAAGCTACCATTGATCTAGAAAACAAAGAAAAAACAAAATATTGTAAAAATAGAAAACAAAAGAAATAATATTTCTTGTTTAATCTAATTAACATATAACACTTTCTCAAAGTAATCAACAATAAAACACAAAAAAGCCCTCCCCCAAAAACTCCTAAAGAAGCAAATGATTCGATTATAAAATTATGATAATAGGCTCCTCTATAGTACGGTGACTGGATAAGAAATGAACTTCCCAAGAAGGGATTTTCAAAAAACTCATTTATCCCAAGATTAAAAAGCACCGTTCTTTCTGAGGTAACAGATTCTAAATCATTACTTGTCAAGGAAGAAATAATTCTTTCAACAAATAAACTACCATAGCTTATTAAGACTTCATTTATTTCATTAATAAAATAAACTACTAAAAGAATAAAACTAATAAAAAGAATAATTACTTTCTTTTTACCAGAAGCAAATGCAAAATATAATATCACAAAGAATAGTGCAACTATTGGGCTTCTTGAGTTAGCCATTGCCATTGAAAAAAAACCGAACAACATAAACATAATACATACTATTCGAATAAAATTGTTACTTTTCAAATTGGTGTAATTACTCAAACTAACAAAAAACAATGTCAAACCCAAATGACCATACGAAATTGTATCTAAATTCTCGTTTGCTGAAGCTCTTCCTGCTAATATGTTATCCACTCCCTGTGTTATAATTCTATAAAATGAAAATAAAAGAACGAAAAATAAAATATACATTAGGCTTAAACCTAACTTATTAAAATCTAATTTTTTAAGACTTAAAGATTTCAAAAAGAACAAAGGAAGAATAACTGAATTTAAAAAAATAATAAAATATGTGATTTTATTACTGTAAATCGAATGAAAAACATTCTCAAAATACAGGTCATAAAACATTCTGAAAAAATACATTAACAAAAACAACATACACAAATGAAAAAAACTATCTTGTTTAGTCTTTAACATGCCTAATTTAAACCTTGGACCTAAATCATAAAAATAAAGAATTATAAGGAGTGAAAAATATAAGGCTTTAAAAACCACAGCACCAAACAACTCGTTACCATAGGTCAAAAGGTCAAAAGACAATAACAATATTAATATAAGTCTATCTCTCATTTATTTTTCGATTTTACAGAAAAACTTAGGAAATCAATAAGTATGTTTTTATTCGAGCTATAACTTCCATACCTATTAAATACTACCTCGTGAAGTATTTTCCAAAACCTCAAAATCTTCATGCTACGGTTAATATTTAGCCTTGTTTTTAAATGAGAATATTTAGAGTGAAGGTATTCTTTCTTTCTAGATTCAATGAATACACTATTTTTATCCACAAATTCTAAAAGGTTCTCAATATTTTTAATGTTTAACAAAATAGCCTTGTTATTAACTCGTAATGAATTAATAAAATTATTTAATTTACTTCTTTTAAGGCTACCAAATTGCTGACTCTGATGTTGGCGATAGTCAATTAAAACTTCATCTATTAGACATCCTTTCAACCCCATAACACTTGCTATATAAATATACCATGCATCATGATTTATATTATCCTTTTTGTCAGAACCTATTTTTTTTAGTGATTGACTAATCGCAGTAGTCATACCTGTAATGATATTTTTTCTTATTACCACATCGAACTGATTAATCTTACTAAATCTATTTTGCCAAAACTTGGTAAATTTCCTTTGCTGCCATAATGTATAGTTCAAATCCTTTGAAGACTCATTAATAATATTAGCATTTGATATAGTAAAATGAATATTAGGCTTCTCTTTAAATTCTTGTTCAATTCTTTCGATTTTATTTTTTCTCCATATATCATCTTGATCACAAAACACAATAATATCCCCAGAGCAACCATCAATTGCTTTTTTGAAAGAATATCCAGTACCCATATTTACTTCATTGCATAAAATGACACAGTCGAAAGATGTTTTTTTTATATAATTATTGATTATATTTAAAGTCTTATCTGTTGAATAATCATCACATATAACCAATTCATCTGGTAATCTAGTTTGACTTAAAATGCTTTCAATCTGTTGTGCTAAATATTTCTCTCCATTATAAGTTGCTAATGCAATACTAACTTTCATAGTTTATAATTTTATTAATTCAAAACAGACATTAGATCCTTTAATTTTATATTAAATTCTCTTTTAACTTCTAATGGCCATTTCCAATTTTGATAAATTGCCTGAACAATTCCAGGTGAGATTATTAGGGTAATTACACCTAATTCATAAAACTCAAATAGTACTAGGAGTATCAATATTGTACCTAAACCGGAGTATAAAGATGCTTTAAAAAAAGGAACTTCGTTTTTGGATAATAATATAGCTCCAGAAATACTATGCCGCTTTTCTAGAAAAGAGATACATAGAGAAAACAAGATCAGTCCTGTGGACAATAACGGTGTTTTACTTCCGATCAAAGTAAAAAAACTCTCTCCCAAGTAAACTAAAACCATCCCACCTACTACAAAAGTAAACAGCAATAGCAATTGTGCCCTGAGGTAAATTTTTTTTATACTTTCCAAATTTTCATTAATTCGAAATTGAGCCACCTTTGGAAGGTAGGTCATCATATAAATACCACCTAAAGAACTGATAATACCAATTATCTGCATTGTAACTCCATATGACGCAATTTCTGAAAGTGTTAAAAACAGTGACCCAAGAACGACTGAAGATTTATTAACCAAAAAGCCACCTAAAGATGTTAATCCTATTTTTAAAGCGTTAGGCGATATTACTTCAAGGATTTCTTTCCTTGACCTTGGCTTAACTTGACCTAATGAAATAATTAATTCTTTGGAATAAAAAACTTTATAAGATATCGCTCTAACCACTACAACAGAAATTAACTGAGCTGATACAATTGAGATTAACCCAAAGTTAAACACTAATAATGTAGAAGCAACAAGCAAATACAACAATTGACCTAAAATTAATATTTGCTTTGACTGTTTAATCAATCCTTTTCCTTGAAGTAAAGCATCATAATATAGAGTATATAGATTATATGTAATTATGAAACATAAAATCCCCCAAGAAACAAATATCTCCAACTTACTTTCACTATATGAAATTAGCAGTGTCGATATATAATAGGTTCCAACTGTAGTATATGCAATAAACAAGACAATAGCTACACGAAAATAATACCATTTCATTACACTTATGACACCTTTTAATAAGCCGTAATCAACACAACCATTACCAGAATTCACCACTTCATGTCCATTTTTCTTTAAATATTTAACACCACTAAAAACGTAACTAACATTTCTTGCGAAAGAAGAACTAAAGCCAAAATCCAACAAAGCTGCAAACGCAGTTATTGCAACAAATATTGTCCAAATACCGACTGTCTCAATTGGCATCATCTTCAAAATAAATGGAAATAAAATTGCGGAAGAAGATATTCTCAAAAAAGTAGCCAAATAATTCCAAATTAAATCCTTATTTGTAATATTCATTTACCCTTATTTAAATTTAACTATAGCTATTGCCAATGACTCCTTCCAATAAGGAATTTCTACATCAAAATCGTTCTTTATTTTTCCTTTATTTAAAACCGAATAAAAAGGTCGCTTAGCTGGGGTTGGATATTGAAAAGTCTCAATTGGATTAACCTTCACTTTTATTTCTGACAATTTAAAGATTGCTTTTGAAAAATCATACCAAGAACAAACTCCTTCATTTGAAAAATGATAAAGTTCCACTTCTTTACTATTTAATTGGGGTATAATTTCCAAAATTGCTTTAGCTAAATCCCCAGCATAGGTAGGTGTTCCAACTTGATCAAAAATGACTTCCAATTGGTCTCGCTCTTTACCCAAACGCAACATGGTTTTTACAAAATTGCTTCCATAACTAGAATAGACCCAAGAAGTTCTAATGATTACTGAATTCTCGGGACTTATGGATTGCATCGCCAATTCTCCATCTAACTTAGTTTTACCATAAACAGATTGAGGGTTTGGTTTATCGGATTCCAAATATGGTCTATGATTCTCCCCGTCAAACACATAATCCGTAGAGACTTGAATTAATTTGATACTCTGTTCTTTTGCTATTTTCGCGAAATTACGCACTGCCAAATGATTTATTGTATCTGATAATTTAAACACTGACTCTGCTTTATCCACAGCAGTATAAGCTGCACAGTTGATAATAATTTTTATAGAATTTTCTAGTATAAATTCTTTTACCAAAGCAAAGTCAGTAATATCTAACTCCTTTGAATTTGTAAAATAGAAAGTGTGTACAGGATAACTGTCTGCTAAAACTTTTATTTCAGAGCCTAATTGACCATTACCTCCCGTTACTAATATATTTGGCATATAAGTTTTCTTTAAAATCAAAATATTCAGCGTTTACAAAGCTAGGCTGTTTTCTGTCTTTTTCAGACAACTTCAGTTCCATACTTTTCAAAACCCAATCAATCCCAAGATTCTCATCTTTAAAATCAATCCCTCTATCACATTCTGGACTATAATAATTATCAACCTTATAAGCAAAAGTAGCTTCCTTGCTTAACACCACAAATCCATGTGCAAAACCTCTTGGTACTAATAATTGCTTTTTATTCTCACCTGTTAATTCTACAGCAACATGTTTTCCAAAAGTGAGAGACCCTTCTCTTATATCAACCGCAACATCCAATACTTTTCCTGTAATGACACGTACTAATTTGGTTTGTGCGTGTGATTTTAATTGATAATGCAATCCTCGTAAAACTCCATAAGTAGATTTAGACTCATTGTCTTGACAGAAATTTATTTCATACCCAATAAACTCTTCTAATTTATCTACTCGAAACGTCTCAGTAAAATAACCTCTATCATCCCCAAAAACTTGTGGCTCACAAATGACAACCTCTGGTATTTCTGTTCTAGTAAACTTCATTTTCTCTTTTTACTCTGTTGATTAAATATTGACCATAACCGTTCTTTTTTAAAGGCTCTGCCAACACCAACAATTGTTCTCTATTTATATAGCCCATTTCATAAGCGATATCTTCTATACAAGCGACTTTTAAACCCTGACGGTTTTCTATCGCTTGAATATAATTAGATGCTTCTAATAAAGATTCATGTGTTCCTGTATCTAACCATGTAAAACCTCTTCCCATCAATTCCACCTTTAAGTTTCCTTGCTCTAAATATGCCTGATTCACTGAAGTGATTTCCAATTCACCACGCTCACTAGGTATTACATTATTAGCTATTTCAATAACTGAATTTGGATAAAAATACAAGCCAACAACCGCATGGCTACTTTTTGGGCTTTCTGGCTTTTCAACAATACTTAATGCCTTACCTTGATTATCAAAATCCACCACACCATAACGTTCAGGGTCTTGTAC
>Ga0066605_10002292_pt1 | contig 12221 bp, 3 predicted proteins | sample SaaInlLV_DNA_10m_FD_60385 | JGI IMG/M metagenome (GOLD analysis project Ga0066605, IMG submission 60385) | Marine microbial communities from expanding oxygen minimum zones in the Saanich Inlet - SI075_LV_DNA_10m | ecosystem: Environmental > Aquatic > Marine > Unclassified | place: British... | reverse complement strand
TATACTTGCCCCGGTGCTTGACCATGGCAGGTGCCTCACAGCCTCGATCAAAAACGAGAACCCCTTCCCTGTTACTGGTTAAATAGTCATCACTGAGGCTATCAATACGGATGGCATAGCGCCACTGCCCGCCAGGGCCGGCATAGGGCTTGTTGTGGTCACAATAGATCACATACCCCTTTCCATCGTCATCCTGAAACACATTCATATCCGACCCAAAGCCCGTGGATGTGCCCATCTGCCTTGGCCCGTGTGGAGTGAATGGCCCCTCCGGATGATCCGCGGTAGCAACACAGAGAAACGACGCCGGCATGGCCACAAACCAGCGATACCACATCACATATTTTTTTGTTTTTTCATTGTACATCACATGCCCACGGCCTGTGGCACCGACCTTGCCAAAACCACTCTCCGGACGGGGCAGACACACCCCTTTATAGGTCCAGTTTTTGAGATCGGTCGAGCGATAGACCTGCATCCCATTCCACACCGGTCCGGCATCCATCCGAAATCTGCCCTTTGGATTGTTGGCATAACTACTGCCATACCAGTAGAAGGTGTCACCAAAGCGCGCGATTTCGCCCTCGTGCGCCACGATACGATTGCCGTCCGTGTCCATCCAGTCGGTACCATTGACAATCGTTGTATCGACCGAATCCTTGATCCCTCCCGAATCTAGTGCTTCTGCTGGATCGTGATGCCCCGCAACAAACAGTTTATCCCGGTCCCCCAAGCGTTTCAGATCGCCACGGTTTTCCTCCGCACTCCCGCCGGGCGACAACTTCCAATTTAGAAGGGGAGCCTGCACATCCATACCTTGCGGATTCTCAAGGTATTCGCAACTCACACTTCCTTCGGATTCGGAATGCAGGACAAGCTGTTGCACGTTGTTGGAAAGCGCGATGGACATACCGAAGCCCATCGCAAGCATTGTAGCCCAAATTTTTCTATTTTTCATCACATCCCTATGGCGTGTCTTTACTGCTTGAGAATAAGGTAAGCCTCGGCCCAGCTCGCATGATCACCGCCAAGACCGTCCCCGCCGTCGGTTACAATCAATGTCAGCGTGTTTGCACCGGAGACGGGCAGGTTGAGCGGGCTTGGCTTGTGGGTAAACCGGTTTACTTTTCCGCTCGTGTAAACCTCTTTCCCATCGACTAGGATGTTCATTTCAATCGTTCCATTCTGCGAGTCATCTGGCCCAGGAACCACATGGAAGGTGGCGTATTTTCCATCCAGCGGAAAAACCAGCGTCGACTTGGCATGCACGCCGAGACCACGTTCGTATGTCTTCCCGCCGATGCTGATTTTTTTATCGCCATCAATGTTCGAATCTTTCCCCACCAGGTTGAGGAAGGTATCCGTTGTAGTCGCCATCGTTGGCGTCAGATAGACTCGCCCGAGCGCATCCACTTCCCAATCGTGCATCTGTGCCTCTACATAGTTTTCAGTCCCTTCCCATGATTCGTTGATGGCGGACTGGATTTGGCTGTTCAACTCATCCTCGGAGAGGTCCACAGCCCCACCGGACACGACTATTTTATCCGGATAGCTCCCGCCCTCCCAACGCAAATTACGAAAGTTCCAATCTCCCTGCCACACATGGCCAATATTTATTTTTTGCCCATCTTTGATGATGCTGCCTTTCGATCTCAAAGTGAAGTCCGTGATATACTCCCAGTGCGGCGTCGGAAGGCCCCACTCTTTTTTGCGTGAAAAGTTCGACGGCAGCAAGTCTTGCTCAGCGATCACGATGGTCTGCCATTCGGGAGAACCTTTGATCTCTTTGACGACATTAAAGCTCCCCGCAGGCTTGCCCGGATAGGCACCCCATTCATTGATGGTGAATGCACAGACCAGAATGTTATCGGTGTCTGATTTCACATCGAGCAGCAGCTTTGCCCCATGCGGTGGACGGTATTTAGGGTCTTTCATCTTTCGAGTCGACAGGTGCCAGTGGTGGCGATTTCCCCAATTTTTCGTATACCAGTCATGCTGCCCGCGTTGAAAATCATCGACCAGTCGCGATGGCTTATCCGTCGCCTGAACACCCGCGGCTTTGAGTTCCTCTGAGGTGATCCGAATCATGTTCGAACTGAGCGCGAATTTATTTTCAAATCCCCCCGTATTATTAAAATGACGGTAACTGGAAAGATCCGCCTGATAGGTGACATTCGCATAAAAGAAGAGCGGTTGAGAGGTGCTCATGATCGGGCATTTAGCGACCCATGCATCCCCCACCGGCTTTGCCTCTGCATCTCGCCAAAAGCGAGTGATACTGTGCGGGTCGATGGAATAATAGATATCCACTTTTTCAATCGGCCTGGAACGATCCAGCTCCAGCTTGACCATGGGGATACCATCTTCTGTCTTCAGGTTGACGCTGAGCATCGGCTTCTCTGGATAACTGAATGCGTCTTTGAGGAATTCCTCAAAGACTAAAAGCGTGTGCACTTTAAACGCATCATCGTGACGGTGGTTGTAGTGCGGCGACACCGCATAGTAGAAGAACGGGGTGTCGGTATAGGACTCATTCAGATACATGTTATCCATCGGAGCCGCGAAGTCATTGGTCGGAGAAATGAAGATGGTGGGACACTTGAGTCGCTTGAGGTAAGGCACATCATCAATCGTCGCCAACATTAGCGGATCCTGCTTCCCGCCGACTCCTGCACCCGGCATTCCGGATAGAATCGCATTTGCCGAACCTGCTCCACCACAGCGTGGTGCAGCGACTTTGATGCGTGAATCAATTGCAGCAACATCCATCGTTAATTTCCCGCCCACGGACAGCCCGGTCACACCGATTAACTCAGGATTCACTTCGGGCTGTTGCTCTAAAAAGGTGATGCCACGGCGACAACCCAGCGTCAGCAAGAACCAATTATTATTACGTGGCGACTTGACGGAATCGATCGTCAGCTCATCCGGCTCCATCGAATTATAATGCAAGTTATGCCCTGTCCGTCTCACACCCAGCGCCCCCCAATCGGTATTGGGCTCAGTATCTTTCAGATCAGAGAGTGATCGTTCGCCACCGTGGTTGACCGATAGGCCAGCATAGCCGTTCAACGCAGCCCATTTTACATGGGAAACTTCAGCGCGACCGCCCCCGCCATGAAATTCCAATATCGCCGGCAGATTCGTCTGCCCTTTCGGGAAGGCGTAGAATCCCGACATCGTAGATTTTTGCCCCTTAAATCTGCCGATCGTGTAGGTGATATAGCGTATCACAATCCCCTCCTCTTCCCATTCACGGATTACTTTAGCTTCAATTGGTTCAGACCGTGGGTCATAATCACCCCAAAGTTCCTCAAGCGTTTGCGGTGCCTGACCATCCTGTAGCGGAGGCAACGAATCCTTGGTGGATACAGTCTTGGTGACGTATGCTTCAGCCCAGTTACCATGATCCGATCCAATGCCGTTGCCTCCGTCATCAATCACCAGTCGAATTTCGCTCACGCCCGATAGATCTAGATCCACCACTTTAGGCGGCTGATTCTTTCCCATCATGCCACTTTCATAAACAACGACATCATCCGCAAATACGGTAAAGCCAATGGACGCGCCGACTCCCTGTTGTACACCCACTTCAGCGTAAAAGCGTTTAAATTCTTCGTTCAGGAAAAAAGTCATCTCAGAGTTCGCATGTGAGCCGATGCCTCGCTGATACACACGATCCCCGATGGCTAAAGCATCGCCATCAAGCGAAGTATTCAGTTGGGGGATCGAATAATCCTGCTGCACATAGTCGGCATACTTCGGGTCCAAGTAGATCTTACCATCGACAGCTTCAGCCTCATTCAAGCTGACTGTTCGACGGGCATTCAACTCTTCCCGAGTTCCCTCCAACCAGCGCAAATTGCGTAGTTCAGGAGCAATGGCAGCTTCATCTTCTTTCGGATTTAAGCGCAACCCCATCTGGTAAACATTATTCCAGTCCAAACGGTTATTACCATTTCTATCAAGCATATCCGTTGGCCAGAGCACAATCTTCTGCCAATCACCTTTGCCGTCCAGGTCGATTCTGTGCGCCTGCCCATCGATACTGAGAGTTAAGTTCCCTGCCTGCTTGGAGCGGACTTCGAAGGCCAATTTAGCAAACTTTGGAGCTCGATACATCGGATCGTAGAGTTTGTTCGTCTTCAGTTCCCAATAGTTAGTCTTCTCATTGAAGCTGAACCATTCATCTTTCCAGTTGCCTTGGAAGTCCTCTATCAGGCTAGTTGGTTTGATCGTTGGCTTGATACCTACTGACTGGAGTTTCTCAGGCTTGATCAGCTCGATCACTGACGAGACATGGAACGATTCCGCGGTCTGATCCTGGTAATAATACCCTGAGAAGGAGATAGGCTCATCGAGTCGATACTCCGCATCTGCATAAACCCAAAGCGGGCGATCCGTGCAATACAAGGGTAACTCTGCAACCCAGAGATCCCCCTGTTTTCTCACCGTTGCACTGCGCCAGAAGCGGTGCGCATTGTGAGAATGATTCTTATAGATTCCGCCATGCTGGCAGTAATACACCTTCAGCGACTGAATCGGTCTCGATTGATCCGCCCTCACTGTCACCATTGGCAAGCCGCTCGCCGTTTTCAACTTCACCTCAGTCTGTGGAGTCGCAGGCCATTTGAAAGTTCCTTTAAGATATTGATCGAACCAGAGTTGAGCGGCTACTGCATAGGGTGCGGTATCATTGTGATTATGGTGTGGAGCAGAAGTAATGCGCCAATCTTGGGCTTTAATCTCGCTTATGGCTGTCGGCAGAAAATTGACTCGTCCGTGAAAGTCATTTGCGGGACTTAGGAAGACAATCGGGCAAGTCACTCTTTTGAGGTATTCAGAATTCCCCCATCCCAACTCTTCGTTAATGTTCTTGCCATTACGGTAACTGAACCCCCCGCATGAGGGCGCGGCTGCCTTGATGCGCTCATCGGAACCTGCAGTATAGACCGTGATCTGTCCTCCCATTGAATGACCGTATATCCCAATACGATCCTGATCCACTTCAGGCTGCTGCTCAAGAAAGGTAATGGCTCGCCGGGCTGCAACTGTGCAGAGATGCCACATGGTGTTGCGTGGTGAGTCGACTGGATCGATCGTATACTCATTCGGCGCCACGCTGCCATAATAGTCTTTAAAGCGTTTGTCAGAGTATTGCCCATCCACCCCGCCCCAATCGGTAGTGATCATGTAGCCTGGCTCATTCTTCTTTCCAGCCCAGAAGAGTTCGGCGTTGTCTTTTTTGACCGTGTATCCAGGGGCCTCAACTCGTCCATCTCGAGCCAACGAGATCGTGGCATAGCCGCGTTTCCCGTTGGTAAAACACGCGCGATAGTCCGCTTGTTGTCCACCACCGTGAACTTGAACCAGGCCGGGCAAGTCGGTGCCGCCTTTGGGATAACCATACACCGCTGCCATCATCGCTTTCCGGCCCTGAAACACACCCACACGGAAGCGCAGCACCTGCATCACCACACCGTCCTCTTCCCACTCTTTCAGAACCTCGACATCCAATGGCTCTTTGCGTGGGTCAAATCCGCTCAGCAGCGCATCGACCGTCGTGATCGATTGCCCTTTCGTTAATGGAGCAAAGGTGTCATCCAGTTGGCCATAACTCTGCGCACTCAAGCACACAGCACACATCGCAAATAATGTTTTTTTCATACTTAGCTTTTCCTGTAGTTGTTGGATCTGTAAAAGCTCAGAATCCTGTTTCGTTGAGGTACTCAATAGTCACGGGTGGTTCTCAGCCCGTTATTTCGTCTTAAAATTATAGTGTCCCGACTGCAGCTCGTAAACGGCACGTCCCTGTTCTATGCGCAGGAATTTCACTCCATTAGCTTGTGCGAGAGGGGAACCCGACTCCATTAGTAATGCCGCGCTTTCTGGCATATAAACGGTTGCTGTTGTGTTAGGTGGGATGGTAATTGCCCATTCGAAGATTCCGGCGGCCAGTTTCCAGTCGCTACTGATACGACCGTGTATCGAGTCGTAATGACCTTTCGCCCAAGTAATGCTTTCATCAAACTCCGGCTTCATTTTAATTTTCTTAAAGCCCACGCCGTCGGTGTCGATTCCGAGCATACTGCGGAACATCCACTCGCTGCAGGAACCGTAGGCATAATGATTGAAAGAGTTCATACCGACCGGCCCAAAGCCCTTGGCTTTCGTGTAGCTATTCCAACGCTCCCAGATGGTAGTGGCACCTTGTTCGATCGAGTAACCCCAAGAGGGGTAGGTTGTATTCTGAATCAACCGGTAGGCCAGATCGCTACGGCCAATGTCGGTAAGCGTAGGCAACAGAATGGATACGCCCACAAACCCAACCGAGAGGTGAGTGTCTTTCGCCTTTATCCGCTGGACGAGATGCTTAGCAGCTTGCTCACGCTGCTTGTCCGTGAGCAGATCGTAATACAGTGCCAGGCAGTATCCTGTCTGAGAGTCACCCTTAATTTTTCCATCTTCCGAGACAAAGCTCTTCTGGAAATTGGCACGGATAGCGTTGAACAATTGGCTGTATTTTGCGGCATCCTCATGCTTGCCAAGTGCGTCTGCGATCTCGACCATCAAGCTGGTACAGTAACCAAAATAAGCTGCAGATATAAGGTCTTTCGGTGTATTAGAGCCGATGGCCAGCCAGTCACCGAATCCGCCGCCGGGGCCTTTCAGTCCCTTACTTCTGCAATACTTGATGAATCGAGCCATGGCATCATAACATTGACTTACCATCCGAGCGTCACCGTAAACTTTATAGATTGTCCAGGGACAGATTACACCTGCATCCGCCCAAGCGGGACTTCCGTGACCATGATAAACGGGCGCTTGCTGGCCAAAGGTGCCAGCTTCGTTTTGCGTATCCATCAAATCGACATTCCATTTGGTAAAGAAGGCCGCCACGTCCTGATTGAAGCAAGCGGAACGAATAAATACCTGAGTATCGCCGGTCCAGCCCATCCGTTCGTCTCGTTGCGGACAGTCAGTGGGCACATCGAGATAATTAGAGCGCTGCCCCCACAGTATGTTGCTGTGGAGCTGATTCAGCATCGGATTGGAACATTCAAACGAGCTGGTCAACGGCGCATCCGAATGAACCGCAATTCCTGTAACCATCTTGGGTGTCGGCTTTGCACTCAGCCCGGAAATTTCGACATATTGAAAGCCGTGAAAGGTAAAGTGAGGTTCCCATATCTCTTGGCCACCGCCTTTACAAATGTAGGTGTCAGTTGCCCGCGCGGTACGAAGGTTTTCTGTATAAAGGGTTCCATCCGCATTAAGCATTTCGCCAAAGCGCATCACGACCTTTTCGCCCGCCTCGCCTTCGACCTGCAACCGAATCCATCCAGAGAAATTCTGGCCGAGATCGAACACAAATTTCCCTGGTTTCGGCTCACTTAACTTGAGCGTGGGTAGTTCCTGCGTCTTACGAACCGGTACACCGGGATAGGCTTGAATAAGCGGTTTCGCCTGCAAGGCTGAGCCAACGTTGACTGACGCCCAGTTGCTGTCGTCAAATCCGAAGCGACTCCAACCAGGGATCTCCTCGCGTGCATCGTAGGTTTCGCCTGCCTGCATATCGGACTCTAGGATTGGACCGAACGAGGCCTTCCAGCTTTTGTCGGAAGAGATAATCTCTGATCGTCCGTCGGCATAGTCGACATGCAGTTGACTCATCAGGCGGATAAGCTTGCCATACTGATTTTTCCCAAGGTTACTAATATTACCTCGGAACCAGCCGTCTCCAAGAATCGCACCGATGGTATTCTCTCCCGATTTTAGCATCGATGTGACATCATAACTACGGTAATAAATTCGTTTTCGGTAGTCGGTCCATCCGGGCATGAAATACTCATCACCTACTCGTTTACCGTTCAGGTGCATTTCAGCGAACCCCTGTGAAGTGGCATAAAGCATCGCTCGCTCGATCTTACCATTGAGCATAAACTCCTTCCTGAGATGAGGTGAGGGAAAGTATGTCTTAGCTTTTCCACCAAAAATTTCCTGTGTGACAATGTTTACCTCACTATTCTCAGCGACTTTGATGTTCTTGGCTTTCCCATCCAGCGTAAAATCAATTACCAGCATTTTCTTAGTGCCAAATGCCGGGTCTTTCCCCGCAAGACCATTGCTTGCTTTCACTCCCATCTTTCCTGCGGACACCTGTGCCTGAAGTTTTGTTGTCACGTCAACCTGCTGTTTCGGATTTCCCGGCACACCGTAGAGTGCCTTGGTGATGACAATTTCAGGACTCTTATCTTGAGACTTTGCGTTAGCTTCGATCTCGGTTGCAGGGTCTTTATCAAACCCGATCCAATCGGCTTTCCAATCAGTGGCATTCAGTAAGCCCATACTCCAATGTGCCGCCTTGCTCCAGTCGGACAGTTTGCCATCATTATCCCAAACCATCACTTTCCAGAAACACTGCATGTGTGATATGAGAGCTTCGCCATTGTAAACAAGATGAGTCGAGCGATCTGATTCCACTTTTCCAGTATCCCACAAATCGCCTTGATTCTGCTCCAGCTTTTCGAGGGAACTCGCAACGAGCACCCGATACGCCCCTTGCTTCTGAGCTCTAACTTCTGACCTCTGACCGCTGCCTTCCAATCGCCAGCTAAAGCGGGGCTGGACAACATCAATTCCCAGGGGATTTACAAGATACTCACAGCGCAACTCGATCGGTTCCAGTTTATCGGTTCCCAGCTGTTTCGTAATCGCAAACACCGTCGCCACACAAAGAAAACCTGCAACTACCATTCTAATAACTTTTTTCATTTCTTAATCGTTAAATTTAACAGCTTGCCGAATGCCCGAAAGGGTCGATTGAGTCGATGATTCTTATTTTTTGACAGTGAGGTAGGCCTCCGCCCAATGGGCGTGGTCGCCCCTATTCCCGTTTCCACCGTCGGTCACAACCAGCGTTAGTAGCTTCGCGCCAGATACGGGGATGTTGAGCGGTGTTGGCTCATAAGTTAGCCCGCGCACGGGGCCGCTGCTGAAAACTTGTTTACCGTCCACTAAAACCTTCATTTCCAGCTCTCCGTTGTGCGAATCAGCAGGTCCAGGAACGACGTGAAACGTGGCGTAGTTTCCATCTAGCGGAAAAACCAGTTCCGACTTGGCGTGTACGCCGAGACCGTGCGCATATGCCTTTCCTCCGATGCTGATTTTTTTATTACCATCAATATTCGCATCTTTTCCGACCAGATTGAGGAAGGTTTGGGTCTTAGTCGCCATTGCAGGCGTCAAATAAACGCGACCAAGGGCATCCGGCTTCTGGTCTTCCACATAGTTATTTGTCCCTTCCCATGAGGCCTTGATGGCTGAGCTTATTTTCAAGTCCAATTCCTTTTGGGACAGCTCCATAACCCCGCCCGAGACCACGAAGTTGTCTGGATAGGTTCCGCCCTCCCAGCGCAATTTTCGAAACTCCTTGCTCCCTTGCCATGGGCGGCTGACATCCAGCTTTTCGCCGTTTTTATAGAAACCGCCTCGAGTTCGACTGCACAGGTCAAATTCAGTAATGTATTTCCATGACGGCTCTGGGAGCGGATCCCTCGCGCTCTTGCCCCGTGGCAGACTCTTATAACACAAATCTGCTTCGCTCACCTCCACCGTCTGCCAGTTAGGCGAGCCCTTGATTTCTTTATAGGCGACGAATGAGGCGGCGGGTTCTCCTGCATACGCGCCCCACGTGTTGCAGTTAAAATGAAAGACCAGCGTGTTATCCTTATCGGTCTTAATATCGATCAAAAGTTTGGCTCCTTGTGGCGGACGATACTTCGGATCTTTTAGTTTTCGTGTGGATGCGCGCCAATGGTGGCTGCTGTCCCAATACTTGCGGTACCAATCATGCCAACCGCGGCTGAAGTCTTCGACCAGCCGACTCGGCTTATCGGTCGCTTTTACCCCGTATTGTTTAAGTTCCTCTGGCATGACTCGGATCATGTTGGAGCTGAGCGCAAAGCGATTATCAAACTTGGCCGTATGCGCGGGCTCAACAAAATGCGCGATATCCGCTTTGTAAGTTACATTGGAAAAAACAAATAGCGGGTGTTCGGTATTCATGACCGGGCACCTTGCCACCCATTTGTTACCCACTTTTTTTGCTTCTGCATCACGCCAGAAACGGGTCAACACATGCGGATCCAATGAGTAATAGATATCTACCGTCTCGATCGGCATTGAAGAATCTGCTGTTAATTCGACGGATGGGATACGGTCTGTCGTGTCGAGGTTTATGGCCAATTTTGGCGACTCTGGATAGGTGAAGTTATTTTTAAGGAACTGCTCAAAGATGAGTAGCGTGTTCACAATGAACTCGCTCTTATGTTGATGATTATAGTGCGGCGAAATCGAGTAATAGAAAAACGGAGTCTGAACCAGCTTCTCATTGAGATACATATTATCCATCGGTCCCGCGAAATCATTGCTCGGCGAAATGAAAATGGTCGGACACGTGAGACGTTTCAAATAAGGGATATCATCAATCGTATCCCGCATCAGCTTGCTAGATTTCCTACCCATGCCCGAGCCAGGCATTCCTGAAAGGACATCTGGGGCGGACCCCGTTCCGCCGCAACTCGGTGCAGCCACTTTTACGCGCTTATCGATGCTGGCCACATCCATGCTGAGCTTGCCCCCCATCGAATGCCCATAAACGCCAATCCTGTCGGCATCGACCTGAGGTTGCTGCTCCAGGAAGGTCAGCCCGCGACGGCAGGACAATGTCAGCAAAAACCAGTTGTTGTTGCGGGGCGATTCCACAGGGTCCAGCGTCTTATCATCGGGGGTCATGTGGTTGTAGTGCGAATTGTGCCCGTCCTGAGTTGCATCGATGGCGCCCCAATCGGTATTCGGGTCACCCTCCTTGAAGCTTGGCAAGGGTGGGTTTTTGCCGCCCCAATTGATGGAGAAGGTCGCATATCCGTTGCGTGCGCCCCAGAGCGCGGCATCGATCTGAGCCCGGCCACCGCCGCCATGAATTTCCAACAGTGCGGGCAAGTCTTTCTTTCCTTTCGGGTAGGCATAAAAACCAGAGACCACTGATTTCTGACCTTTAAATGTGCCGATATCAAAGACCACATATTCAACGACCACGCCATCTTCTTCCCACTGAGCGACGAGCTTTGTGTTGAGCGGTTCACTCCTCGGGTCATAATCCCCCCAGAGTTCATCAAGGTTTTGCGGCACCTGAGCATCGATTAAAGGAGGTAAGGACTCTGTCGCACAAGCACCCGAAGATGCCCATACATTCAAAGCAATGACAGATGCGAGTAACGCTCCAGTGATTTTAGGTTTCATTATAGTGTGTGATTATAGTGTGTGATCGTTTCAGTCTAGAAAACCGAACATAGGATATCACTCATCCGTGCTGCGTGCAATATACGTAAATCCGCATAAACTAACGATTATATAAAATAACAGGACCATTTCACGCTTACCGAAGCATTCCAACGGCGGAACCGAAGGTATAGTTACCAGTACTGACTTCAAACACTGCAAGTCCCTCTTCCGCTCGCAGAAATTTCACCCCCTTGGCTTGAGTCGCGGCTTGACCGGATTCCGAAACGGAGTCCGCATCGTTCGCCGGGACAAAGATCGTCGCGGTTGTATTGGGCGGAACCGTCACTGCAAGTGTCAGCTGCTCGCCCTTCCGTTCCCACGCGCTTCGCGCCAAGCCATAGGGGGTATCCAATTCTGCCGAAGCCGAACGTAATGGTCCTCCCGGGAATGGTTGAATGTAGAAGTGCTTGTAGCCGGGGTGCTCGGGATCAGGAGTCAGGCCGGCAATCCGCTCGTACATCCATTGACCGATCGCGCCATAGGCATAGTGGTTGAACGAATTCATTCCCGCCTCACCAAAACCATCTTTGTGGCTGTAGCTGTTCCATCGTTCCCACATCGTGGTTGCGCCCTGGTTAATCGAAAAAAACCATGAAGGGTATGTTTCCTTAAACAGCAGCGAATAAGACAGGTCTGTCCGTCCCACATTATCGAGAACCGAGGCAATGAAGGGCGTGCCGAGGAAGCCCGTGCGCAAATGTCCGTCAGCCGCATGAATCTGCCGGACCAGATGTTGCGCCGCCTTCTCCGCGAGCGCCTCGGGGATCATCTCAAAAGCAATTGCCAACAGATAAGCGGTCTGAGTCTCCGTCGTATTCTTCAGTTTGCCGTCTGCATCAAAATAGTGCTGTGTAAACGCTTCTTTCACCGCGGCC